>ENA-ORUR01000751-ORUR01000751.1-human-gut-metagenome-genome-assembly--contig:-NODE-751-length-9092-cov-2.32444_pt1 | contig 9092 bp, 6 predicted proteins | sample MGYA00242086_ERZ509223 | MGnify/ENA primary metagenome ERZ509223 (study PRJEB26280, sample SAMEA2338820) | human gut metagenome | biome: human gut; feature: human-associated habitat; material: faeces... | reverse complement strand
CCCTTCCTTAGCCACAGCCGACGTTGGGATTGCCATGGGGGCCCATGGTTCTAGTGCCGCTAGTGAGTCAGCTGACGTTGTCATTTTAAAAGACGACCTCTCCAAGGTTGCCAAGGCTGTTATTATCTCCCAAGACACCATGCGTATTGCCCGCCAATCTGTCTTAATCGGGATTTTCATCTGCCTAGGCCTAATGTTAATCGCTTCTAGTGGTCTTATTCCCGCCTTCATTGGGGCCATGTTCCAAGAAGTTGTTGACACGGTTTCAATCCTTTGGGCCCTTAAGGCACGTTACTCGCACGAACAATAAGTGGATGTTACCAAAAAGCATCACCACAAAGCCAAGTTAAGCTAGCTTAAATAACTAATAGTTTAAATAATGTTTTACTAACTTATAATTTTCTTAACTTGATTTTCACCTAAAGAAACGTTATATTGTAAGAGTACCTAGTAAAACAACTTTTTCATTTACTCCCCCTATAAGTAAATGAAAAGGCAACTATTATCCCCTAGTTAATAGTTGTACCTATTCCTTTTTGCCCCGTGGTTTCCACGGGGTTTTTTGTTTATTATAAATTTCATGTTGACTTCATTATTGTTTGTCCAGCTTACTGCCCCCTTTTAAAATACTCATCTTCCACCATTTCTTTTTGCCCTTCCCACCATTGATAATGTTCTTGATACCAAGCAATTGTCTTACTCAAATTACGTTTAAAATCTGTAAATTGGGGCTTCCAACCCAATTCGGTTTGCAACTTACTACTATCAAGTGCATAACGTAAATCATGTCCCGGCCGATCCTTAACCTGCTCAAAACTATCTAACGGCTGGTCTAATAACTTTAAAATCATTTTCAAGACAGTTAAGTTGCTTAACTCACAATTAGCACTAATTAGGTAAGTTTCCCCTATCCTGCCAGCCGTTAAAATTTTCCACACCGCCCGTGAATGATCCTCAACGTAAAGCCAATCGCGAATATTAGCCCCATCACCATACAATTTAGGGGTCCGGCCACATAGTATATTAGTTATCTGGCGGGGAATAAACTTCTCAATATGCTGATATGGTCCGTAATTATTAGAGCAATTTGAAATAGTCGCTTGCAGTCCAAAAGAGCGGACCCACGCCCTAACTAACATATCCGCACTAGCTTTTGAGGCAGAGTATGGACTACTAGGGTTATAAGGACTATTCAAAGTAAAGCGCTCGCTTGTGACTAGCGGTAAATCACCGTAAACCTCATCGGTCGAAATCTGGTGAAACCTCACCTTAAATTTCGCACAGGCCGCTATCAAATTAAAAGTTCCTACAATATTGGTCTGAATAAAAGGTTCCGGGTCAGCTAAAGAATTGTCGTTGTGACTTTCAGCAGCGTAGTGGACAACGGCCTCAGCATTAGCAACCAATCTGTCAACCAAATCTTTATCGCAAATATCACCGACCACTAACTTGACCCGTTCCCCCAATAAGTTGGCTATGTTTTCCTTGTTACCCGCATAGGTCAGCTTATCTAAAACCGTCACTCGTACTCCTGGATGATTATTAACCACATACCGAACAAAGTTTGACCCAATAAAACCCGCACCCCCGGTTACTAGTAACTCGCGCATTATAATCAGTCCTTTCTATATAATAATTAATGAGGCTACATGCAATTAGATGTAACCTCATTATAAATCTTATTTACTAAAATCCTTATTCTTCAACAAGTATTGTTTCCCGGCAGTCATATCATACTGTACTAACTGGTAGTCATGGTACAGTTCCTGTTGCTTTTTAGTTAACTGCTCAGGTTTTAAAATCTTTCCCTGCTTAGTCACAAAACTAACCATCGTATTATAGTTGTTAGTTGCATTCATCTTGGGATTGGTCGACATGGCTGGTAACTCATCTTTAACCTTGGTTAACAGTGCTAAGTAACCGTTAACTTTCGAGTTGGTTTGTTCAGCCACCATCGCTGGAAAATCATTTGGAGCCACTAACCCGGTAGCCTTAACTAACTTAGTCTTAGCTCCTTGTTTTCTAGCATACTTATTCGAGTAAATGAAGTAGTCAGTTTCGTGCAAGACCACCCCATCTTTTTTCATGTTATTTCCACTGTAAATTCCTGGCAGGTGATCACCATAGAAAACAATCGTTACCGGTCGGTTTAACTTATCGATTTGCTTAATAAAATTAGCCACTGCTTTATCTGTGTAACTCAAGCCGGTTGCAAAATCCGCAATCATGTCGGCCGTAGTCTCATCTGTGACCGCTGAACCAGTAGCACGATATTTCTTGGTCCCATCATAATATCCCTTATCATACGGGAAGTGATTTTGCATCGAAACTAGGTTGATAAACTGGCCGTTACCCCGCTCCTTTAAAACCCGCAAGGTGTTAGCAAAAGCCGTCTTATCGTCTAAGTAGGGACTGCGGTCAATCGTTTCTTGGTCTGTAATCCTATACTTGCTGCCAAGGTGATAGAAGCGGTCAAAGCCAAACTTCTTATAGGTCGTTGGTCGACTATAAAAGACCCCTTCATAGGGATGAATCGCAGCTGACTTAGCAAAGAGCTGGTTAAAGCTCCAAGCCTGCTTTTGAAAAGGAACCAGCTGGGTATATGGAGTCGGTAAGGTTGCCGAGAAGTTGGCCACCGTTAGCCCAGTCAAACTCATATACTCAATATTAGCAGTACCCCCGCCGTAACCAGAGCTAAGCATTAAGCCCGAGGTATTCTTAGCCATTATCCCTTGAATTTGCTTAATCGGATTATGGGCTAAACTTACTCCCGGAACGCGGTTAGGGTCAGCAAAGCTTTCACTCAAGCTAAAGATAATGCTTTGGTCGTGCCAATTATTCGTCCTAGTCTGGTTAAGCTTTTGAGCTACAGCATTATACTTGTTAGCAAGCTCTGCCATCTTAGCTTGAGAATAATCCGCCGGCTTTTCCATCACCTGAGTATCAACGTTATCTAGGAACTGCAGAAGCGGTCCATTCTGTTGGGCACCTAAAAGCTGGTTATAAAAGGTTGGGTCGTTGCCCAAGGCTAGGGAAACGGTATGCATCTTACCCTTGTTATGGTTCAAGAAGAGACTGGAACTAAAGAAGAGACAAGAAACAGCCACCAAAACTACCCTAGTTAGCCACTTAATTCCTGGTTGGGGATACTTGCGTTCCATATAAACAATTAAGCTAATTCCCAAACCTAGCCCGACGGCGCCTCCAACCAAAACCGGTGTCGTTGCCATATGCAAGAGCTCATTAATTGCCTTAAGCATCACTATTTCAGACGGTAAGATTGGTTCATTTCTAATTCCCACCTTAATATTTTCCGTCACAAAGAGCACCAACATACTGATTGCCACACCCAATGTCGATACCCAGTAGCGATTAGTCAAGCCAAAAATAATACCCCACAAGGCAATGATGATTAAGACGTTGAGCCAAATCATCATTGGACGAGCAAATAAAATATACTCCCCTATATCATGAGTCGTTTTTCCAATCGTTAACTCTAAATTAGGGGTTACAAAAAAGAAGGACGAATAAGAAAGTACAACGGCCCCTAAAATCCCTAATAGATAACGTTTATTTTCTAAAACCTTGCTTTTCAGTGAGTCTAAAACGTCAAGGAAGTCATAGCCTAACCATTGTTCCTCAAGACGCTTATTAACCGCTGTCCGCGCTAAAACTGCTAGCATTAAAGTTCCTAATGCTAAGCCACCTAATTCAGCAATAATTAACAACATTACTTGAGGAGCTGTACTATTTTTTTCAAAATGACGCTTTAGTATGGGTAAGAGACTGCTATTGGTAGCACATATTAAACCTAAATAGGCAAAATCTGCTAACCTTAACTTCCAAGTCCTTGCTAAACTGCCTAAAAATGGTAAGATGCCCATCCCCATAAAAACGGCAAATAATACTGCTGGTAAGGCCCCACTATTTAGAAACCGCCCTGCCGTAGAATAATTACCGTGTACATCATATGAAATATATGGCATCCAGTAATTTATGAGTAAATAGCTAGCACCCATTATGGTTGCCAAAATTAAGCACCGCTTCGTTTGTAGCCATACTTTCTTCCTGGCCACTATTGCGCCAAATAAAAACATTACTAACCCAAAGGTCAATCCATTACCATCATTCATCGCGAATGGGTCTTGTCCAAAAATTGATGGCAATCCGGTTGCAACTATAAGCACTATGATTAGCTGCCGCCAACTTAATTTTAACAAATACTCGTCGACTTTCTTAAGACAACAAAGTCCGACCACCACTCCCGATGCCAAAGGATAGGTATTTCTTAAGAGGGGTAAAAGTGAGTTGTACAGTTCACTGATACTAAAATCATTATTGAGGTATAACGCCACCACTTGCAAAACGGCACTCGTAATAATTGTTAGCTCCCATAATTTAACAGCCTTTGCATAGCGTAACTTTGACTCATTTCCCAGTAAGAATCCCAAAACTACCAAAAAGAGGGTTTTCCCTAAGAGGGTCAACCCTTTAAATAGTGCTAGTTGCTTGTATTCAGTTGTTACATGTTTTGTTAAATTCAAATCTGCCAAATCTAACTGCCAGTATTGCTGACTAAACAGAAGTAATCCTGTTAACAAGACTACTACTCCAGTTAATAAGGCTAACTTTATTTTTTGTGACATTACAACTCCTAATGTTTCTTAAAAAATGGGTATTGCCTATTTAAGTAAAAAGATTTAACTACTGGTATTTTAGGAATAACTACTACTGCTAAAATAGTTATTAAAAGTCGATAAAGTACAACTGCATACGTTACGGCTAAATCACTATTAGTAGCAGTAAAAACATGTTGAGCTATGAAACTATTCACTTTTAATGAATTCATTTCTACTAAGTGAATCGATAAAACTATCAATGATAACTTTCCATAATAATCAATATACTTAGTAGTAACACTCTCTGTAATAACTTTAGCGACAACCATCATAAAATAACTACCACCAATACCGCCCAGTACTGCCAGTAATCTATTATCAGCAAACGCTGTATTTAAGTAGAAGAAACCACTTTGTGCCGAAATCATCCACAAAATTAGCCCTATACTTGCTAATGATAAGTTAGCTTTTTCAACTAGGTCATACTTTCTAATCATGTAACCAGCATAATAAAAACTTTGACTAACCAAAGCAGCGTTTAAAGACCATGGTAGTTGGATATACTTGCTTGTCCAAAAGCCTGCAATCACCATTATTATTACCAAAAATTCTAAAGTACCCTGTTTATTCATTCTGTTGGATAACTTAAATGCCAAAGTAAATAAAATATTTCCACAAAACATCGCTAGCAAGAACCAAATTGCACCAATCGCTGGAATTGCTAATTTATTCGGTAATACTGTAGAAGTACCTATACCGTAAAATGCTCCTTTAACAAAATCTTTAGATGAAAATTCATTAACCCAGCTAGGAAATATGCTATAAGCTTGCTCTATTAGCGCAATCAGTATTGCCGAAAATACATATGGCAAGATTAAGTTAAAGAATCCGCCCTTTATTACTTGTGACAGCTTCTTTTCATTAAATAAATACCCAGACAGAACAAAAAAGACTGGTACATTAACAGCAAATAACACTTTGCCTAAAAAACTTGGTCCATATACTCCAGCCAGTGAGTGGACCATTATTATCATTACCATTCCACTAGCTCGGACAAAATCAATCCATGCTATTCTCTTCATTTTTAAAAAGTCCTCCTTAAAACTTATCAGAATAAATATCTTCTTCAATAGTAAAACGAGGCCGTTGCTTAACTTCTGTAAAAATTTTACCTATATATTCACCAATCACACTCAAACAGACTAACTGAATTCCGCCGATTAACCACATTGAAGCCATTAACGATGTCCATCCTGCTTCCACTTGGCCTTCTACCTTGCGGATGATTGCATAGATAAATAAACAGATTCCTACAAAAACAATCAGCAACCCTAAATTCGTAATCAGCTTAATTGGAACCGTTGAGAATGACGTTATCCCATCCAAGGCAAACTTTATCATCTTTTTCAGAGGATACTTCGATTCACCTGCAAATCTTTCTTTCCTTGCATAGTAAACCTTAACCGATGGATACCCAACTAATGGGACCATTCCCCTTAAGAAAAGATTTCTTTCTTTAAAAGAAAGTAAACTTTCCACAGCTCTTTTACTCATTAAGCGATAATCCGCAGAATTAGGCACCATATCTACCCCGAGCTTAGACATTAATCCATAAAAGGCTAATGCTGTTTGTCTCTTAAACGCTGTATCCGTCTCACGACTATTTCTCACACCATACACTACGTCAATACCCTCATGATATTTAGAAACCATTTCATAAATTGCGTTAACATCATCCTGTAAGTCAGCATCAATGGTTATAATCATATCTGAATGTTGAACTGCCGTAGTCATCCCTGCTAGTAATGCATTTTGATGACCATAGTTTCTACTAAACTTAATTCCAGCTACTAACTTATTATCTTTACTATAATGTTGAATTAAATTCCAGGTTTTGTCCTTGCTACCATCATCAACAAATAGCATTTTACTCTGAAAATCAATCTGATTATCGTTAATTAATTTCGTTATAATTTGACTGAGCTCTTTAACTGTTTAACTGTTTCAGGTAAAACTTCTTCTTCGTTATAACAAGGTACTACTATGGTTAATAACTCTTTTTTACCCATAAAAACTATTCCCTTCACTTTTTATTTCATGACTCCAACCTACATAAAATTATATTTACTTTTTCTATTATCAAACATAAATATATAGCCACTAGTCAATATGATTGCCATTAACGATAAACAGAAGGTTATCTTTTGAATTGTTGTTGGCTTAGAGGTTATTGAAATAGTATTAGTTCCCTTTTTTAAGGTTGCTACAAGCATCTTGCCTTGCTTCACTTTATTAACTTTTCCGTTTATCTTTATTGTATAATCTATTCCATTGTACACAGGAATTCTAAATCTGACCTTTTCCGTCTTCTGAGAGTCACACTTTATGACTATATTATTATATGTCTGTTTAGTCTTATTGACACTGTATTCTTTTAAAGGTAAGTTGGTGTGCTTATTAGCATCCTTTAATTGATAATCAAATGTCGAAAACTTATCATACGCTACTTCATCAAAATCCTGACTTGTATGCGGGTAAAAGCGAATCGGGTCATCATTTCTAGATACATGATAATTGTATGTTGCACTCATCCCCAAGACTAACAGCGGAACTGTCAACAATAATAAATTATGTAAGTCAAAATTATACTGTTTATTTTCCTCCAAGAAAAGAATTACAGAAATTGCTAAAAATAAGACAACATATGTTAGTAATCTTCCTAGAAATTGAATTGAACCTAACGGAGAATCAACTAAGAATTGTTTGTCCCACGGGAACCAATTCAGTGTTAAGATACCAATTCCCATTGCTCCTATCCACCATAATTTCCAGTTAGCATACTTAGATAATAATGCTGGGACTGTTAACCCTATTAATATCAATGTTTCAATCAAACCAATGTCCTGTATCCTTAATACTATTGTTCAACATTGTATTCCATACATCTGTTGCAATTATTGCCTGTAATAAACGAAAAGGTGTATCTATTTCATTAGTGAAGTATACCTTTATAAAACTTATCAAAGTGTAGCCAGATACAACAGCTGCAAGTCCTGCAGAATATATGTAACAACGTAGTTCCGCTATTGAAACTTTTCTTAAAAGCAACCTTGCACCAATTATTACTACTAAAATTAGTCCAGTTATCAATGTTGAAAGAATATGAGAATTAAAGATTAATCCTCCGCCTAAGCCTAAAAATAGAATTCCGTTTTTTTGACCATTCCATATCCGTAAAAGACCAGTGAATACTAATGGTAAGAAAGCGTATGCCAAAGCTTCACCCAGTGCCATTCTTGAATACATCAATGTAAAGTGATAAGCACTCAATTGATATATCATTACTCCCAATATCCTTAAATAAAATTTATCAGTTAACTCCCTTGTAAGGATATACATATTGGCCATAGTTATAAAATTTAGAAAGAAGAACCCTATTGCCCATGCTAAAAGCCGACTGCTTACTAAAAATCTAGGAACTACAAAAAGTAAACCTGACACCCAGGGATAAAGGCTATTGTAAACTGCGACTAATCCATTAAATCCTATAAAATTAACACTTGAAGGTACCTTACCAGCTCTCAACGCTCTATAAATACTTTCGAATCTAGACAAATGCACATTACCATCATATGTAACCTTCAGGTACCCACCATAAAAAGCAGGTATCACAGATAAAGCTGCTACAATGCTAAATAGTATCACTAACAGTAGTAATTTCCTCGTATCATACTTTTTCATTTTCAGTTTCATATCCGCTCTCCCTTATCTTTAGATATCATCCCAGTATCATACAATACGTAACTAGGTTATTTATCCATAATTACAAAAAAATTCTAAGATAGTATCAATCTTAGAATTCCTTGCTAATAAGCATCATTAGGTTTAAACACTACCTTTACAGTTTTTAACAAAATTATAAAATCAAACCATAAACTGGCCTTTTGAATATACTTTAAATCGAGTTCCACCATTTCATGAAAACCTACTGAGTTTCTAACTGTAGCTTGCCATAAGCCTGTAATACCAGGAATAACCCACAATCGTTGCTTATCATATTCTGTATATTCAAGGACTTCACTAGGTAGCGGTGGCCGTGGACCCACTAGACTCATATTACCAAGTAGCACGTTAAATAATTGTGGTAGTTCATCTAGACTAGTTTTTCGTAAGAAACGTCCCACTCTCGTCACCCTTGGATCATGTTTCATTTTAAACATGGGACCATCGACTTCATTTTGAGCCTTTAATTCTGCTAATCTTTTATCAGCGTCAACATGCATTGATCTAAATTTAAACATTTTAAAGTACCTTCCATTAAGCCCAACCCGTTCTTGTCTATAAAAAACAGGACCACCATCGTTCAATTTAACGGCTACCGAGATAATTAAAAAAAAGGGACTCAGAAGAATAATACCAACTAAGCTTAACAATAAGTCACATACCCTTTTTAAAAAATAATATACGTGTCTC
>ENA-ORUR01000748-ORUR01000748.1-human-gut-metagenome-genome-assembly--contig:-NODE-748-length-9160-cov-1.65404_pt1 | contig 9160 bp, 9 predicted proteins | sample MGYA00242086_ERZ509223 | MGnify/ENA primary metagenome ERZ509223 (study PRJEB26280, sample SAMEA2338820) | human gut metagenome | biome: human gut; feature: human-associated habitat; material: faeces... | reverse complement strand
TTTTTGCAAAAGTATATCAAAGTTTAAACTAGATCTCAAACAGTTTCTTACAGATTAATCCGGATATAGCTAAATTATTAAATAATGCCACGTTTAGTCAGACCCAGATTGCCAAGGCTTTTTGTGTTCCAGATAGTTATTTAAATGGTCAAGGTGACGAACAATCATCAATTGAGATGATTCGTTCTTTGTATCAAAATAGTTTGAGCTTATACATTCGGCCAATTGAATCAGAATTGTCTTTAAAGTTGGGAATCGACATTAAAATGGATATTAATTCGGCTATTGATGTTGATCATCAGCAATTAATTAGTAATATTACTAAATTAAGTACTGGTCAGTCACCAGCATTAACGCCGCAACAAGCGCAAACAATTCTGAAACAAGCGGGAGTTTTTCCTGATTTGAAAGTTTCAGCAGTGGAAGGAGGTGATGATAATGACAACAGTACCAATTAAAGGTGTTGTATCTAGTGATGATGATGCTGAAGTATATGAATTCTTTGGCTATTCAACAGTTACTCCTTCCGCAGTTAAAGATGCGTTAAGCACTGCAAACGGTCAAAATATTGTTGCCGAAATTAATTCACCGGGTGGCGATGTGTTTGCCGGTTCTGAGATATATACCGCACTTAAGAATTATACCGGTAATGTGGAAGTTGACATTGTTGGATTAGCAGCGAGTGCGGCCAGTGTCATTGCAATGGCTGGTGATACGATTAAAATTTCGCCAACGGCTCAATTAATGATTCATCGGGCTTCCACTGTATCTCAAGGGAATGCAGATGATTTATCCAGCGATTTACAAGGCTTGAACTCGACTGATCAATCAATTGCAAATGTTTATGTACAACGAACGGGTTTGGATCCGCAAACAGTCATGCAAATGATGGCCAAGGAAACTTATATCAATGCAAAAGATGCCGTTGAACAAGGATTTGCAGACGAAATGATGTTTGACGATCAACCAAACAAAGTTACTAATATGCTCTCGCCGGTTATGTTGAGTAATCAGGCAATTAGTAAAATTAAATCATTGTTAACCAAAGTAAAAGAAAAGCCTAAAGAAACTAATAGCCAAACTAGTGACCAATTGCGATCACATAAGTTGGCTATTTTATTTAAGAAAGAAGGAAATTAAATTATGGATTTAAATAAGCTGCACGATGCTTGGCTTGAAGCTGGTCAAAAAGTAACGGACCTTCAAGAAAAGCGTAATCAAATGGCAGTTGAACTGAACGATTCTCCTGAAAAATATTCAGATGAGGATCTAACTAAAATTGCTGATTCAATTGATAAAGCAAAGAAGACCCGAGATTTTGCTAAAGGTGCATATGATGATGCCCTGGCAACTGCTAAATTAGTAAAGCCTGATAAACCAGCTGCAGGTGGTCAAAAAGATGTTACGCCAAAAGACAAGCCTAAGTTTATTAATATTGTCAAGGGAGCCTTAAAGGGTGATCCAAAGTTTTTGAATTTGATGTCTAGTGGACTTGATTCCCACGGAAATGGTGTTGGTTTGACGATTCCAGACGATGTCCAAACAACCATCAATACTTTAAAGCAAACTTTTACGTCGTTGGAGCCTTTAGTAACTGTGGAAGGAGTTAGCGCACCATCTGGTTCACGAGTTATTGAACCACGTCAGTCAGTAACTCCATTTGCTAATTTGGACGATGAAACAGCTCAAATTGGTAATAATGATGAGCCAGCATCTTTCAAACCATTAACTTATAAAATTCATCGCTATGCTGGTATTTCTAGCATTACAAATACTTTGATGAATGATAGTGATGCCAACCTCTTAGCATATTTGGAAAACTGGATTGCTAAGAAAGATGTTATTACTCGAAACAGTGAAATTTTAAAAGCGTTGGCTAAGTTACCAAGCGCACAAAAAACCACAGTTAATAGTTTTGACGCCATTAAGGATATTTACAACAAGGAATTGGATCCACTGATTTGGAATGAATCTGCATTTGTTACTAACCAATCAGGCTTTGCTGTTCTGGATAAAGTCAAGGATAATAATGGACAATACGTCATTCAACCTAACCCGCTTAATCCATCACAAAAAATGTTGGCTGGTAAGACAATTACAGTTATTGCCGATGCCTTTCTGCCCAATGATGAAAGCAGTTTCCCACTTTACATTGGTGCTTTGACGGAAGCTGTTCGTCTATTCGACCTTCAGCAGATGTCTTTGTTGGCCACCAACATTGGCGCCGGTTCTTTCGAAAATGACTTGACTAAGATTCGGGCAATTGACCGCTTCGATGTCGAATTGTGGGATACTGAATCGGTCATTTATGCACCATTTACCGGATTAGCAGATTTAACTCCTGCTGCAAAGACTAGTGGGACTACTAGTTCAACTGGCAAGTAATTTAAATAAGTCGCCAATGAAATAAACAATACAGTGATGGGCGGCTGTTAGGAGGGGTGTCATGTGACAGTTAATCCGACAGAATTAATGGATGAGTTGCATATTGACCAAAATCCGACTGAATTAACGACTGTTACCAATTTGATTAATGAAGCAACCGAGATTGTCAATCATTCAGTCAGTTCAACTGAAACCCAATATCAGGCCTCATCAATTTACGACTTAGCAATAAAAACACTGGCAACTCAATTATATTATGATCGTGAATTATCTAGGGGGATGTCGGCTGGTTTGTTGATGATGCTAGATCAACTCCAAGGAATGGTTTCAGGAAGTGATCCGGATGGCACTTAATAAATTTAGTCCGGAGCAGTTTAATCGGCAAGCCCAGTTTGGAACGGCTTTACCAACAATTAATCCTAATACTGGTGCATCAGGAACGCAATTTAAACCACAGTTCGTGTTATGGTGCATGCCTTATACGCGAACTAACACACAGAACGTTTCGCTTTTGGGAACAGATTTTGAAGATACTATTCAAATTGTTATTCGACACAATCCGTTAATTGACAAAGGTCTGCTAGTTCAATATCAAGACCAACTATATCAAATCGTTAATTTGAGTTTAGATGATAGCAATAAAATTGTGACTTATGACATTTTGACTCTACAGATTAATGAGAGGGTTGGTAAAAAACATGGTTAGTATGGCCGAACAATTAGACGATTATTTAGCGAAAATAAAACGATTGGTACCCAACCGGGCGGAAAGAACTATAATCACTAAAGCCGGTGCCGATGTTTTACAAAAGAAATTAGCTGATGAAACTAAACGGCTACATTATAGTAATCGAATTGCTACCGGAAATGATCCTCACTTGGCTGATAGTGTATTAGTTAGTTCGAAAAATATTGATGGTGATGTGGATGGGACAGCGACAGTTGGCTGGGTCAAGAAAAAAGCAGTGATTGCTCGCTGGCTAAATGATGGCACTGTTTACATTGTCGGTGATCACTTTGTGGAAAAGACCCGTGAGGAAACTCGTTCTGATATATTAAAATCTGAATATATTAAGTGGAAGGAGCTGGGTCACTAATGGAATTACCAGTTATGACTGTTTATCAGTTAATTCAATCTGTACACTATGGTTGGATTGACCAGCTTTATTCCATGAACATTCCTCCCGGAGCTGATACTTCTGGAAAGCAGACCATTGTCTTGATTACTTCCATTACTGAACCGTTGGGCGGATATCGGAACGATCAATTTAGTAATATGCAAGCTAATATTCAAGTTCAAATATTTTGGAAAAAAGATACACAAGAAAATATTTTTAATGAAGAAGTTGCCCTAATGAATGATTTGGAAAATCAGGATTGGCTGGTTAGCTCACATGAGCCTAACACTGTGGATCCCCACACCGATCAAGTTACGGCAACTTTTTCAGTTACTAAAACAATTATAGTAAAGAAAGAAGGACTTTAAATGTCAACACATGGTATTAAAGATGTCACCTTTGGTTTGGTTGATGCTAATGGTAAATTACTGACTAGCGATGCAGGAGTAGGAACTAATGGTATCTATTTAGTTGATGGCGATGCTAAAGGCGCTACGACTGTCGCCTATGCTAATGATGAAGCAAAACGAGTTTCAAATGGTCAGGCACAACCAGAGGTCGCATTGGAATTCTTGGATATTGATTTTGACGAGTTGCAAAAACTCAAAGGATATATTCATGATGTGGCTAATGGTGGTTGGACACGTCAATTGCCAAAGCCCCATGTAGCAATGTTGTTACATTTTCGTTCATACACGAATATTGATATGTACGAAGGCTTTGCTAATGGTCAACTAATTGAAACTGGTAGTTCTCATGCAACGGATAATAATGCTGAAACTGATGCCAATACGTCATTAACTTACCAAGCATTAACACCAGCTGGCAATACCGTCTTCAACGGAGAACCGTACAAGATTTGGATGTCTCAAGATACTGGATTTGATAAAGCTAAAATGTTGGCCGAAGTCTTTGGTGGTTATTCAGCTACCACAGGCGGTAAAGCACTAGGAAAATAAATTAAGGCGGGGATTGTTCCCCGTATACATAACTAAATAAAATAAAGGAGTTTTGATCATGAAAATTAATATTACTCGATTAGGTTTACGTAAAAAGTCAGCTGAGGTTAAGACTACTGTAGGAGTCGTTGAGAAAGCACAAAATTTACAAATTCAATTGTTGAAATCAGATGCAGTTGATTTTACTAATGATGACCCACTAGCAGTTTTGGAAACGCAAAAGAAAATGGTTCAAGGATTATTGCAATTTATGATTGATATTTTTAAGCTATCCGACAAAGAAGTTGAAAAGATTAAATCAACTTTGGATTTTACGGATTTTCAAAATTTCATGGCCTATGTATTATTCCGGTTTCAAGGTATGAGTGATGAAGACTGGGAGACTGTTACTAAACAACAAACTGAGGAATCAGCAGACCCAAAAGAAAGCAATTAAGATTAGCCAAATTAATTAATGACCTAAGCATATCCCAACAAGATATGCTTTTTTTTAAACAACAAATGATGAAGCAGGGAATCTTACCAGATGAATTAAATCGACAAGATTACTTTGAATTTATGGCAGTCTTAAATGCTAAAGATAAGAAGAAACAAGTAACAGATCCGGTTGTCGAGTTATTAAATAAACGAAAGGGGACTGACTAATGGCTACTATTAATGATGTAATGAGTACTTCAATTCGCTTGGATGCAGTACAACCCGCACGGTCATTAAAAACTTTAACTAATTACATTAAAGCTAATACCAATGCATGGCGTTCTCAGGAGGTGGCCTTAAAATCTTCTGGAGATAAGCTAGATGCTTTAAAAACTAGGTATCAAGGAATATCAGAAGAAATCAAAGGTTATAACTTAAAAATTGATGAGCTGAAACGTCGACAGTCAGGCCTTGATCAAACAACCAACCAAGGATCAGAAAAATATGCTAAATATGCTAATCAGATTGCTAAAGCACAAGAGAAGATTGCTGGATTAAATGATCAACAGTCTAAGGCGGAAAAGCAATTTGAATACCTTAATTCAGGACTATCTGGATTACAGCGCAACTATCATAACCTTAATCAGGTAACTAATTCTTATGTGGATGCGCTAAAGGCTCAAGGAAAGATTAACCAGGCTGGTCAAGTAAAGCTTAAAGGCCTTAAGGAAGGATTGAATAGCTTATCTGATCAGTACAGATTACAAAATAGTGAACTCAGTAAAAACTCACAGGCTTATAAACAAGCCCAGTTGGCCTATGAAAAACAACAAAATGTTGTTAACCGCCTCGCCAATGATACCCACAAGAATGCGGATGAATATGTTCAAGAAAAGGAAAAACTTAATCAATTAAAAGGTAGCTTGGACATTGCTAACGAAGCTTTTAACACCCAACAAGTACGAGTCAACAAAACAGCCACTTCACTGGCCAATGTGCGTTCTGATGTGGTCAAGTACGATTTACAAGTCGGTCACATGAGTGATGCAATGGTGCGATTGGGCGATAAAGCTAACATTGCTAAGAATAAATTTAAAAATTCATTTGGATCAATTAAAGGTAGTTTACTAGGTGCCAGCGTAGCGATGGGGACATTGGGAGCAGCAGCTTTTTCTGGCGCTAAAAAAGCGACTGAACTTCAAAACGTTTATAAAGTAAACCAGAACTTGTTGGTTACGGGCGGTGACAAGGCTAAAACTGCTATTAAAACCGTGACAGAAATGCAAAAAGACGGGGCTAAGTACGCTCTTAAATATGGAGTTAGTCAAAAAGAAATTGCTGATCAATACCAGGATTTAATCAAGCGTGGTCATACAGGTGCTGAATCATTAGCGGTTATGAAAACTGAACTACAAGCCAGTGTGGCTTCTAGTGATGACTTTAAAGATGTGGTTAAAGTATCAAGTCAGGCGATCGAAGCATTTGGCATGAAAACCAATAATACGGCAAAAATGATGCACAACACTAAACGTGTAGTTAATGCATTAGCTTATTCTGCTGACATGACTGCTACTGACTTCCACAGTTTAGGCAAAGGCATGGAATATGTAGGCGATTCAGCTCATAATGCGGGCTTTAGTATTGAGCAAACTTCCGCTGCTTTAGGTGAATTGAGTAACCATGGCTTGGAAGCTGATAAAGCTGGGACAGGTCTGCGAAAAATTATTACTAGTTTAGCAGCTCCAACAAATTCAGCTATGGGCGCTTTAAATGAAATTGGAATTAAATCAACTAAAATATTCCAAACTGCCAATGGTAATTTCAAAACGTTGCCTGCAATTTTTAAAATTATTGAGGAACATACTAAAAAACTTGGTGGAGCTGATACAGCACGCATCTTTAAAAATGTTTTTGGTCCAACCGGCATGCAAGCAGCTCAAATCTTAGCTAAATATAATGGCCAATTGGCTGATTTAACCAACAATGTTTCTAAAGCAAGCAAGGCTGGGACTTACGTTCAAAGATTGGCTAACAAGAATGCTCAAACTGCCCAAATGTCTCAGAAACGATTTAAGCAAGCCTGGGATCAATTATCAATTATGTTTGGGTCTAAGTTGTTGCCATATATGACAAAAGCAGCTAATCAAATGACCAAACTCTTTGGTGAAAAAGGATTTCAGAAAGATATTGGTAAAACGGCTACTTTGACTGCACATGTGGCAGGAGGAATCGCCAATATTGGCATTTTTGCTGTTAAACATTATGAAGGTGTCAAGCGCTTTGGTGAAGCATTAACTGCAATTTGGGCAGTTGGCAAAGTTTATAAATACTTTAAAATATTTAGCGACCTTACTTCTGTTTTTAGTGGTCAAAAGCTAAAGGTGAACCGATTGACATCAGCATATGATGATCAAACTCTAGCCATTGAACGTAACACTAAGGCTAAAAGCCAATGTGGATGCTGGGAATGAAACTAGCACAGTTGATGATATTGCTGATAACGCTGGTGGTGAAGGTAAGGTTGCCGAAGATGCTGAAAAAGACGGTAAAACAGCGGTTCACGACATAGATGATACAAGTAAAGTCACCGAAGATACCGGAAAGATAGGCCGATTCGCTAAATTAGCTGAAAAGTTTAAAGGTGTTAGCAAATTAGGAAAGGTTGTTGCAGGCTCTGTCGGTGTCTTAGACGTTTTAAATTCAGCAACTGATTTAATTGGCATGAAAAAGAAGAGTGCCGGTTCACACATTGGCGCTGCTACCGGTTCATTAGGTGGTACTGCAGCAGGTGCAGCAATCGGGACAGCTATTCTTCCTGGAACTGGCACAGCTGTTGGCGCTGGATTGGGTGGCTTGGTTGGTGAAGGTGTTGGTCGTAAGTTTGGTAAAGCTATTCAAAAAGGACTTTCAGCACAAAAAATCCATACACCTAAATTATCTACTAAGTCTTCTTTCAAGAAACTTTCTGATGAAGCGACAAGCTATTATAAAAACCGTGAAGCTCAGGACAAGAAGAACTTACAATTACTTTATAAAAACGGGGACATTACTAAAAAAGAGTACGAAAAACGCCTACAAATTATTAAGGGTGAAGGATCTAAAGCCAACCGATTAACTCTGATGAGTCAGAAAGATCAGCAAGCGATTGCCAAATATTATGCGCAATCACGGCAACGACTAACGGAATCATGGAATGGAAAGATTTTAAAAGCTGAGAATAAATACGGTAAAGGATCCGTTCAAGTTGAAAAGCTACAGGAAGAAAAGAAAGAATCTCTTGAAAAACAACATCTTAAATTTGCTACGAAAGTAACTGCTAAGGAAGCCGAACTGCATACTACCTTAGCTGGCCAGATTAAACTGTCTACTAATAAGATTGCTAAAGATTATAAAACGCTCACTGAAAAGAGTAAAAAATATTCCAAAGAAAAAATGATTAAATTGGTGGCAAATGCTGATGAAGAACAAAAGTCTGTCAGCAAAAAAGCCAACGATGAATATCATAGCGTCTATAATTCAGCTTGGAAGAAATATAAAAATACAGTTAAAGCAGCGGATGAAGAGTATAAGGGAAATAGTTCAGCTGCCAAAGCCCAACGTCAAAAGATTATTGAAGAAGCTCGTAAACAAAGAATTGGTGTTATTAATCACGCTGATAAGCAAAAAAATGATTCAATCACCAAAGCAAAGCAGCAGTCTGATAAGGTGTACGATTATGCACATAATCAAAATCGTAAGGTAACGGCTCAGGCTGTTTCTCAATATGAGAGTATTAAGAAAAATAATTCCAAAACCAAAGACAATTACAGTCTCTCCTGGCATGGCATCTGGAAGTCAGTTGGTAATTGGATTGGCAAACTGGTAAATGGGATGAATAAGAATGCCATTTCAGCCCAGAACAAAGTCTTTAAACAATACGGTGGTTCACAAACCCTAGATCAGATTCCAACGGTAGCCTGGGCAACAGGTACCGGATTATTGAAAAATGGTTTATTAACCCAACCGGTTTTGGCTAAGCTTAACGATGGCCACGACTCACCAGAAACACATAATAAAGAAATCATTGTCCACGCAGATGGGCAATTAGAACCAGTTGAAGGTAAAGATACTCACCGGTTCCTAGAAGCTGGTTCCGGCGTTTTAAATGCTACAGAGTCTAAGATGTTAATGGCTTTAAATGGCATGCAGCACTTTGCTTCAGGTACCGGTTTATTTGGTGGTATCGGCAAATTTTTTAAATGCATCTGGGGTTCTTTAAAGCAGAAGTTGTCGGCACTATCA
>ENA-ORUR01000743-ORUR01000743.1-human-gut-metagenome-genome-assembly--contig:-NODE-743-length-9463-cov-41.6131_pt1 | contig 9463 bp, 11 predicted proteins | sample MGYA00242086_ERZ509223 | MGnify/ENA primary metagenome ERZ509223 (study PRJEB26280, sample SAMEA2338820) | human gut metagenome | biome: human gut; feature: human-associated habitat; material: faeces... | reverse complement strand
GGAGAAAAAATCGGCTCAAACATGAAGAAATGAAATGACTGAGTCAGCCGAGAAGAATTTCCCCACTTATTCGCACCTTCCCTAGAGTTCCTCAAGGAATACTCACCGGAAAGAATAATATTCTATAACCTACGAAGGTTATTTGTTACTTTCTGCGTAAACCTACAACTAACCTTCCTAAGTTAAGGAAGGTATTTATCATGAAGTGTAGACATAAGCGTATTATTACATGGGCTTAACCACAACCTTTCCGTATATATCAAGTTTTGAATGTAATACGTTGACGTGAGACAATTCTTTATTCGAACTAACTTTATCTAAAATTATATTTTTATCTTTTTCAGTCATGTTATACCCTAAGGTAATTTGCTTGAATGCAGAAAAAGGAATTTTCTTTAAGTTAATTTCATGATAGTCATGAAAAACATCAGGATACTCATTTAATAGGCAATCATCAATCGATGGAGAGACAATACTTCCTATCTTTCTCTCGCAATCAGCTAAAGGAAAAATAATTCTACTTTCATTTTCAGGAAGCCACTCTTCACCTTTTGTATAAAGGAGCCTATTAATAAAAAGCTCGCGAACTGAATCTCGATTTAAGATCCCATGCAATGTATTATCTTTATTCTTTATATCTATATTCCTCGATGGCGCAGGATAGCCATTAAATCGCACAGCGCCTTTATAATAGGTTACAGATGCTCTATCTTCTGGATTATAACTAACATCACACGGCCTATATATTTTGAAAAAATCGTGTGTTTCATCGAAAACTACAGCAAACCCCTTTCCTATCGATGCATAATGAGTCCACATGTGTAGATTGCAATCACTTTTTGATAGAGAGAATACACCAAGATGACAGCTTACGGCTTCTACTAAATAATCGTTAAGGTACGTTACTATTTCTTGGAGTTTAGATTCATCATATGAATCCATTGAGGTAAAACCTTCATTGATTAACAAGTGTGGAAAATCCTCTCCGTATCGTTTCCCGCAAGGTTTTAAATAATACTCTAACTCTTGTATAGATGGGACATAAGATGGATCTCGTTGCATTTTCTTAAATTCATTTCTAGCCCATGCGTAATCGGCTGGTGAAAATTTATTAAAAAATGGAAGAAGTCGCGACTCACTCGACGGATCATTAAGATACTTTGGTTGCGTTGCTCTAAAGAAACCATCCTCCAGACAAGATGTTCTAATGTGCATGCCCGGCCAAGGTTTTTCCATATAACTCTCGCCTATATATTTAACTAACACTGTATATCGATCCTGTTGTTTAAGCCCATATCATATGGGCTTTAAATGATTATTAATCAGCGTTCAGAAGCAATGCGTTATCTATGATGATCTGCTCCCATTCTTCGAATGCCCGGTCGCGGACGCCCTGGGGAACACTGTTAGTTTTGAAATCGACGACCGTCCGCCATTTTCCGTCAGGACGGTACATGCGCAGAGCTTTACTTCCCCCTTCCCTGCGCACCTCAACGTTATGCTTATCAGCAAACTCTTGCAATGCTCGTAGCGTCCCATGCTTTACTGTGTAGTATCGCTTCTTCAAGTTTTCTCTCCAGCCTGTGCCAAGGCTTCAACTTCCAAATCGTAAGACTCAAACTCATAGTCCTGGTCGTCAACCTCTTCAGGCACTGGCAGTAAATGCCAGGCTGAGTATATCTGACCATTATCAAAACGCTCCTGGCTGTAGAGCGTCGCGGCTATGAGCGTCAGCGCCGGACGGTCATAACGGTAAATTTTGCGAACGTCACGGTCAACGAGACGACCGAAATTACCATAACCGCGCTCCAGTAATAATTTTTTAATTTCCGGCCAGTATGGACCATAGCTGCGGTACAGGCGGGGATTTTTCAGTAATCGCCCGCGTAGCCCTGACAGGAAGAAATCAACGTATTCGTCTTCTGTCTTTCCTAACAACGCCGTACGCAGCACCGCCTCAAGATATGTTTTATTCGGTTTTATTGTATCAGATAATGTGGCCATATTATGCGACGCCCGGCGAACCGGGCGCTCCTGTTATGCGTATTGTTGGATGACGGCCAGAACGTCCGCCACGTTGTGTTTTGTCTCGATAATCCACCAGTTACCTGGGAAGTCGCTGTTCTTCGCCTTCGCTGGCAACCAGCGAGCGCCGAATTTCGCCTTGATTGCGTCTTTCGCACGGAAAAGAACCCCTTTCATGCCGGAGGCTTCCTGAAGCCCAAATACCTCGCCAGCGGCGAATTTTGGTGCGTACATCATCTTCAGGTCGGCGGTGGATACGCGATAATTCAGCCCAAGAGACTGAGCTATGCTGGTGGCATCACCCTGTATTGATGATAACTCTTCTTGTTTCTCGTTTCTGGCGGCAATTTCTTCCTCCGTGATGTTGCCTAGGGCCAGGTTTATCCGATCAGCGTCGGCCTGTTTCTCTTCATCGGTGCGCCCGGCAAGAACCGTGTTAATTCTCTGCAATATCTCAACATGATTCTTGCGCATGCTGAGTAATTCCGGCGTAACCTCGTTAAGGTCCACCAGCCCAAGGATGGCAAGGTCAGTAAACATTGATACCAGGTTGTAGGTCATGCGATAGCTGAGTTGGCCATAGGCTGATGGCAACTGCACCGCATCCATTTGATAGGCATCCATAAATTTAGAGCCGTCGTTTACGACATCCGCAATTGCAGGTGTGATTTTCCCTGTGGTGGCGGCCTCCCTGATTGCTGTTACCCACGATTGAGTCAGTGCGGCGACTGCATGATTCAGATTGGCTTCCCGTTCTGCTGCGATGCGCGCGCTTGCTGCGTCCATTGCCTGCTTGATCTCGGCTTTATTGCTGTAAATGCCAATGGTGCCAAACTGTGCTGTGGTGATCTCATAATCTGACGCCCGGAACTCATTGGTACCGAAAATGGCATTGGTGACTTCAAGTTCAGAATCCCCGTTACGAGTAGCCCCCTGGCTTGTTTTTTCCGGCATTCTGGCGATCGCATCCGCTATTTTCTCCTGAATTGCTTCAGGGGATAGCGTATCTCCGTATGACGCGATTACATCGCCATAATTGGAGCCAAACAGTTCAACCAGGAATGTTTCTGCCGAACGGATCTGGCGGTTATTCCCTTCCGACATCATACCAAGCACCCATTTTGCAATTGACGACTTCAGCGCGCCGTCACGGCGATCCGGGTAAACCGCATGCTTCAGTGGGTCCGTATAGGTACCAACAAAATCAATGCTATAGCCTGACTCTGTAGTCTGAACGCCGTATGAGTCAGTGATTTTGATCATGCCGCGCTGCTGGAAACGGTAGAAATCGTCACAGGAAATGATGTCGTTAATCCCGGCGATGGAGACGCCACCACTGATTTTCTGCATAACAGCATCTTCATCGGGAGTTACATCAACCTGTTTATCCAGCGTCTTCACATCCCAGTTAACTGGATATACCCTTCACCGTCCTCAATGAATTGCTTCATTGATGCACCATTACTGAGCGTCACTTCCCCGTTCATATGCATACGATTTTTGATACTTGCAAGGCGATCCGTCATCGCGCGAGAGTGTCCACCAGTCATCCCCGCAGGAGCAATGGTTTCGCGCCCACCAGTGCGATTGAGCTGATCAATCTCCGTCTGCAAACGCTCATTCTCTTCATAAAGAGAATCCGCTTCCGATGCAACAGCGTTAATTTTCTGCTCCAGATCTACCTTCTGCCCTTCTACCGCTGCCACCTGATCCGCGAGGTCGCTCATGGCATCCTCTTTCTGGTCACTGTCAGCCTGTAGTTGGGTTATTTCATCAACCAGGGCTTTTTTCTTCTTCTGCGCACGCTGGAATTTTGCCGAGTTTTTCTCTGCAAGGTTGGCAAGTTTCATGGTGACCTGCGCCAGCGTCATATCACGTCCACTCATCGGAGCAACGGTGTGAGTAACGTCTTTTTTATTCAGTAAGAACTGGAAAGCAACCAGCGTATCGCTATTGGTGATCCGGTTTTCCGCTGTCGGGCTATGAAACAGAATGCTGATAGTCTGACCATCACTGAGCGGAATAATGGCTGGCAGGACCGGCAGCCCGTTAACGTTCCGTGCCCGGCCAATTTCAGCACCGCCGATCGCGCGCGCGCCGCTCTGGGCCACATCCCCCGTTTTATCACTCCCCGCAGAGATTCCGGTGCCATTCAGCTTCTGGTTCAATGCCCGGACAAATGCCTGCATGGTCCGGTGTAACTGCAAACGAGTAGAACTAATCGCCTCCAGTAAATCCGTAGCACACCAGTGGATCGGCGTGTCATAGAAGAACGTAGCCTCGATTTCCTCCAGGGTGTTGGATTCCGTCATCAGATAGCGGTCCTCACCGGCCATTAATGCGCGATATTCATCATCAGTCACTGGCGGGGGAAGCACGTCAAGCCCAGGCTTGATCGTCACCCCTTTATTGATATTGAACTGTTCCATGTTAATTTCCTGCTTTCAGTTGCTTAAGACGACGTTTGAGTTCGCCATTCCGTGCCTTTTCGTTATTGAGTCGGCCCGTCTCCTTATCCAGCTTCGCCCGCAAATCAGTGATCTGCTGTTGATTGAAAGACACCGAATTCTGCGCGGACTTATAAGCGGCAACCACCTGAGCATTCCGCTGTTTTGCTTCTTGCAGGCGCTGAAAGTTGGATTTAACTGCCGGTTTCTTGTCTACCGGATTGGCTACACGCTTCGCTTTGGCGATCAGTGATTTCTGGAATTTTGCGGAGTTTTTGCGGGCCGCCTGTCCCATGACGGTACCAAGCGTCTTGATATCCGGCGACTGAGCGTTAGGAATAGCTTTTCCATTCAGTTTCACAGACGATATATCGCCAGTATCGTTTACCTGTATGGCAAGGATTTGTCCGTCGTTAAGAACCAGCTTTGCGGTTTTAACTTTAACGCCATCTTTCGTTGTTGCGCGGTTGCTGGAGTCAACCTCAATTACCGTAACCCCGGTTTTATTGATCGCCGCGATAAGGGATTTCAGCCCCTTTTCATTAACCTGGTCAAAATCGACCGTTGCATACTTATTTTTCGTCATCTGACACATCCTGTGCGAGATTTATTACGTAACTTCTGCGGATTTGCTGAGTAACAGGGAAAATCCGATACAACGGGTTAATGAACGAGTCGCCATGCGTAACCATGACGTTGAAATGCCACAGTCGCTCTCCTTTACCCATATATTCAGTGGGTATGTACAACCATTCACTGTTTTCGCCCTGTTCAGCCGACGTCAAACAACGTTGTTCGCCTTCAATCACTGTCGTCGGCTTCTGAACATCGCGGATCCAATATCTGACTGTTGCGCCGCGCAAAAACGGGAATTTAGACCGGTATTTGAACGGCACCCGGATGAAACCCGGTTTAATTTCCACATCACCAAGTTCTAAATGCGTGATGTCCTTGCGTTTTAGCAAATAGCGATCGGCTAAGGCTAACGCAAGAACGCATACACCCCAGCCAATCATTTCCCGCCTCCCTTTTTCACCAAACTTGTAAGAACATTCAGAATGCTATCGATATTCACTCGTTTCATCCCTGAAATCACCTCATGACCGTTATTGCTGGCTATCGTTACCATTAAGTACGTAATTGATAACTCCCAGCCCTCGTGTTGCCCCAATAGGTACGCCACCGCGCCAGCTGTCACTGCAACAAAGATCTCCGTAACCAATCCCAACAAATTGCCAGACTGGCGACCGTCTCGGACATCCATCAGGAACGTGCCTATCCCACCAATTACTGAAAGCAGGAGCGCAATAGCAACTGGAGCTAATTCCTGTGTGTCAAGCACAAGTTCCCTCCTACGTTGTCAGGAGGTAATGGTATGCAAAGTAACTTCTCAACCGGTCATTTGTTGCTTAAGAGGCATTGCTACTGAGGTACGAATCGATAATCCTTTGTAACTTTTCAAGAATGAGCCTGTTATTGATGCTGCAAATAATAGTCACGCAATTCTGAAGACTTTCATCCATACCCTTATATTCCGCGAAATACATGCCTATAAAGCCTGCAAGTACGGCAGCAATACACTCGGCCATCAATTGCCTGCATGACGCTTCGTAACGTTTTTCACGAACCCCATTCAGAAACGAATGCACGCCTCCAAGGATGGTTATAAAAAATATGGTTAAATCAAACATTAAAGTAACCCCGCTTTTCAATAAAACATCATTGGGGCACGGTATGCACTTTGTGATTTCCACACACACTGGTTTCTGTTAATTAAAATCCGCAGCTTGCTATGAATAACTATGGTGAGCAGAAAATATGCTAATTGGCTATGTACGCGTATCAACAAATGAACAAAACACTGCTTTACAACGAAATGCCCTTGAAAGCGCAGGATGTAAGCTAATTTTTGAGGACAAGGCGAGCGGCAAAAAGGCTGAACGCCCTGGGTTAAAAAAGGTTCTCCGTATGCTTTCCAGAGGTGACACCCTAGTCGTATGGAAGTTAGATCGTCTTGGGCGCAGCATGCGTCACTTAGTTGTGCTGGTGGAAGAGCTGCGTGACAGAGGCATTAACTTCCGGAGTCTCACTGACTCCATCGACACCAGTACACCAATGGGGCGCTTTTTCTTTCACGTAATGGGGGCGCTGGCAGAAATGGAACGTGAGCTTATCGTTGAACGTACACGCGCTGGACTTGATGCAGCTCGCGCAGAAGGTCGTATAGGTGGGCGTCGGCCTAAATACCAAGAAGAAACATGGCAGCAAATGCGGCGATTGCTCGAGAAGGGCATCCCCCGTAAGCAGGTTGCAATCATCTATGATGTGGCTGTTTCCACGCTTTATAAGAAGTTTCCGGCGTCATCATTTCAATCCTAAACCTTGGTTTAAGAGAACTTGGCACAAGCGGTGAAAAGATCCCCCTGTTGAGCACGGCTAACACATGGAGTGCACGCCAGACTTTCAACGGTGGGATCACCGGGGCGCTGGCGGGGAACGCCGACACCGCGACGAAATTAAAAACAGCCAGAAACATTAATGGCGTCAGGTTCGATGGTTCGGCTGACATTAATATCAATACTCTGGTATCTCGCGGTCGCGTAACGGCCCTGGAGGCGAATGCACAGGGAACATCCGGGATTCAGCTGTATGAGGCATACAACAATGGCTACCCTTCCCCCTATGGCAATGTGCTTCACCTTAAAGGTGCCACCGCTGCTGGCGAAGGTGAGTTATTCATTGGCTGGAGTGGCACGAGCGGTGCCCATGCGCCCGTACATATCCGTTCGCGGCGGGATACTGATTCTGCCAACTGGTCTGAATGGGCGCAGGTCTATACGTCAAAAGATTCAATTCCCGGCGTCAATGCCAAAGGGAATCAGGACACCTCTGGTAATGCGGCTACAGCGACCAAGTTGCAGACAGCATGTGCTATCAATGGCGTCTCGTTTGATGGTTCTAAAGATATTGAACTTAACCCACGGTCTATAGGCACAATCAACTCCACAACAATGTCTTTTAGTGGTGGTGCAGGATGGTTCAAGCTGGCAACTGTAACCATGCCGCAGGCAAGTTCTGTTGTTTCAATTACGTTGATTGGTGGCGCGGGATTTAACGTGGGGTCACCTCAACAGGCAGGTATATCTGAACTTGTTTTGCGTGCAGGTAACGGTAATCCGAAGGGGATTACTGGAGCTTTATGGCAGCGCACATCGGCAGGGTTTACAAATTTTGCGTGGGTCAATACTTCTGGTGACACTTACGATATTTACGTTGCTATTGGAAATTATGCGACTGGTGTAAATATTCAATGGGATTATACCAGTAATGCCAGCGTAACGATTCATACTTCACCAGCATATTCTGCTAATAAGCCGGAAGGATTAACGGACGGTTCTGTTTATTCGCTGTATATTTCGCCGCATGAACTTTATCCGGTTGGCGCACCGATCCCTTGGCCATCAGATACCGTTCCGTCTGGTTATGCCCTGATGCAGGGGCAGACTTTTGACAAATCTGCATACCCGAAACTTGCAGCCGCTTATCCGTCAGGTGTGATCCCTGATATGCGTAGCTGGACGATTAAGGGCAAGCCCGCCAGTGGTCGTGCAGTATTGTCTCAGGAACAGGACGGCATTAAATCGCACACCCACAGCGCCAGTGCATCCAGTACGGATTTGGGGACGAAAACCACATCGTCGTTTGATTACGGTACTAAAACGACCAGTTCATTTGATTACGGCACAAAAACCACAAATAGCGCAGGAGCTCATTCACACAATATACCTGTTGGTCACACTGGCGCGGGGAATGGTGTATCAGCCGGTTATAACGCTGCGTTAGGTACTGGTACCACGTCGAGCGCAGGAGGGCATGCTCACAATGTATATATCGGTGCCCATAACCACACTATCGGCATTGGTGCTCATGCCCATTCTGTCATTATTGGTCCCCACGGACACACCATCACCGTTAACGCTACGGGTAACGAAGAAAACACCGTAAAAAACATCGCATTTAACTATATTGTGAGGCTTGCATAATGACATTCAGAATGAGTGAACAATCACGGACCATAAAAATTTATAATCTACTGGCTGGAACCAATGAGTTTATTGGTGAAGGTGATGCATACATTCCACCTCATACAGGTCTGCCTGCAAACAGTACCGATATTGCCCCGCCAGATATTCCGGCTGGCTTCGTGGCCGTTTTCAACAGTGATGAGGCATCGTGGAATCTCGTTGAAGACCATCGGGGAAAAACCGTCTATGACGTGGCTTCCGGCGACGCGTTATTTATTTCTGAACTTGGCCCATTACCGGAAAATGTCACCTGGTTATCCCCGGAAGGGGAGTTTCAGAAGTGGAACGGCACAGCCTGGGTGAAAGATGCAGAAGCAGAAAAACTGTTCCGGATCCGGAAGGCGGAAGAAACAAAAAACAGCCTGATGCAGATGGCCAGTGAGCATATTGCGCCACTTCAGGATGCCGTAGATTTGGATATTGCGACGGAGGAAGAGGCATCGTTACTGACTGCATGGAAGACATATCGGGTATTGTTGAATCGTGTTGATACAGCAGTAGCAGCGGATGTTGAGTGGCCAGTCGCCCCGCAATAAAAAGATAAAGCCATCGATAGAAATATTGATGGCTTTATGTACTCTATTTATACAATACAACACTGTAGATTCAATCTGTCAATGCAACACCCCTTTCAATTATCTCTTTCGGTGTTTTGAACTTCAGTGTCTTTCTCGGTCTGTTGTTTAGCTGAGCAGCAACCAGATCTAGTTCATGTTGAGTATATTGGGCAAGACATGTCTTTTTAGGAAAGTACTGCCGAATTAGCCCATTTGTGTTCTCATTTGTTCCCCGCTGCCAAGGACTCTGAGGATCGCAGAAGTAAACTTTAACGCCGGTGCTGACAGTAAATTCTAGATGTCTGGCCAGTTCCATTCCTCTGTCCCATGTCAGTGATTTTCTGAGTTC
>ENA-ORUR01000742-ORUR01000742.1-human-gut-metagenome-genome-assembly--contig:-NODE-742-length-9543-cov-2.37468_pt1 | contig 9543 bp, 7 predicted proteins | sample MGYA00242086_ERZ509223 | MGnify/ENA primary metagenome ERZ509223 (study PRJEB26280, sample SAMEA2338820) | human gut metagenome | biome: human gut; feature: human-associated habitat; material: faeces... | reverse complement strand
AAACCGAGGGCTTATATGTCCCAAGCATAGAAGTTTGAAGTCAGCTGATGAGGCTGGCTTTTTTATTGAAATTTTATTAAGAAGCCGCGTGTCCTTAAAAGCATCTTGCTTGCAAGGTCTAAGATAGCCTATAATGAGTAGGTTAGTAAATTATAGCTAGAGAAAGGATTTACATAGACTCATGGTAGAACTATTTAAGGCCTTTTTATTCGGGATTGTTGAAGGAATTACAGAGTGGCTTCCAATCTCAAGTACAGGGCACATGATTTTACTTGATGAATTCGTCAAGTTAGATGTTAGCAAAGATTTTTATAGTATGTTTGAAGTGGTAATCCAACTCGGGGCGATTATGGCCGTAGTGGTAATCTATTGGCACAGGATCTGGCCGTTTAGGCTAGCCAAGGCAAATGGAATCGGTGCCCCCCAAGGGTTATGGCGCTTTATTGATAAAGAAACCTTCATCATGTGGGTGAAAATCTTTATTGCCTGCTTGCCAGCCGGAATTATTGGGGTTAAGTTTAACGATACCTTTGAAAAGTTGTTTTATAATCCGGTTTGTGTGGCCTTAGCCTTGATCGTCTTTGGGGTGGCTTTCATTTGGATTGAAACAATTCACAAGGGGAGTCGGCCTAAGATTAACTCGATTGCAGAATTATCGTATTATACCGTCTTAATGATTGGCTTCTTCCAATTGATTGCGGCAGTATTTCCCGGGACATCTCGTTCAGGGGCAACTATTTTAGGGGCCTTGCTTTTAGGGGTTTCCCGGACGGTAGCGGCTGAATTTACCTTCTTCTTAGCCATTCCGGTTATGTTCGGGGCCGCAGTTTTCAAGTTGGCTAAGTTTGGGCTTGTCTTCAGTTCAATGGAAATGTGGATTATGGTGGTTGGTTTAATTACAGCCTTCGTATCCTCAATCGTTGTAATCAAGTTCTTGATGCAGTATATCAAGAAGCACGACTTTAAGGTCTTCGGTTGGTATCGCATCATCTTAGGGATTTTAGTTTTAGCATATTTTTGGTTACTTAAATAGTTAATAAAAATAAGACCGCTGAGCTCGTTTGAACTCAGCGGCCTTATTTAGTTATGTCTAATGCGCCATTTAATTAGGCTGATAGCGAGGCTTAACCCAAGTAGGATTAAGCCAATTAAACTAAGCTTCTTACCTAAAGCTAGACCAGGAATTTGGTAAGTGAAGGTGATTTGGTGGTGCCCTTTAGGTAATTTGAGTCCTAAAAAAGCGGTATTAGTTCGAATAACCTTGGCTTTGTGACCATCAACTTTGGCAGACCAACCCTTAGAGTATGGGATGCTGGAAGTTAAAATCCCGGTTTGCTTGGTAGTGATTTGGCCTTTAAAGCCGGTAGTGGTAAAGGTTAAGTTTTGCAGACCGTGTTTTTGAATACGGCTGACCTCTTTTAGGTACTGACCTTGTAGTGGCAAGGCGACTACCTTCAATTTAAAGTGGTAGTGGCCCAATTTAGAGGGCGTTAAAGTTAGACTAGTCGGTAACTTGGTGAAGTAACCGACGTTTACCGTCCCATTTTTAACCACCTTGTAGAAAGAAGTAGCTGCTTGGGTTGGTTGGCTAATTTTTTCGGTACCTAAATTCGAGGTGATATTGAGGGCGAAGCTTTCATCGGGTGACCCCTTCAAGATGTGGTAACGGAAGTACTTGTACTTGGTTAAAGCCGAGTTAGTCCCAATTATTCCCCGGGTTAAGTCGTTATTATTGTTGCGTTGTTCTAACTTAACTTGTTCTTTGAGGCTAAAGGGTTGATAAGAAATATCGGTGATTTCTAAGTGGAGCTCACTGTTAGCATAAAGTTGATCCAACTTTTTTTGGACCTGCTTATCAGCCGACTGAATGTTTAACACCAGTTGGTAACTCTCATTAGCATCTTGTTTGAGGAGGTCTTGGCTGGAGACGAGGTTACCCCGACTAGAAATCAACTGGTAAGGTACTTCTAACACCTGGCTGGATAGTTGCTTAGTCGAAGCTGACTTTAAGCCGGCCAGGTGTGAGTTGGCAACGACGACTCCACTGGCAAGGGCACGTTCTTTTTGACTGGGACTAAATTGCCGGTATTGCTTGAGACTAAAGGCTTGATCTTGCCAGTAAACCAGAGGAAAGTTGTTATTAGTCACGTAACGTCTAGCCTGGGTATCGTTTTTACTATTGTGGTTAGGGTCGGTAACCTTTGGGGTCAGCTTATCCAATTGATAGCCGGCTGGCAGCTTGTTAGCGTTAGGCTGATTAATTTGGCTAAAGAGGTAGCGGACCCCTAAGAAGTTATTTAACACGGTCCGGTCGGCTACTTGCCCGATTGGTCTAGTAGCCTCGTACTGAGTATTTTGGAGGTCGTTCATAAAATTTCCCAGGTAATTATTTTGCAGGGAGTAATATGAATTAAGGAGGGCTAACCTACCGTTTAAGGCGTTGTATAAATCAAAATTACTGCCAAAGAAGTAATTATTGCTGATGGTTGAGACCCGGTAGGTTAGAGGGTCCTTTAAATCTTGGTCCAGGCCAAAGTAACTATTTGCTTGCACCTTTTGGTAGGCGTTTTTAGGCAGGAGCTCATTAGAATAGTTACCCGCATAAGGCGCTTCGAAATAAAGAGCGTTGACTAAGACGTTAAGTAAGATTAGCCCACTGAGAAGCTGCTGTGAAAACCGGGCTGGTTTAAAGTAAAACCAACTGATGATTCCTAGGCTGGCGTACAAGAACAGTAGCGGGAAGAAAATCCGTTTATCACTATCAAAGAAGTAATACCCGCCAAGGTAGATGCTGTAAATAAGGGTGGCCCATACAAACCGCTTTAGGAGCCGGTAGTCTAACTTAGGCAAAGTTTCTAGTAAGAGGCAGACCGCCAAGGCCATCGGCAGGCACAGCATCAGTGACCAGCGGTTAGATGGGGACATCCCGCCGTTAAATAAGGCTCCCACGGCTGGAATTAGAAACATGACAAAGCCCAGACTAAAGCTAGCTGTTAAGACCGGGTATTTTTTGCGGTAACTAAAGACGTAAACGAGGGCATAAAAACTGATGCTAGCAAAGCCTAGGGCAGACCAAAAGTAAAAGTCACGGTTGGCTCCATTAATTAGTTGACCCGGTAAGGTTAGATAATAATATAGGGGGTAAACTTTAAGCCCGTTGGCAAAGGCACTGCCGGCCCGGGTGGAGCTAGTAACTGCAAAAAATTCAGGTAATAGAAGCGCCGCCGCTAGTAAAAGGCTAATCAGGCTCGCCCAGGCTAATTTGCCGAAAGTTTTTAGATAATTAAGCTTGTTTTTATAGGTAAAGGCTAGGCGCAAGAGGAGGTAGATAATGGCGCCAATTCCTAGCATAAAGGCAAAGTAAAAGTTATTGGCCAGCATCCAGGTAAAGCTAAGCAGTAGTGGCCAGGCGCTTTTTTGCATTAACACCCGTTCTAGGGCCCAAATCACCAAGGGAAAGATGATAAAGGGCATGATGAAGAAGGGGTGGGCTACGTTAGCATATAGCAAAAAGGCGTTGAAAAGGTAGACCGCCGCGCCGGCGACAATTGTGCTATTTTTAAAGTTAAAGTGGCTAGCAAAAAAACAAAAGGCTAAGCCGGCACAATACATTCGTAAAATAATCAGCACTTGGTAGGCTAAGACCACTTTGCTAGCGGGCACTAACAAGGTTAGGTAATCAAAAATATCACCGATTACGTAGTATGAGTAAACGGAAAAGGTGTCCGCACCTAGTCCCATTTTGGGAGACCAAGTTGGAAAGCCCGCACTCGGATGGTGAATAAAGTCAAGTAGTGTTTGGCGGTAACTTTCTAAAATTGGTAGGTGTTGGTTAGCCGCGTCAATGTACCAAACCAGTTGGTGGCCGGTAATTAGGTATAGACCGTAAATGAGTGAAGCTAGCCCTAAAAAGGCCAAACTATAGCTTAAATATAGGCGCGGATTTTTCCGCTTAAATGAAAATTGCACAAAAAAACCTCCCTCACAGATTTGCACAAAGATTATTTTACCCTAAAATCAATCTTTGTGCTTACTTAGGGAGGTTATTTAATATTAACCTAACGTTTCTTAAAAATTAAGAACTTACTAAAGAAGTAGTTTAATAAGACAATCACCACTTGGTCGACTAACTTGGTTAACAGGCCGTTAGCATGAAGCAGGGAGATCCCGATAAACATGATGCCGGCATCAAAGCCTAGAGATATGATGCGGTAGAAGAAGAACCACCACATTTCAATCAAGAAAGACTTGACGGTGGTAAACTTTGATTCAAACACCCATAACTTGTTGGTAATAAAGGCAAAAAGCACTGACAGTAACCAAGCCAAGAAGTTAGCTAGCTGGTAGTACATGCCTAAGTTTACGGAACAAACCTGGAAAACGACGATGTTGATGATTGTGGTCAAGCCCCCAAAAAAGAGGTAGGCGATGACGGCTTTATACTTAAGCAATAACTCTTTAATCACAGACTACTCCCCTAAAGCCTTAACTAATTGGTCGGCAAATTCTTCTAAGCGGGCGATATCTTCATCTTCGTCAGGGGCGAGGTTAATCTTAACGTTGTCGGCCCCTTTGCTAGCGCCGGCCTTGGCTAAGGCTTCCCCGAACAGGTCAACGGCGGTACAGAAGTATTCACCGTAGAAGGTATCGCCAGACCCTGCGACCCCATAGACTTTACCGCTAAGGTCGACGTCGGCTAATTCATCGTAAAAGTCCATCCCCTCGTCAGGAAGTGAGCCTTCGTCGTAGGTGTAAGGGCAGATGACGCAAAGGTCAACGGCTTCTAACTCAGCAGGGTCAGCCTGAGAAATTTCTTCGACTTCGACGTCTAGACCCTTATTTTCTAATTCTTCTGCAATAATATCAGCGATATCTTCGTTGTTACCAGTAATGGTTGCAAAAATAACTTTGGCAGTTGCCATAAAATAACCTTCTTTCAAAAAGTCTTTCTGCCTCATTATAGCAGATTTAGCAAGCTGAAAACATAATTACAGCAAGAATTAGTTTCCGTGCTATAATGGGTAGGTAAAATTTTTTTGGAGGCATTAATTATGATTACCATTAAGTCACCACGAGAAATCGAAGATATGGCTAAATCAGGGGCAATTATTGCAGGAATGCATGTTGCCCTAAGAGATATTATTAAACCAGGAATTTCTAGCTGGAAGATTGAAGAATTTTGTAAGAACTATATTGAAAGCCACGGCGCGATTCCAGAACAAATTGGCTTTGAAGGCTATAAATACGCAACCTGTGTCAGCGTCAATGATGAAATTTGCCACGGCTTTCCCCGCAAGGATCTGATTTTAAAGGACGGTGACTTGGTTAAGGTCGATACGGTGGTTAACTACAAGGGGGCAATGAGTGACTCTTGCTGGTCATACGTTGTTGGTAAATCAACCCCAGAAGTTGATAAGTTGATGGCTGTAACTAAGAAAGCCTTGTACTTAGGAATTGACCAAGCCCAGGTTGGCAACCGTCTTGGTGATATTGGGGCGGCAATCCAACACTATACCGAAGATGAGATGGGTTACGGCGACGTACGTGAATTTGTCGGTCATGGGATTGGACCAACGATGCACGAAAGTCCTAACGTTCCTCACTATGGTGAAGCAGGTCATGGTCTACGTTTGCGTGAAGGGATGACGATTACCATCGAACCAATGATTAATATGGGGACTTGGGAGGCTGAAATGGACGACCCTAACGGCTGGACGGCCCGGACTGCTGACGGCAGCCTTTCTTGCCAATTTGAACACACCATCGCTATTACTAAGGATGGTCCTAAGATTTTGACTTCCCAAGACCCAGAAATGGATGCCCCTTACCTATTAAAGTAGGATTTGGTTTTAAGGAAAAATCGGTAAATCCTTAAAGAGCTTGTAAAATTGCTTAGGACTGTTATAATTAACCCTAGATGTTAGTTGCTAACGCTACCATTGCTTAGTAACAGTAAGGAGTTTTTTAAATGAAAGTAAGAAAAGCTGTTATTCCTGCGGCGGGACTTGGAACCCGGTTTCTACCAGCAACCAAGGCCTTAGCTAAGGAAATGTTTCCAATTATTGATAAACCAACTATTCAATACATTATTGAAGAAGCTAAGAAGTCTGGAATTGAAGACATCTTAGTGGTAACCGGGAAAGGAAAGCGGCCGATTGAAGACCACTTCGATTCTGTCCCAGAGTTGGAACAAAATTTAAAGGAAAAGGGTAAAAAGGACCTCTTACAATTAGTTGAACAAACGACTGATATTAATCTTTACTTTATCCGCCAATCACACCCACGTGGGTTAGGGGACGCCGTTTTAATGGCCAAGGATTTCGTTGGTGACGAACCATTCGTAGTTATGCTTGGCGACGATATTATGGAAGATAAAGAACCATTGACAAGACAATTAATGGATCGTTACGAACAAACCCACGCCTCAACTTTGGCGGTAATGAAAGTTCCTCATGAAGAGGTTAATAAGTATGGGGTGATTGACCCAGCTGCTCAAACCATGCCAGGATTATACGATGTTAAGCGGTTTGTGGAAAAGCCAGCCGTTGAAAAGGCTCCTTCTGACTTGGCCATCATTGGTCGTTACCTCTTGACCCCAGAAATTTTTGAAATGCTCGAAACCCAAAAACCAGGGGCAGGCAACGAAATCCAACTTACAGATGCAATTGACCGCCTCAATAAGATTCAACGCGTATTTGCTCACGAATTTAAGGGCGACCGCTACGATGTGGGTTACAAGTTTGGCTACCTTAAGACTTCGATTGAATTTGGGCTTAAGCACCCCGAAGTTAAAGGTGAATTGACAAGTTATATCAAGGACTTAGCAAAGAAGTTAAAATAAGCACTAAAAAAGGTATTTTGTGAATGCGACTTGCTTTCACAAAATACCTTTTTATTAGCTAATCAACTGATTTCAAAGCAGCTAACATGTCAACGGCCTTAATCTTGTAGTGCATGATGAAGGCTAAAACCAAAGTGATACCTCCAGGAATCAAAGCCGAGATTAAGAAGTTAATCAGCTTTAAATTAGGGTCAAACATAGCGTTGGCAGGCGGTAAGCTGGTGATAATAAAGTGGTGAAGGTAAGCCCCTAACAGGTAGCCAAAACCAATCCCAATTAGGGAGAGAATGATGGTCTCACGATAAATATACATCGTAGTTTCACGGTCGTAAAAGCCTAGCACCTTGATGGTTGATAGCTCCCGCACCCGTTCAGAAATATTGATGTTGGTTAGGTTGTAAATGACCACCAAGGCTAAGGTGGTTGCCATTCCAATTAAAATAAAAATAACATTGCCTAATCCCGCGATAACGTTGTTGATGGTTCGGCGATTATTGGTGTTTTGGACGACGGTTGTTAAAGCCTTAGTTTCCATAAACTTTCTTGCTTGGTGATTAACATTTTGGTAACCGGAGTCCTTAAGCTTAACTAGGTAGCGTTATTGGTCCAAGCTTTTTTAAAGGCCGTTTGATAAGCTTTTTTGCCGACAAAGAGGTAGTGGCCCGTGTACATTTCGGTAATGCCGGTAACCTTGAAGGTCCGCACCTGGTCAGAAGTATCCTTTAAACTGATAGTTGAACCGACTTTGGCCTTGAGTAGGTTGGCTAACTTCTCAGAAATAATCACGCTATCAGCCCTTAAAGTCAGTTGTTGTTGGTTAGTCCGGTTACGTAAGGTTACCAGTGAACTTAATTTTTTGGAATGAGGGGCAATCATGCTAATTGATTGGACACTTTGATCAGCGCCTGCTTTTTTAGTCAGTAACTGGTAGTTAACGGCCGCGGATTGGCTTACAGCCGAGCCGTCCAATTTGGCAGCCAGTTTTTGCTTAGCACTGTGTGTCGGATAATCTTTTTGACTTAAGACTAAATCATATTTAATTAAGTCATGGAACTGAATGTTAGTGATTCCCCTAAGTGAATCCCTAATTCCAAGGCCCATAACCAGCAGGCCAGTGCAACCTGCCACCCCGAAGATGGTCATAAACATCCGGCTCTTATAGCGAAAGAGATTGCGGGCGGTAACCTTTTGCGTAAACGACATGTGTCTCCAAAGAAATTTAAAGCGTTCCAGTAAGATTTTAGCGCCTTTTTTAGGCGGTTTAGGTAAGAGTAGTTGAGCTGGCTTTTCAGATAGAGTCTTACGCAGTGCAACTAATGCAGCCACCGTAGTGCAAGAGATAGCTACTAGTAAAGTCGCCAAGAGGTAAGTCCAAGAAAAGAGCAGCTTGGTCTGACTCAAAGTTAGGTTAGTGGTATAGGCTTTAAAAATGAGTTGAGGGAGGAGCCTAAAACCAAGACTGGCCCCCAAGGCGACACCTAGGCCGCTAGCTACCAAGCTGTAGAGGAGAAACTTCTTACTTACATCAAAGTTACTATAACCAAGGGCCTTTAAAGTTCCAATATTAATTCGTTCTTCTTCGACAAAGCGCATCATGGTTGTCAGGCTAACCAGGGCCGCGATGGTAAATAAGAGCAGGGGAAAATATTGGCTAAAATATCGACTCGTTCTGAGTTTGAGCGAAAGAGAGTGTAGCCTGGGTTATAATCCCGTTCATGGAGGGTATAGGTAGGAAGTCCTAGCTTAGTTAAAGCTTGTTTCTTATGGATTAACCTTGCTTGGGTCTCTTCAAGTTGGGCTTGCAGGAGCTTAGCTTGGGTTGGATTTACCATTTGTAATTGGTGGACCTGGGCTTGTTTTTGGGCTAGCTGAGTTTGTGAGTTAGCCAGTTGGTTTTTAAGGACCTGGTATTTTTCTTGCCCGTTATTAGTCAGGCGCTTCTTTAAGCGCCGTTGATAAAAGGCAACCTTATCTGCGTACTGGCTACTGTAAGGTGATAGGTTGGCCGTTTGTTTGTAGCTGACCCGTGCAATCGTATAAGGATTGGCTTTAAAGGCAGATTTAGCAACGATTCCATACCCCGCAAGTGAGCCTGAGCCAACCGTGGTTTGACCGAAGTCATTTTTATCTAAGTACTCACTGGAGCGGACAAAGCCCACTAGCCGAAAGTGGCGGTACTTGAGTTGACCCTTTTGTTTGACCGTTATTTCTTGGCCTAAGTGATATTTTTTTGCTAGGAGATAATCAAGGGCTAACTCGCTATCCTTATGCGGGAGTTTACCGGCAACTAGCGCATAAGTTGACAATTTAGTTGGTTTTGAAAATAAGCGGATGGCTTGCTGGTGTTTAGTTAAAACTGCATCTTGAAAATAACCAAGCTCATAGCTTTTAATATCGGAGTCAGCTTTTAAAACCTGTTCGTCGCTGTTATCGAGCCCGTAATTAGAGGTAAGGCTAGTATCGGCAAGCTGATGTCGTTGATAGAAAGCACTAGCGGCTTGGCGCATATCGGGGCCGGTCATTTTAAGGCCAATTAGTGTAAAGGCACTTAAAGCCATCAGCAAGAAAATGGCAACGAAGCGTCCTAAAGAATGTGTAATAGCTTGAAAGGCGTCCTGCCAAAGAGTTTTTTTTTGAACATAAAACTCACCTACCATTCAATGTCAGCAATCGGTGCTGGCTGGCGGGTATTGTTGCTTTTT
>ENA-ORUR01000739-ORUR01000739.1-human-gut-metagenome-genome-assembly--contig:-NODE-739-length-9606-cov-2.29505_pt1 | contig 9606 bp, 10 predicted proteins | sample MGYA00242086_ERZ509223 | MGnify/ENA primary metagenome ERZ509223 (study PRJEB26280, sample SAMEA2338820) | human gut metagenome | biome: human gut; feature: human-associated habitat; material: faeces... | reverse complement strand
GACCAATTATACAGTTTTGATAATTGGTCTATTTCTTTATGTTCTGTCACGTATTTAATTGTTTCAGCTTTAGCCTTTAACAATACTTCTTGCTCAATCTCATCAATTAATTGAGTATTATTTCGAGGATGAGCTTCGTTAAAGTGTTGCGAGGGGGTAAGTGCGATAATATTTTCGACATATCCTGAAATTTCCTTATAACTATGCTGAGGAAATATATGATGCATTTGTGTTGCAAGTCCAATAGCCATATCATCATGAAGTTCTGATTCACCGTTAAAGTACTTATCATTAAATCTACGTACGTATTTCTTAGCCTTTGCAGAATCAGCTTCGTATTTTTTAATAATACTTTTATTTATTGGATGCTTTTTAAGCCATTCTTGTCGACTAATGCCTTTAGGCTTCCCTGCAAAAACATCTCTAAAGTTTTCAGTATTATACATTAAACTAGAATAAGTAATTGCCTCCTTAGAAATTCTTCCTCTGTATGCTCCTAGTTTTTTCCTTTTTTGAGCTAATGGATTAAGTATTTTAGGAAAAATTCTGTTGTGTACAAGCTTCTTTTTTATTTTGGTATAAGTGTGACAAAACTCGGCAAAATAATTCTTAAGTTTATTAAAAGATTCTGCCGTTTGTTTATTAAGGAATTTATCAAATTGCCCCCATATACCACTTTGCTTTAATACTTCAGTAATATAAACCTGTAAGAATTGAAGAGCATGTCTATCAACCATGCCTATATATTGAAGCAATTCTTTATCGACGACAGAATAGACATTTTCACGACCATGCTTTTCTTTTTTTAAGACACCTGAATATGCCAATAAATTCAATGGCTGTTGATAAAATTTATTGTATTCAGCCACTGAGTTCTTAGATGTTGGATCACTTTTATTAAATTGCTCAAGTACATATTCTCTAGCATAGTCTGAGAACCAAACATCCTTAGAATTAAAGAACAACTTACTATCTTCATCCTGCGTAATAGAGTCCACTATATCAGCAACTGCACAAACTACATCTGGCGTACATTTTTGATCGATCCAGCGAGCATCATGCGTTTTTCTTACATCTAGTTCATTTTTATTAATTACTTCTACTATTTCTTCATTTGATAATCTCATTGTTTTCTATCCCCCGTATTTTCCAAACCAGAAAATAGATAATTTATCTATGTTTAAACTTCTAGTACCTCTATTTCTTGCAATCATATAAAATCTTCTGAATTTCTCGGTAGAGAAAAAATGTACTTGTTTCTCTGTTATTGTTTCTCCTTTTTTTAATTCTAAAATAGCAATTGACCCATTAACGATGTATTTACCAGATTTTTTTATCATTCTTGGGTAATACGTCATATTAGGTACTAAATATACATTCTCGTTATCATAATACTTCATCACTGAGAGATCCTTAGCATTCTCAAAAGATATATATTTATTATATCCAGGTATCTCCTTTAGGCCTTTTCCATCTCTCCTTATATTCCTACTTTTGTACACTTTTATTTCTCCATTATTTGATAATTTGGCATTGGTAATCTGTCTATCTCTAAATACACTGAATACATTAAAGCTCATGTGTTGAGCGATCTTATCAAAATATTGGTTTCGATATATAAGCCAATATGGATATCTAGTAGAAGTTATATAGTCTTCTGGGACAACTCTTTCTTCTTGATTTATAAAGCTATTAACTCTAACTCTTCCATTATTTTTGGCACCTAATATGATAGAAATTGTTTCTATAAGTACTCCTTTAAAACCTTTTTCACCAAAATCGATAATTGTATCTATAGACTTTTTTTTAATTAATGTTCTTAATTCACTATAATCATTGGTTGAAAGGAAGTTTTTAGGCATTACTAATGCAACAATTTTGGATATAAGTGAAGCTTTCAATAAAAATTGACCAGCTAAATTAGTAATAGTATTTCCATATTGACTAGCTTTTTTGTTAGATATTCGCTGAAAAGGTGGGTTCCCAATTACATAATCAAATTTCTCATCAAAGAAAACTAAATCATCTAAAAAATCGAAAGTAGTAATTTTAATTTCTACATTCTTAGGTATCTTCTTCTTACTCAGAAAGAATTTTGTTATTTTCAAACTATTAGGATCTATATCATTCAAAACAAAAGTTATTTTTTTATACTTTGGTGATAGTTTTTCTATAAGTGGAAATACAAAGTTTCCTGTTCCAACAGCTGGCTCAAGTATTTTTAGATTATCTTTTTTTAAACTCGGTAATGAGTTAATAATTTCATTAACAATGAAATCATCAGTATAATAAGCAGAATTTTTTTGTCGATTCGCATTAGCATATTCTGCAATATCCCTTAATTCCTTTTCAGAAAGGATTCCCCAGTTCTTGTTTAAAAAGTCTAATAATTTATCTAATGAATCTAGACTATTAGCCGAAATTAACTTTTTTAGTTTGTTTATCTGCATTTATCTCTTCCATTCTAAAAATAATATTGTCTCCTATTTCTTTAAATATAATCGTCGGGACAGCCTCACCTAACGACTGTCTTATTGTAATAGCATGCTTTTTCAGCCATTTTTTCTTATCATCATAAGATAATGCATTAAGCTCCTTATAGCTCTCGTTTCCCCATTTAAAATCAGATGGAACATTCATCATTCTCATAATTTCCCTGATGGAGAAAACCCTATCATCTACAGGATGTACTGTATTCTGACTTGCTAATATATCATTTCTTGTATGAATTGCAGGAGCTACTTTATCCCAAACCTGTCTAGTATATTTATCGCCATTTTTTCTTACATTTGGAACAATCTTCCCGTTTATTACTCTATGCGGTCTCAATTTTGGATCTTTATTATCAAAAGCACATTCACCTTGTTTTAGTGGGTGTATCCATTTCCTCATATCTTTTCTATAACTTCTAAACGAATGCAAAATATCTGTATCAGATATCTCTCCCATTTCAGATAATCGAGGTAAATCTCCTATAACCTGTCTTAAAGTTTTAGGTTTTTGTTTCCTAGGCATTAAATCTTTGGGATCAATCAATATATTTTTCCGAACTAAAATAACCAAAGTTCGCGGTCTAGAAGAATTTGCACCATAATCCTTAAAGTTTATTTCTTCTCCAAAAATATTATACATACCACTCAAATGTTTTTGGATAACTTGTCTGATTTCATAAGTACTTCCATTAACATCTGTACAAGCAGTTTTCAAAAATCGTTTAACATTTTCAAAGACAATGATTTTTGGATTTAGTTTTTCTGCTATTAATATGGACTCAAGAACTAGTGAATTTCTTTTTATATCTTCACCTTTTTTATAATGATTTGCTACTGATATTCCCTGACAAGGTGGAGTCGCTACTAACAAATCCAAAGATCCCTTTCTATTTTTATAATAATTATTAACCTCGAAAATTATCCTATTCTTTATATCAGGTTTTGTAATATCTCCTAAAATATAAGCTGATTCTTTTTCAGCTATATGATTTGCTAGTTGAATATCCATTCTTCTTTTTATCAACTCATTACTTGCTAGTAGTTTAAATCCTGCCTGGTAAAATCCATAATCACCAACACCAGCCGAACTAAAAAGTGATACATATGTTGCCATTTTCTTTTCCTTTCCTCTTTGAATACCAAATTATATGCTTAATGTCACAATGTTTCCAAGTAATCATTGGCATAACCTTTAATTGTTTTATTAAACAATCCCTCTTACCTGAACCAGATACCCCGCTATCGACACATCAAGATAGCGGGCTTTATTATTTTTACGACCATCATCGCTTGGTGTCCATCGATTAGAAACGTAACGAATATGAGCTTGTACCTTATGGTTTCCTTTAACGCCACCGCCGCCAAGCTTCTTCAATTCGTCATATTGCGGATATACGTGTTCATAAAGATAAATCATTAGTTTCTGATTCATGAGGTCATTTGGAGATAACATGAGTACTTTGGTAAGCCACTTAGTATAATTACTTGCCATGGCATCTGCGTATATCTCGCTGTTAGCCTTTTTAAGCTCTTGTTGACGTTCTGCCGCCTTATTCCCTAATTTTCGTGGTAAACGTCCCTGAGGAGCCGCTGAGACGTGAAAACGGATAGCTTTTACTGAACGTCCCTCTTTAATCTTCTCAAAATCAACTTTTAAGTGGGTATGCTCTGTAATTTCCTCACATGGCTTTTTCAAGATCCAAAGAGTAAAGGTCGACATTCGCTCATATTCACCAAGAGTATCAGTTAATCGACGTAACTCTTCAACAGAGATAGTCGGATTCTTGAGCTTACTTAATTGCACCTTAGTACGGCCACCATGCCCTAGATAATACTCATATTGGCTGTAATTCATGCTTAACCAACGATAGAGAATAACAGAGTACTTACTCTTCAGCTCGATTATGTCTGTCAATGCGTATTGGGTGAAGTTCTTCTTCAACTCAATCAGATAAGGGATAATCGCCTGGTCAAACCGTAGAATAACGTCATCGTTGTAGTCGTTCCATTCGATATACGGAATTGGAACAATCCGGCGATACCTGAAGCCCTTTTTACCATTGTCTTCACGAATTTCAAAATAAGCTTGCCGCTGCATACGCTCAACAGCCCGCTTAAACCTGTAATTAACGCTAGTGCTATGGACATTGAAAAATGAAAAGAGTTCTTTCTTGGAAAGATGAATCGTATTATCCTTAGGTGGTTCATCAATATCTAAATTAGATACTGCTAACTCAAACATCTTCAGAGGTACCTTATCCATCTTAGCTACACTGCTGATTAAGTCATTATGCTCGACAACCGTACGGTCAACGAACTTTGCTTTTTCTTCCGGATCCATTGCCATAAAACTTATCCAACCTATCTCTTTTAGTAGTACAAAAATATAATACTATAAAAGGGATAGGAATGAAAATGAACTTCTATCCCTAAATATCGGTTTAACTATCCTTATCCCTTAAATTTTATCGGTTTAACTATCCCTAAATATCGGTTTAACTATCCCTTTAATCTTCTAATCCCTTGATACTACAGGCTCTATCCCCTGCGGAAACTTTAAAACTCTATCAAAGGATATATGATGTATGGATCCTTTTTCAAAGAAATAAATAAATATAAAATTAATTTGGAAATTAAACCTAATCTACTGAATAAAATATTATAATTAGAAACCAGAAGAAGGAAACTAAGAATCTAAAGGAGGTTTTCTATGTCTACCAATAGATATACGATTAAACAGCTATCCGATGAATTAGGAGTAACTAAACCAGGCATAAGGAAACTCATGAATTCTAGTTTCCGTAAACGGTATACGATTGTTACTGGAAACCGTATTTTAATCAATGAAGCGGGAGCAAAGGTAATCAGAGACCATTTTGGTAACCATAAAACAGAAACAAAAGATAGTTCCCAGAAACAAACACAAACAGTTTCTAGTAACGATGATGACAAAGTTTTAAAGGCAAAAAATGAGACGATTGCTCTTCTAAAGGCCCAACTTAAAGCAAAAGACGACCAAATCGCCAATATGCAGAAGCTAATGGACCAGAACCAACAACTATTGTTAAACACGCAGTCTGAGAACAAGCATTTACTAGCTTTGAACCATGATAGTAAAATCGATGAATCTCAAGTTCAAGATGGCGAATATAAGGAAGCAGAAACCGATCGGAAACAAGAAACGGAAACAACCGAAAACAGCTCGAATACTAGTAATAGCAACGATAAAAAACCGTGGTGGAAACGAATTTTTTAATAAATTAGCAACTAATTATTGTTTAAACCGCAAACTCTTGATATAATGTATATGCATCAAGAAATAGACATAAGTGTAATATTTGTATATTAAATGTACTGGTGACACTCTCAGGCATCAAAGGAGAGTGCGATAGATTGACGAATAGTTAATCCACCAGTGCTTTTTTTGTGCCTAAAAAAGCCTGATGGATAGCAGAAAGGAGCTATAAATGGGTGAAGTAAAAGGTACAGCTTCAACAATTGTTCTTACCGTTGTTTCTGAAGATTATCCAAAGGGTAAGCTCTACAACCTTAATAACTGTGTTGAAAAGATTTCAGAAGAACAAATTACGTTGCTACTGAATGCGTTCGGTAAATTAGTTGAAGGAACTATCACTGGTTACAAGATTCGGAAGACTACTGCTTACGAAATGCCAGCGAATGCTTAATTAAATAAAGAATAATAAGGGAAGGAGTTGAAATCATGGCTAAGGTTTTAAAGCTAAAGTTCAAGGGTTCCTTGGGTAATGCACATACTATGCAAGTTACCCACCCTAAGGACGGTTTAAATAAAGAAGTAGTTGAAGAAGCAATGAATGCTATTTCTAACGCTCACCTTTTTGTAGGTAAGAACGATGAAGAGAGCTTCACTATGCCTCAAGGGGCTGCGTATGTCTCAACAACTACTGAACCAATCTACGCTGTCGATGCAGACAAGTAAGTATCCCGAGGACGTTCTGCGTGAGCGTCCTCTTTTTTTGTTAGAAAGGAAAAGAGATGAAAAAAGTAGACGTTAAAGACGCCTTGATTTTAGAAGGGTTTGCTCAGACCGCCTACCGTAAGTGTGAATGCTGCAAGCGAGTGCGTGATATATACTTCCGTCTCAACATCAGAGACGCTGAAACAGCTACGATGCTAGTAGGTTCACTGGAAATGTGTAAAGAATGTGGTCAAAACATGGGCGCAATTACCCAAACTGAAATCAAGACAGAAAGGACAATCACGGAATTTCAATTTGGATAATGAATTAATTCGCTACATCTTGGAACAATCGGGTGCGTTACTAATCGCGTTACTCCTCATTATGAGGGTAGAAGTGAAGCTAGACGGTCTGACAGGCGAGATAAGTCGGTTAACAGACACAATCACGGCTCACGTCCTCTCACTAACGAAGAACTCGATTTTGAGAAATGACACACGATAAATTCATAGATTTATGCAATGAGAAAAAAGGAAGATAAAATGGTCGCTCGTTTCCTTTATGACATGAAACTTGAGGGAAAAGCGACAAGCACAATTAAGGTATATGCGAATCGAATTAAGCAGTTTACAAACTATTTGCGCTCTCACAACCTTCTTTTTGAGAACGTCAAACACGTTGATATTCTTGACTTTATCCGTTACTCGCAAAAAAAATCTCAAAAAAATTCAACTTTAAAAAATGAATTGACGACAATTTACGTCTTATATAAGTGGGGGCGAAAACAAGGGATTGTTTCTCAATTACCGCTTGGCCCTGATGATTATCCAACGGTTAAAAATGAACGCATTAAACGACTGACTAATGCCGATATGAGGACTTTTATTGCGTACATTGATAACTTACAGGAGAATCTCAGGGCTGCCTTCTGGTTGCTCATAGGAACAGGCGCTCGTATTGGTGAAGCTGCTAATCTAACAGCTTCTGATGTGTATCTCCGGGGACGCTCGGTATACATAGACATTAAGAACGCTAAATGGGGTAGTGACCGTTGCATACCAATTACAGAAAAGAGAGCCGCTGAAATCGTTTGGAAGTTCAGACAGACCGTTCCAGTCGATAATCGCCCATTATTTCGGGTTTCAAAGCGGACTTTGCAATGGTATGCGACAAAGTTCAGTAAAGAAACAGGGATTCCATTTAAGTGCCACTTATTGCGGCACACATACGCTGCACTAATGACCGAACGAGGAGTTCCAATTACCACTACTCAGTATCTTCTTGGCCACAGGAGCGTAGCCATGACTGCTTACTATGCGCAATCAGCCCTTGTCGATGTCTCTGATATAACGCCACAAATTTAAGGGAGATGGAAGAATATGAATAACATCAAATTATTAGGACGACTCACTGCTACACCGGAATTGAAGGCTTCACAGAATGGTCGTAATTACGCATTCTTTACTGTTGCTACGCCACGGCAAAATAACCGTGAAGAAGCCGATTTTATCCGTTGTGTTGCCTTTGACAAGCTAGCAGATGCAATTGCACGACACTGTGGAAAGGGGCGTCAGGTGCTGTTAGACGGCCGGTTGCAAGTCAATGTTTCAGATAAGCAAGATGGGAAACCAGCCACATTCTTCCATACCGTTGTTGCGCACCATGTAGACTTCTTGCATGATCCAAACCGAGAAGCAGTTGCGTAGCCGTTGTCAATGGTAAGCGAACCAAGCGCAGCGCGGGAGCATTAAGAAATTGACAACAAGAGCACAAAAACACTAATGCCGGTACCCGGAAACAAATTCATTTGTTTTCCGGTTGCCTCACGGCGAGTGCAAGGGGTGTGGGGAAAGTCCCCACTTCTTAAGTTTTTGGGTGAACCCTTTTTTCAAAAAGGGTGTTCTCTTGTTTCACTCGCTGTATCGACCCCCTGGGACTAATAGGGGGGTAATAAATACGAGAAACAAAGGATAAATTACAATGATTGCATCCAGAAACGCTGATATGACAGCATCTATCGACTGGTTAGAGTTTACTGTCATGGGTTTAACGGTTGAAGAAGTTCAGGTCGATATTTTAGGACTATCTTCTCAAGAATTTTCGAAGTTGGATAAAGGACGCTTTGGTTATAGGAATCAGCTGAAATGGTCTGAGGGCAATCTCTTCATTTTGCATAACCAAGAAACTGTTACTAGGAACGAAACGGAAACTTCGGAAACTACTGATACGATGGGCGTTCACGTGATGATTACGGGGACGGGTTGTCGTTGTTTTGAAAGCCGTCGAGCATTAAAACAACTTCTTTTATTTCTGACAGTGCTTGATGACAAAGTTAACTTCTCTCGAATTGATTTGGCTATTGATGATTTCAAAAATAAAACAGTTAACTTTGAACGGATTCACGAAGCCGCAATTAACCGGCATTTCACGTCTCGTTGGAATAAATGGGACGAGCTGAATAGCCGAAAATGTGCGACTGGTGAATATATCGGACGAACGATGTACTTTGGTTCGCAAACATCAAGTATTTTCTGTCGGATATATGATAAGGCGCTTGAAAGAATCGCTAACGGTGAAAAAGAAGAGAAGGTCTATGATACATGGACTCGATTAGAAATTATCTATAAGAAAGACCGAGCAAAGATGCTTGTTTACTACATTGTTGATAATGACTTGCCGGTTGGGCACGCCATTCGGGGGACATTAAACCAATACATTCGTTTCATTATTCCTCCCAAAAATGTAGATTCGAATAAATCCCGGTGGCCAAGTGCTAAATGGTGGAACGAGTTATTAGCAGGAGTAGACAAGTTACAGCTGACGATTCAACAGGAAACAAAATCCATTGATGATATGACTGACTGGGTAGAGAGGCAAATAGCACCCACGATGGCAGCCATTTTAACCGCTAAAAACGGGGAAATTGACTGGTTACACCAGATTCTTAGTAAAGGAGCTACACGCCTCTCACAACGGCATAGGGACGCAATTGAACAATATAAGAGGTACTTAAATGGATAGTTATAACAAGGTTGTTTGGTGTACTGAAGTTTCACCATGCGACGAAGAATACTTTAAGCAGTTAAAACAAGAAGGGGTCAAAGCTGCGGTAATTAATCTGACAATTGGCCTGAATAGTTATAATTCTTTGGCAAAAGAGCAATACCGGCTTTCCAA
>ENA-ORUR01000738-ORUR01000738.1-human-gut-metagenome-genome-assembly--contig:-NODE-738-length-9642-cov-37.3627_pt1 | contig 9642 bp, 21 predicted proteins | sample MGYA00242086_ERZ509223 | MGnify/ENA primary metagenome ERZ509223 (study PRJEB26280, sample SAMEA2338820) | human gut metagenome | biome: human gut; feature: human-associated habitat; material: faeces... | reverse complement strand
TTACCTGATCAAAACCAGCTAGATTTATTCTCCGACCTTTAATACCAAGCCCCACAAGGAATTTAGAAGCCGTCAAATAGAAATGATGGGCACAAAATGGGCAAAATAAAACGGATTAGTCATTAATTTGGCTAATCCGTCTTTTTAATTTAGCTCGATATTATCGAGTTGATTAATCATTTTTTCAAACCGTTGTTCTGCGTTCTGAGTAACATGTAAGTAGATTTGGCGAGTGACTTCGCTGTCACGATGCCCAACCCGTTTTTGAATCACGTGAAGCGGTACTCCTAAATCAGCTAGATTAGAGACGTGAGTATGCCTGAAGTAGTGCGTAGTGACGTGTTTCTTAATATGCTGTCGCTTAACGCAACGTTGCAAGAAAGAGTCGCAAGTTTCAACACTAAGTGGTCGTTGATCTTTCTTGTGCGGGCACTGGTAGTTGTAAGCGAACAGGAAAGCGTCGGGATCCTTGCCTTCCGCCTGTTTATTAACAATCTTAACCGCTAGGGGAGATAGTAACACGTCACGATTACCAGCGAACGTCTTAGCACCTTGCATTTTCTCATAACGATGGGGATCGCGAAGCCAAACTAATGACCCCGTAATGCGTAGGTAAGTCTTACCATCTTTTTTGATAATGTCATTGACTTGTAGTCCACTCGCTTCGCCAAAACGCATACCAGTAAGATACATCAGTTGGAAGATGTTCTTGTACTCATATTTGGCTCGCTGTTCGCAGTCGTCAAGAATTTTGCGGTATTCTTCATCAGTCAAATATTTATTTTCGATTTTATCATGACGTTTCTTGGATTCGTCTCTGAAGTTAATAACCACATTATTCATAGGATTTGAAACGATTAGTCCATGCTGAACGGCGTATTTGAACATCACCCTTAAAGCTGATCGCATTCCACGAACCATTCCATTACCATGTTGCTGACCGAACTTATCGAAAAAGTCGTTCAGAAAAGGTGCTTTAATCTGGTACACCAGTACATCGTCACCAACTTGGTTAATGAACATTCTTAAATAATTAACGGTGTTCCGCAAGGTGGTAGGGCGTACTCGGTGCTGGTAACTGTCTAAGAACATGGTTCTTAAATCTTCCAAGCGCAATTGGGTGTCTTGGGTTTGCTGTTCCTTTGCTAAACGAGTCTGTATTTTCGCTTCTAGTTCCCGAGTAGCCCGTTTAACGATCATACGGTTATGTTTGCCATAAGTTACACTGACTTTCTTGTACTTACCAGTCAACGGGCTTTTGTACCGTTCAATATAAACGTAGCGAGGGGAGCCATTGACTTCTCGTTTTTCAATCCACATAATTGTTCCTCCTTTCAAACGTGTGTTCTATATCTGTGCTAAAATAATGCTTAGATAAAATCTAAGCAAAGTTATTCAATTATAAGAGGTGTGACAATGACAACTACTGTTTTAAAAATCACTTTGTTATGGTTTTTGTGGGCGCTTGGCGCGTCTGCTTCTTACCTTGTTCAATTAATGAATCCAAAAAATCGTCTGTATAATCCTTGGGTGAGTGCGATTTTAACGGCGACAGCAACGATGTTTCTTCTTTTTTAAGAACTGGTATAATCCTATTAAAATTATCGCTTGCGTTTTCAAAATCATCATTGGCAATATATTTTTGGATAGCCACTACTACATCTTGGGATTCCTGTATATACAAAATCAGTTCGCCAAATGCTTTTGCCTGTTCGTTTACAAAAACTTTTCCATTGGAAGCTAGTAAAGCAGCGGTGTATCCACAATAGTCACTAAAAGCCCTCTGGATTTGAGTAATCAGATCAATTCTTCCTTGCTTTTGTTTTTGCGATTGTTGCATTTCTTTTAGCCTGATTTGTGTTTTGTTATTTGACTTAGAAGTGAATATCGAAGAAATAGCCTTTGCTATGGCCTGAATAGCTGCAAAAAACAAACTACCAACGGCTACACCAGCAGTAACCCATGCGCCAATATAAGCATTCAAATTAAATCACGTCCTTTAAAATGTATTTTTAAACCGCTCCATTTCGGGGCGGTCTTTTTTTATAGTCCTAATAATTGCTTTTTCTTAGCGTCAAATTCTTCTTGTGTGATAGCTCCATCATCAAGTAATTTTTTAAATTTAGCAATTTCGTCAGCAGGATCAATGGCAGGATGAACTTGGGCTTGACGACTATTATTAGTAGCAACAACACTATCTAAAACTGAACAAGTCTTATTGAAACGGTTTAAGTATTCATTAGCTACCCATCCATTACTTTTTTGTTTTGAATTTAAAAACAAAAATTCAATAGTATAAATATCATCATCTACTGAAAGAGTAATCATGACACCTAGCTTAGTTAAAAAATCAAATGATTTACCACCAGTAGTGGCCCCAACGATAGCACCAGCACCACCAGCCAAGGCACCACCAATTAATGCTCTTGCAATGCCATGCTTCTTAGTTTCACTGTGCCCCTCTTTAATAGGCTCGTAACTAGTAATCTGGCTAAATGGGTAAACAACTGGAATTGCGCCATCTTCTAAAATTGCTTTTCTAGAGAAATCAATATAAAAATTATGGTAATTATATCCATCACCATTTTTAACATCATTTTTAAATGACATAACTAGTTCATCATCATTCATTTTTTTCTCCAAATAATTTGTTGTATCTGCGTTCACTTTCTTTTCTAGCCCAGCCCTCGGCAATCATCGTTTGACGGCATTCTTGATTTGACAAATCACAGTAATCATAATCGGAGTGTACCGTTTCATGGAGTGCTGACTTTAACCAGTCAAGGTCAGGCTGGAGAAGATTTATATACACGTCATTATCCTCGATATGTGCATGGTATTTCGGGCTATTGACTTCAATTCCCCAGAAACGCAACTGAGGATATTCTGCTTCAATTTTTTCTAAATCTGATAATTCCATTGAACCACCAGCTTTGAGTTAAAGTCTGCGTCTGAACTTCTTAGCCGCTTTAACCATCTCGATGATAGCGTCCCGTTCTTCATCAGAAGTATCAGGGTCGATGGAGTAGGCTATTAGTTTCTGGTTCTTACTTAAATCTTTATCTTCATGTTTCTTTTCAGACATACCAAGAAGATAGTCAGCAGTAACATCAAAGAATGAAGCAAGAGCGCTTAGAGCACTACTTGAAGGGTCAGCTCTATTTGTTTCCCACGATGTTACTGTTTGTTGAGAAACATGTAAGAACTTAGCTAGTTCAGTTTGCGAAAGCCTTTGTTCTTTTCTTAATTGTTTTATCCTATCTCCAGTAGTCATCTTAATACCTCCTATAACATTAGTTGATTTAATTATAGTTTATATTAAGTTTAATAGTAGTTTTAATATGGTTTTATGGAATTTTTTTTGATTTTATGGAGTTTTGGGGTTGTTTTTATCAATGTTTGTAGTATTATATAGTTGTAGCAAAGGAAAGGGGGGTGGAAAATGACAGACACATTAAGAAGCTTAAGAATTCAAAATGGGTTAACCCAAACAGATTTGGCTAAGCTATTAAATGTTGACACTGGATCAGTAGGCGCATGGGAAAAAGGCACGCACAAGCCAAATCCAAAGCGGATTCCACAGTTGGCTGAAGTTTTAGGGGTAACACCAAGAAAAATTTTTTTAATCACAGACACTACAAAACTTGATAAAAGTAATAACGAATCAACCGCTGTATAAAGTTAAATAAAAACCAAGCTATCAAATGTAGTAAAGGAGATAAGGATCATGTTCGATTACAAAGTAATTTCAAAAGATAATAACGGCGCACAAATCATGATGACTTATGAACCAGAACGAGTAGTTGTTCCAGCTCAATCAATGAGCGATGAAGATTACAGCAACTTCACATTATAGGGAGTTAGCAAAGTTAAAAGAAGGTGATGGAATGCCAATGGCAAACGGGTGGAAAACCCGAGAAGAAATTTGTAATGACTACGGCATTGGTAAAGATACTTTCTACGATTGGCGGGCTGATTGCTTGTCATATAGGCAATACACTGACGCAATTATTACGGTAGGGCGAAAGACCTACATTGATGAAAATCGTTGGCAAGCGTATCTGAAGCACCGTAGTCAAGAGCAACTAGATAAAATGCTCGACCCACATTTAAAGGGGGTTATCTAATGATGCTAGCTTGCGTGATTAGCGTAATGATCTTAATTGGCGTTGCGGTAGTTACTTGGAATAACTGAAAGAAGTAAAGAACTAATGACAAAAGAAGAGAAACTGGAAATCGCAAAGATGGCTGCTGAAATACTTCGTAAAGATAGCGAGCCAAAAGTAACTACTGAGTGGCGACAGTTAAGTCGTGAAATTTCCGAGTATTGCAAGAAACAATCGGAAGACTACGATCAACCGGCTTACGTAACTATTCAGAATGCTATCTACAATCCAATCCGATACATTCTCGGGGTTCATAAAGTTAATACCTTGCGGGGTAAAGAAGTAGAAAAAGCCCGAGAAATATTTGAATTTATCAAACAACAACGAGAGGAGGTGGAATCATGAAGTTAATACGAGATGTTTTCAGCTTAGCAGCAGGTGTGTTAGCAACCGTTTGCCACCGAGAAGGTATGGACGGTGCGATGAGCTTAATTGTCATGACTTGGGCTGCGTTAGTAGCTTACGACTTCGCAATGCTCGGAACAGATGGGAAGCACTCATTCATTAAGGACATCATCAACGACTTCTTCGCTGATGGTACAAAAAAAGAGAACCAGCGGAGCTAGTTCTCAAAGAAAAATAAATCATGTAAGTAAAGGATAACACATTATGAAAAATAAATCATTATCAGAATTGTTTGCTATGAACTTACGAGCTGCAATGGCAAAACAAAATGTACACGCAAAGGAATTGTCCAAAAAAGTAAACGTCTCAAGAAATACGATCAATCTTGCAAGATCAGGCAAAGCCAAGATGATTAAATTTTCAACTATTACAGAGCTGAGTAAAGCATTAAAAATTGAACCACAAGAATTATTTAAAGATGAGGAGAAATAAATCATGACAATCAAAGAAAAACATACAAACATGGCTAAAACAATAATTAAATCAAAACAAGATATGTTAAACAAAATGCCTTGCGATGAATTAATGGCAAACAAATTTATTAACTACAACGGTGACACAATATATGCGTCAGCAATGGAATTTCACTCAATCGATTTTTGGAAAAGGGAGTTACTTCCAACAGCTTATTATCTGGAGGCTTAGCTATGAAAGACTTAGGACAATGGCAACAAACCTTTAGTGATATTGCCGAGAACTTATCTAACGACTTGTTAGAAGAAGCTAAAGAGAATGCTAAGACTTATCGGGAAGCGTCAACGTATATTAAGAGAGTTAATCAACTAGCGTTTGGCGATATTACGGAACCAGTTATCAGAACGTCAAAAACAATCACTGGAGTAGTTTCTGATTTAGCTTTATACAAGCTTCATGAAGAAGAAAGAGATATGCCGATAAAGGAGGATAAAGAATGACAACTAAAAAATCAGTATTTGAAACGTTATCCAGCATTGATGTTTCAGACCATGTTGATGTTATTAAAATGCGCAAAGGCCCGGCACTTAAATATGTGTCTTGGGCGTGGGCTTGGAACATTGTTAAGAGCATTTATCCAAGTGCCAATCGAAAGATTGAAGAATTTCCCGAATATCAATTCGATAAGGAAACGGGTAAATGGTATGCAACCGGGCAGATGTTAGATTACCGTATCACACCAGCAGGCTGTGAAGTACGAGTAACTGTAACAATTGAAGGCGAAGAATATTCAGAACGCTTGTATGTAATGGACATGCGGAATCAACCAGTGCAAAACCCTAACATCTCTCAAATTAACAAGACACAACAACGGTGCTTAGTTAAGGCGTTAGCAATGGCAGGGCTTGGCTTAAACCTATATGCAGGCGAAGACCTACCAATGGGAGATGCAAACGAAGCTGACCAACGGAAACGCAATGAAGTTGCTCAACAAAAACAAAAGGCTTCCCATGATTCATTACAACGTGGCTTGGAAATGTTGGCAGACATGCTCAACAAGAAACCAGAAGAAATTAAGGCAAGTTTGATTGCCGAATATAAAGATACTGACTTGTATAAGAAAGACCCGACCGAAGCACTGCTTAATGGAACACGGGAAATGTACCGACAAGTAACACAAGAGAATAAAGCTAAAGGTGTTGGCTAATGTTTGGCAAGTTGATAGGCGTTCAAGGTAATCAGATGAGAATTGCTGTTGATGATGAGTTAAAGGCTAACCGAATTAGCAAGCTCGCCAACGGCAAGCAAGCAACTGTGGAAGTTCGAATTGATGATGGACGACATATCACACCAGACCAGCGCAAAAAGATATATGCACTGATTAATGACTTTTGTTTGTACACCGGCTATGTACCGGAAGAAGCAAAGGAATATTTCAAGAGCATGGTAGAAGCAGCGTTCAACGTTGAACCGTTTAGCTTATCTGATTGCTCGGTAACAACTGCCAGCAACATGATAATGCTGATATTAGACTTTATGTTTCATGAAGATATTCCATTTAGAACAAAGGTGTGGGACGCCTTACCAGATGACTTCCCTAGAGTTGCAATGTGTATTAGGCACCGCCGATGTGCTATCTGCTTAAAAGAACATGCAGATATTCACCACGTCACCGCAGTTGGTATGGGACGGAACAGAAACAAAATGAATCATGTGGGCTTGTATGTTGAACCATTATGCAGAGTTCACCACACCATCTTCCATGTGATGGGAGCCAAATCATTTTTTGAACGCTATCACCTTAAGCCAATTAAATTAACGCCAGAACTAGCAAAGGAACTTCACTTAGGAGGAAATGAAAATGAACAACGTACAACTAACGGGACGCTTAACGGCGGAACCGCAATATATGGATAAAGGGCAATCAGATATTACCCACTTCACGATGGCCGTACAACGAAGCTACAAAAACAAAGATGGCGAATACGATGCCGATTTTGTTCGCTGTACAGCGTTTGGAAAGCGAGCAAGTGTAATTGCTGATAACTTCCACAAGGGCTCATGGATAGAAGTTGCTGGTGAATGGCGCACCGGCTCTTATCAAGACAAGAACGGCAACACTGTATACACCAACGAATGTGCAGTTAATAATTTTGGCTTTGGCGGTGGTAACAAGAAAGACAGTAGCTCAAAGCCAACGAGCAACAACAATGCTGATTTAGATAGTTTGGAACAAAACGAACCGCCAATTAGTGATAACGACATGCCATTCTAATTAATCGAAGCAGTGATAAGGAGGTGAAGTCATGAACTACCTGCAAGAAATTCTGAACTTTGAGAAGTTGCAAGAGCTAAACCGAGTTTCTCCGGGACAGGCTAGAGTTTGGTACGTACTGATGTATCTCAACAACATAACCGGCTGGAAAACATGGTTTACGGTTGCAAGTTCCACGCTCGAATTTAGAAGCGGTTTATCTCGACAGGGTGTAATTAAGGCACGAAACGAGCTTAAACAGCTAGGGTATATCGACTTCAAAACCAACGGTAGGAGTGCAACATCATATCATCTAAAGTCACTAATGGCACATAGTGTACAACCTAGTTTACAAGATAGTGTACAAGGTAGTATACAACCTAGTTTACAAGATAGTGTACAAGGTAGTGTACAAGATGGTAGCGCATTATATAAACAAAACAAAACTAAACAAAACAAAACTAATACTAGTGAGAAGTCGCCAGCGACCCCTCACAAAACCAAGAAAAAATTTGATGATGATTCGACCGAGATGAAATTGGCAATGTACCTGTTTGCCAAAATCAAGGAGAACAATCCAGAACACCGCCAATTGACTGATACTCAAAAACAATCGTGGGCTGACCATATTCGCTTGATGATCGAACGGGATAATCGGACAGCTGAACAGATTAAGAACATGATTGATTGGTGCCAGAATGATGAGTTCTGGAAGCAGAACATCTTGTCAACGGCTAAGTTGCGTAAACAGTATGACACCATGCGGCCAAAGGCTACCGCTGAATATCAGCGAAAACCGGCTGGTGAGTTGAGCTGGGAAGAACGTTTTGAACGCTCACAACGCAGAAGGGGGCTTGGCTGATGGAAAAGTTAGGCTTCAACATGCGAGCGTTGCGGAAAACGTTTGAAGAACACGGTGTCGATACTAGCCAACCACTAGAGAATCGGGAAGACCGTATCAAGCGAGATAATCAACGGTTTACTGCTTTGCTAAAAAAACAGCAGGCGAGAGAGTTAGAAACACAATCGCTGTACCCGAATAATCACCGAATCGCTTTTAAGTTTAGCGACTGGAAGCCAGCCCTGCAGCCAAACGAAAAACAGGCTCGAGAACTTGGGACAAGGTGCTTTAGATATGCTCAACAGCTTAGCAAGAAGCCAATTGATTTGTTTTTAACGGGTACTCCAGGAGTTGGTAAGACTTCGCTTGCTTTGGCAATGCTTGATATGGCACAGCAACAAGGCTTAACAACGCTGTTTATATCAACCATCATGCTCCGTTCACTGTACGATAATCGTTTCAACGATGAAGTGATTAAACGCCAGCTAGAGCATGTTAAAGACGCTATGAAGCGAGTTGATGTGTTAGTGCTTGACGACTTTGGTACAGAAGGCGGTTCGGTTAATCGTATCGAAAAGGACGGCTACACGGGAGCACACCAGACCATGCAAGGCGACATTTACGATGTGGCAAACGCTCGGTGGGACTTTGACAATGACCGTCCGGGCAAAACAACCATCATCACGTCTAACAACGTGTGGGACGACTTGATTAGAATCTATGACCCGAAAACGATAAGCCGGCTGATACCGCAAGACCCGAAATACACAATTGCTTTTATCCAGATGAAAGACGTTAGGGGGAAATAAATCATGGAAGATCATATTAACGTACGGCCTTGTCCGCTTTGCCAATTCAACGATGATTGGACAGGGCATTGTCCAGTATGCAATGACAAGGGCTATTGGACGTATACGGACAGAGAAGCAGAAGAATTTATGAAGTTCGTACGGGAGGAGGATTCAAGATGTATGACTACTGCGAATACTGCAACGGCCCTTTGAAGGACAAGGAAAACTTCTTCGTGTTGGACGATGGAGAAGAAGATCATTATTTTTGCAACGAGAAAGAACTGCGTGGCTGGCTGGAAGATAACCCAGAGCGAGCAATTGACATGATCGTGAATTATTCAAATCTTGTTGATAATGTGGGGTGGTAAGCATGAAATACAGCGAATTTAATAGGCAAATCGCACTGCTAGGTGATATGTATTCAGTTCGTTACTACGACTACATGCTTAAGGTATATTGCAGAGGCGAATGGGTAGGTACAGTGGCGTATAACAAGATATACGTTTATACCTTTCAGCAATCGCTAGAAGCTTACTGGGGCAGTGAAAAGCTACGTTGTGACTGTATTGAGCTAATTCACCAGATTGCAAAGACAAAGCCAAAGAATCGTGGCAGGGTACCAGCAGACGTGAAGAGCGACAGCAAATCACTGGTTCTAGTGTAAGGGAGTAGATTACGTGAGACATTTTGGCAAAAAGGTCACATACAACGGAATAAAATTTGATAGCCAAAAGGAATGTGACTTCTACCGTCGGTACTTAGAGCATTGCA
>ENA-ORUR01000736-ORUR01000736.1-human-gut-metagenome-genome-assembly--contig:-NODE-736-length-9709-cov-4.1068_pt1 | contig 9709 bp, 10 predicted proteins | sample MGYA00242086_ERZ509223 | MGnify/ENA primary metagenome ERZ509223 (study PRJEB26280, sample SAMEA2338820) | human gut metagenome | biome: human gut; feature: human-associated habitat; material: faeces... | reverse complement strand
CGGTAGGTCGCCATATTTCACCTCATAGCAGATATTGGACCTGACAGTTTAAGGAAGCCCCCGGACAGGGTTTGTCCGCCTGAAAAACAAAAAAGTAAAAAAAAACCTGCCCGAAAGCAGGTTTCTGTTCACCGGATGGAGGTATAACGCGTCGGGATTACTTTCCGCGCCATTCCTTTTCCACTTTATCCGCAAAGGCATCGCACTGCCGGGCATATTCCGGGTTATAGAGCAGCTCCGACTGCGAAAGCTGCATGGCGGTCATGCTGCCGTTACGGGCATTTGATTCGAGCCAGGTTCTGCCATAGGTTTTGTTCATCACCTGAAGTACCCGGTTGAATACCGGTCCGTTAAAGCGGGCATTGAGATTAACGCCTTTTACCTGAAGGCCACTGTCACTGGTCTGGGTCAGGCGGGTGGAGTACATCGCGCAGAAGGTCGAGTTGGTAATCATCTGAGCGTCAGCCTGCTCATCGGCAAATGCACTGTGGCTGAAGGCGGAAAGCAGAATGGTGGCGGTTAACAGTTTAAGAATTTTCATCATTTTCCCTTATGGATTAAAAAGCGGAGACAGCCTGCCACACGGAGTGGTCAGGAGATGTCCGGCAGAGAAAAAAGTCAGGGTTTCAGCGAGGGAGCCAGTCGCCAGCGGTGAGGGCCAGCGGATTCAAGCACAAAGGCCAGATGGGTGAGGTCCCGTCTTGCCGTACGGGGAGAGACGTCAAATCGTCGGGTGATATAGCGAACAGATATTGTCTGACCGTAAAACAGCACCATGGTCAGGCGGATAAGCCGTTCTCCCTGTCCGGTAGCGTGTTGCCTGCGACGATTAACGTTCATCGTTGCCATACGCGCCATCGGTCCCCTTTCTGAAAAGAATCGAGATGTCTGGCAAGCCAGATATCAGGGCACGAATCGCCGGTAACGCAGCGTGCAGTAAACCGGTGGCAGTTAAAGTCGAGCAGGCTGTAGGGATAGCGCTGACCCACTGCCGCCTGTGCCCGTTCAGCGGCCTGCGTACAACCCTGTGGCGTTAAATCCATACAGTCGGTATACACCGAGATAGCGGAGTTCCAGCCATCGAGCCGGTCAAGAAACCCTTTGGCCTTACTTTTGATAACGGTTCCATCTCCATCAAGATGAACAATATCGCCATTACCCACATAGATACCGCTGTGTGCGGCAAGGCCAAAAAGCAGTTCGCACTGCACGATACCGCCGTAAGCCGGTTCATCGACGCAGGTGAGAATGCAGTTATCGATAAATGAATCCACGAAGTTCAGCAGCAGAAGCCGGTACATAACATTCAGTTCCTTACTACGGGGGAGAGGGGGGATGCGTGGGAAACCGGGTGAATACTCAGCTTTCCCACAACGTACGGACCGTGAAAACCCCCATATCGTGGTAAGCCATAAAGTTATGCTCCCACAGCGACCAGCACTCACGGGCGTCGGCATGAGAGATTTCGCCGCAGCGGGAAAGCCACGTGTACCGATGCGTCCAGCTCACATCGACATCTTTTTCAAGCTCAGGCCACGGATGCCCTGCATAGTGAAAATCGGTAACGTAATCGAGATGCCAGTCTTCTCCGGCAGGGATGAGGCGTATTTCGACCGGATGCCAGCCACCCGTTTCCGGTGAGTATTCAGGGTCACGAAAATTAATGGTTAATCCGGTGATGGGGTGACGATGAGGCGGTTTTTGCGCGACGATATCCAGAAGCATTTGGGTGAACGACCGGGAGAGCGGCAGCACATAGCCGCCCTGCAATATAGCGGGTGATGACATAGTGAATTTCCTTTTTAAGGGGTATGGAACACAGAAAAAGCGGGGGGTTAGTCCTGGCTGAGCGTAGCAAGCTGCGTCATACGATGCGGCCAGTCGGCATAACAGCGGTGCATAAAGAGCCTGCTGCTGTCCGCTTCGATAAGACAGATATCCGGGCTTCTCAGTACAGCGGCAAGAAACCCGGCGTTGTTGGTGCTGCCCTGACCAAACAACGGGCGGAACACCCGGGACGGAAAGCTGTCCTGCTGCTGTTCAAGAATGGCGTGAATCGCATCAAGCCTTATCCACTCGCGGGAGAACAGGCCCCCTTCACCATTGGCGGTCAGGCGCAGGGCAAGGCTTCCGGTTTCATCCTCCTGACCCAGCTCATACGTCAGCAGCCCCTTACTGTGGGGACTGATTTTCTCTGCTTCCCCGCTGTAGAACACGGTATAGCTTTCGGTGACAGCGGCTTCGGTAGCGATTTTTTTCTTACTCATGGTTCAGCGCCTCAATCAGATTCTGTAGCTCAGTGATAACGGTCGTGTCCGGGAACACCAGATAGATACCCTGTCCGTTATCGCAGACGATACCGAGCAGGAGATACCAGCCATCATCAAGCGCGGTGACGTATTCCGGGTTAGCCAGTGCGACTGCCAGCAGCGGGTCTTCGGGGAGCGTGTCATCGTGGTTGAGATGCCAGAGCAGGGTTCCCGTTTCGTTCCAGAAGGCGGTAAACAGGTCGATATCCTCGACAGGTCCAAGGATTTCATTGCTGAGGGCTTCCAGCGCGGAGGCGGGCAGGTTGAGGAGAGGAAGACTGGTGGGAGTAGTAAGTTTAAACATGATTATCTCCATAAATTATTGATTCATATTGATAATATATTTTTGAATGAGTCTCAGTTACATTTTTGCGTGTGTTATAATTTTTCTGGTGTTTATGGGTTTAAATTTAGTGATTGTCTGGCACTAAATCCTGATTTTGTTTGATTATCAGCATTTCATAAAAAAACTAGTATGTGCTGTTTTAACTGAAAATGAGAGAAGGCTTGTGCACAATTGCTATTGATTTTCTTACTTATTTTCTCAATCACAAAACGCCTTAAATAGTTTAAAAAATAATCAGCACCCCATAATCGATATTATTTATGGGGAGAAACGACGTTTAAGCCTGAAAGTGGGGGAGTGGCACTTTCAGGAGATTAAGGGGGCAAACAGGCCTCTTTAACGCGTGTTTTTCTCACGAAAATGTCAGAGCCGGTGATTTGCACTTCAGTATTTCTGCCAATACTATTCGCTCCATGTGCTGGCCAGCATCTAACTCAATACCCTTAATCTGTATTAATTGAGCGAGATGTATGCATTATGAAACCCGATAGTTCTTTAAACCAAATAACGCAGGCAATGAAACGGAATGATTTTGATTCTGTGGATGGTCGCTTTTGTGAGTCATCGCAAAACATGAAAACCAGCGTTGACGTTGAAGATTACTGTATTGAAGTAATGGTTCGACATCGCAGCCCAAAGAATCAAAGAGAGGCATTCACTAAAGCTTATTTTGATGAGTGTAAAGCCCGTGCAATACAAACTGGCCGGACTATCGAAGCCAGCGATACAAAATGTACCGGGCTTAAGGCTATATTCCATTCGTCCGGACGCATTAAGTTTATTGTCCGCAAAAGTATTCGCGGAAAGAATGTTTACGTTGCCGTAGGAAGTTACCCTGCATTTTCCATTAATAACGCAAGGGAGCATGCCTTTAAAATAATTCAGGAGCTTAAGGCTTCCGTTGAGACTTATGGTGAGCGTTTTCTTACGCACAGCAAAATAACGTTTAATGAACTTGTGGAACAGTATGTGAAATGCGTACTCAGCACGGGCGTTAAGCGTTCAGCTAACACCGACCTTTCTAAGATCCGTAAATATCTGCGCCCTCTTCTCGGTGACAAAAAGCTGGCAGGTATGACGGAGGCAGATGTTCTGAGCTATCTGCATAATCTCGATCTCAAGCCTGCCACCCGCAACCGCCATCTGGCGCTCATTAAAGCGGTGTTTACCTGGGCTATACGCATGGGATACATCAGCCGCTCTCCGGCGCTTTATATCAAAGCGCTGCCTGAAGTGACGTCAGATCGCCGTGCCATGGATGACTCCCAGCTTCAGCGCTGGATGGACGTCTGTGAGCGCTGGCGTAATGGTAAACCCGATCATGAAGCCCTTGCTCTGCTCATGTTCCTTGCCCTGACGGGGCTGCGTCTGGGGGAAACCCGTCATCTTCGCCTTGAAGATGTGGACTGGAGCCGGAAGGTTATCACCCTGCGCCATACCAAAAATGGCAAGCTCCGCCGTGTACCGGTATGTGATAAGGCTTTCGTTCTTCTGACAGAACAGCGTCAGCATCTGGGTGATGAAGGCTGGGTATTTCCGGGCAAGGGGACCGACAATCCGGTTTCTGAGCCACGTCGCCTGCAAAAACGACTTTGTGAGGCTGCGGGTATTCCACCGTTCACCATCCATGAGATGCGTCATACCTTTGCGACAAAGCTCATTGAGAGCGGGGCTGACATTCATACCGTCAAAGACTTACTCGGTCACAGCACTATCAAAGTAACCGAAATATATGTGCACAGTTCGCCCGCGCGTTACCACGAAGTCGTTAACCGGGCGATGGGGTAACAACCTTCACTCAACGGTATGGTTTTTAACTATGGTCCTGATGCCACCCGTTTTCTGACGGTGGCGTAATTTGATGGTAATACACATGAATAAAAAAGTGACAACCAATGTTCCTAAGGTTTCCGGGATTAAGCGTATTCGCGCTTTTGCTGACCGCGACAACAATTTCACCAAAATGTCGGAGGCAATTATCAGGCGTGCTGAAAACACTGAAGTCGGTGAAGATGATATCGCTTCACTCGGTATTAGTGATGGGCTGCCACGGCATTATGTGAATACAGCGGATGGCCTTTTCTACATCGGTGGACAGAAACCAGTGCTGGTTTGCGGTACGCCAGTTGTGCCTGTCGCCCTGTTTTGTGGGAAAGATAAGGCGTCCAGTCTTGGGATCAGCCTGATGACCGGTAACGGGCTGGGTAAGTATGTTAAGGCCCAGGTGAGCTTTGAGGATATTGTTCAGAGTGGTGCTCAGGTTATGGGCAGACTGGCAGGTCGTGGATTTTGTGTTGGCCCCTCTCCACAGCAGCTTGCTCTTTTTGACCGTTTTATTCAGTGCTGCCGGAGTTTACCGCTGCCTGTCTATCTGATGGCAGATGCAATGGGATTCGTTTCGGAGGATATGGCCTTTTTACATGGTCATGAGCCTGTTGTGACCTCTCTGACCGGGTTTGATTATCTGCTGCCGGGATTCCGCGTGCGTCCCGGACTGCACAAAGGCGGGGCTCTGGAGGAGTGGATTAACCTCATTCGGGAAAATGTCCATGGCTGGGCGCAGACCTTTGCGCTGGGTGCGTCCTTTGCTTCGATGCTTCTGGTTCCTGCCGGTATGGATGTGGGCATGTTTCATTTCCACGGCGTATCCACGACGGGTAAAACGCTTCTTCTGATGCTGGGCGCATCGGTTCATGGTGATGGCAGCGAGCCGGGCAGTGGGGGACAAGTGAATATTATTCGCTGGAATACCACGCCGAACGCGATGGAGCGCCTTCTCGCTGACTATTCTGGTCTGGTCGCCTGCGTCGATGAACTGGGCGCGAGTAATCATAAGCAACTTTCCTCACTGCTTTACAACATTACGTCAGGTACGGCAAAAGAGCGCCTGAACCGTGGCCTGACGGCAGATGAGCCGTTTAAATGGCGCATGTTTATTCTCTCCACCGGGGAGATGTCAATCTCCGAAAAGCTGGCTGAACAGAAAGCCGTGCTACAGGGGGGGCAGGAGCACAGGGCCATCAGTATGGAACTGCTGCCTGAGGATGCTCAAAAACCGGATGAACCGGTATCAGAAACACGTGCCCGTGCAGATGCACTGAAGACGGGGCTGGCAGAGGCTTATGGTCATGCCGGACCTGCATTTATCGGCAAACTGTTATCCGAAAAAAATGCGGCTGGCAGTCTTTGCACCTACGCAGAGTTTTCATCCTGGCTCCAGGAACAGACAGATGCCTGCTGTAACGCACTGGAAGAGGCCCTGAGGGATGAAGGGCGTGATATTACCCGCGTTCAGCGGCGCGGACTGAAAAGATTTGCGCTGGTATGGCTGGCAGGAGAAAAGGCGCTGAAATACGGCCTTTTACCTTTCAAAAGCGATGCGGTGGCTGAATCCGTTATGTCCGCTGCACGACGCTGGCTGGATGATAACCAGAATCAGTATAACCCGGTACGTAACATGCTGGAGGAGCTTCAGCTGACGCTGGTGACAAAAAGCAGCAGGCACTTTATCACCCTGCGTGACGGACATGCACGATGCCCGGGGGATATGTGGGGATTTGTTCATCATAAAACCGGCGACTTCCTGATTTATGAATCGGTTTTTGAAAAGCTCTGTTCTGAAAAGGGACTTAAGACCGTTGATGTGGCCAGACCGTTAGAGCGTACCGGTTATCTGTCTGGCGAAAGTGCGGGGCACTATAAAAAAAGAGCGCTGAAGACGATGGCGCAGTCTTACTACCTGGTCAAAAAAGCGTTTCTGAAATGCAATGTGATGACCGAATTTTAACTCTGAATATAACCATTTTGACTGAACCACAACGAATAAAAGGTGATGTATGATTCCTGAATCAGACGAGTACTATGAGGGTTTTCCTCACGCTATCAGCAGCGAAAATGAAGAAAAAACGTCATTAACTGATTACACTCTGTTTTACACACTGGCGGAGTGCCTGTATCACGGTATTTCTCGTGAAATCTTCGATGGCAGCGAGCCCGCGCTCCGGGCCGTCATTGCCAACGGTGAGATTAAATTCCTGGCTCGTTATACGCTTGAAGGGGCCTGCCATTATGAACCCCTCGGCACGTTTCCACGTATGTCCGTTAACGTCGCCCGCGATCGTGCCCGTGAACTCTATAACGCATTTGATGATAACCGGGTGCCGGATGAAGATTATGAGCATATCCCGTTCTGACTGATGGCTGAACAGTAAAAAAAGCAGGGGCACTTGCCTCTGCTTTTCTGTTATCACAAGGACGGTAGCTGAGCCGTTATCCTTTCCGCCAGTAACTGACTGGTGTTCTGTAAGCGCTGAGGATGAAGATGCGCATACCGTTGTGAAGACTGACTGCTGCGGTGCCCCAGTTGAGCCTGAACGTCATACAGTGTTCCGCCGTAGGACACGATGAGGGCGGCAACCGAATGGCGGCAGGTATGAATACACACTTCCTTGTCGAAAATTCCCGCCCGACGCACGATACGCTGAAAGGCTTTAACCGGGTTACTCAGCGGCATTCCCTGTTTTTTACCAATAAACAACCACGGATTTCCCCGCTGCGTTGGCAGCGTTCTGATTAAGTCCATCGCCAGTGAGTTAAGGTGAACAATCCGTCCATAGCCATTCTTGGTTTCAGGGAGCCACAGGGTGCGTTTAACCGGGTCAACATGCTCCCACTTAGCCAGACGCAGCTCATCACGACGAAGGCCGGTCAGTAACAGCAGTTTGACATAGCGGGCCGCGACGGAGCTTGTATCGCTATCGGCAGAGAGAAAAATACGACGAATTTCGTCCTCGGTGAAATAGCGTTGTCGGGCGTTGTTTTCCCTGAGAAGTTGTACCACCCTGGCAGGATGAACAGCGGTCATGCTTTGCCTTCCGGCCCATGTAAACACCGCTTTAATCAGTACGATGACACGATTACAGGTAGCCGCTGACAGAGAAGTACTTAACGTCTGCTGGAGGCGGAGAATGCTGGCTGGTGTGATATCGCTCAGCAGCCTCTGACCAATGGCGGGACGGATATGATCGCGGTAGCGCTGAACATCCTTTCCCCAACTGCGTTTAGCGGATTTTACCCATGGCAGATAATGCTGATTAAAGAGTTCATCGAACGTCAGCTCCATTCTCTTGTTTTCACGCTCCTGCTTAGGGTCAGTGCCGGTGGCAAGGGAACGTTTGTGTTCTATGGCAATCTGACGAGCAAGATTGACGTCCACTTCAGGCCAGTGACCAATGGCGATGGCGCGTTTTCGTCCATGATAGAGGTAGCGGAGCAAAAACTTTTTACGACCTTCTCTTCTGCTGACCAGACACTTGAGGCCGGAAATCTCGGTGTCGCTGTATTCGGCATCGGTACTGCGTGCATCGGATGTGTTAGGGGGCAGGGATTTAATGAGCTGATTAGTAAAACGGAAGCGTTTGGGGGTGGACATATAACCTCCTGTGACTGGTGTAAAGAACGTCAGGGTTGACCCATCCCCGGCACGGCGCTGTTAATGGCTGAGTTGATTTTCTGGTGTGGCGAAGGGAATGCTGGTGCCACATGGGATGAATGAAGATGGGAGATGCAGAGAGAGCAGGCGTTACGGTCTGCTTCTGGTCTTAAGGAGAAAGATTGCCGGTGGGGAAGTGTTCACAGAAATAATATGTGTTTCAGTCGGGTATAATTACATGTGATAAGGGCAAAGAGCATGCTTTGCTAAAATTTGACATGTTGAAGTCCACTCTTTTTAACGATGTCGTTATGGACGACATGGCGAGTCTTGCTTAGAAAATTAATCAAAATACTGTGACTTTGGACCCACGTTTACCACATTTCGAGCACTTGAGCCGAGTTTTAAGGTCTTCTAGAGTTACTCCCATTGCAACATACTGCTTAAGGTCGTTCAAAGTAAGGATTGTGGGGAGACGACAAAAAAATCCAGAGGCGCAACATACCAGCATCTCCGAGCCGTTTTTTAACCAGTCCTCAAGATTATCGTGCGATCTCGTTAGTCGTTCGATATCCGCTCTCCACTGCTGGATTTCATTACCGTTCCAGTCGATATTTAGCTCGATTTGTTTGGCAACGAACCGGTGTTTACCTCTGTTAACTGTGGGTTCATAGTCCTTACGTTGATCTTTGATGAGATCAGCCTCATAGAGGAAATCATCGTTTTTGTTGTCGGTATAATCAAAAATTACCTTAATTAAATCAATATCAACGTTTTGTTTTTTGATGAATAAACCCTGTGTTCCGCTTCCGTTCAAGTCCCGGCTAAAGTTAATGTTGAGATGGCGGCGGAGTGAGAAGAAATAGCTGTGACCGTGCATAGTCAATGCAATTCTGGCTATGTCATTGCAGTTGTAGGGTGTATGTGTATCTATGATGTTACCTTTAATTCATATTCGGTCGAGAGCGCCAGGAAACTAACCTAATATACCTTTTTTCTACACCAGTATTTGGATCAATTTTCATCCCTTTGGCCTGCTTCTTGTTGATTAACTCTCAGCGATGTTTGAAATAGGCCATCAGTGGTCAGAATCATTTTTTACTTCCACTTTTTGCTCAGATTTGACCCTAAGGTCTAAGTTCCAATATGTTTCGCTCAATTGCTATCACCCCTGATAAATTATTCTATGATGACGTGGAGGGCGGGGGATTCAGGCAATGTTAAGAAATGAAAGGTTTAAATGCGAATATTACAGGTGGAGGAGATGGTGGATACCCCCGACTGACAAGGGGAGTTGATGGCGCTGAGTTCACCCCCTTGCCTGAAGAGGAGTCTCCCCGGTCTTCCCCCGGGGGTGATGGCAGGTAATTTGTTGTTAAATAAAGTAAATTATGAAATCCCCCATTTCCCCCGTATTCTCTGCTTCATTATGATTAATCTTAGAGAAAGGAACCGTAGAGGACCGTAGAAAGACCGTAGCAGTGAGGTAAGGAAGAGGCACATCAGAGGGTGTTGAGGTGTCTAAAAGTAACGAACATCTGCGAAAATGGCGAGAAATCCAGCAAACAAATAACGTGTTGCAACGACCAGAAATCTACCGTAGCCAGAAAAGGAAAAAGCCCC
>ENA-ORUR01000735-ORUR01000735.1-human-gut-metagenome-genome-assembly--contig:-NODE-735-length-9758-cov-1.84623_pt1 | contig 9758 bp, 6 predicted proteins | sample MGYA00242086_ERZ509223 | MGnify/ENA primary metagenome ERZ509223 (study PRJEB26280, sample SAMEA2338820) | human gut metagenome | biome: human gut; feature: human-associated habitat; material: faeces... | reverse complement strand
TGCTCATTTTCGTAAAGTAATGTACTTCCTGGTAAGCGGCTCATTGCTTCCCCATGCCAGTGGAAAACATTGAGTAACGAGCCATCGGTACCGCGCACGGTGCCGATGCCTTCTTCTGGTTGCGGCATCCGATAAACATTGGCACCAAATGCTTTGGTAATCTGCTGGGCACCTAGACAAATCCCCAACACCGGGCGGTCCAATTTATTGAGGCTGCGGATCAAAATTCGTTCTGCGGCGAGCCAATCAAAGTCATCATTGACGCTCATGGGTCCACCTAGCAAAATCAACCCATCCATCTCTGCTGGGTTCAGTTGTGCAATTGGATCCCCTTGATCAGGGCGGTAAGTGACCATGTCAACTTGCTTGTCTGCGGCCCAGTCTTTAATCGTGCCAAGATCCTCTGTATCAGTATGCTGCATGACTGTCAGCTTCATGCTGTCGTGCTCCTTTCGTGGCCGCTTAATCTTGGCCTTTCAATGCTGCTGCAAATGGCTTGATTGTGGTCATTGCGGGATCATAAATCGCAAAGTAAACCCGCTTAAACGCCCCTTCAAATTCGGGAAATAATAACGCTTTTCGAAACAACTTGGCGACTGGTGCAACTGGATTGCCAAATACGCCGGTTCCAAACGCGCCTAAAATGACCTGATCGACATCATGCGCCTTAAACGCCCGAAGCGTCTGCAGAATTTTAAACGCGATATCGTTCATGGCAGTGGCATCATCTAGCGTTGCATCAATTCGGCGATTAGGTGCTGCGACGGTGACAATGTCGACATATTTGTCTGTTAATCGCCGCCCTTGATCATCGAAAAGCTGGCGAACATGTTCTGCATAGATCAACTTCTGACTAAAAAGCCCGCGATTTGGCTTGCGACGATTAAGCTCATAATAATCTGCCATGTGCTGCTCAAGGGCTGGAACCAAATAAGTCCCCTTGGCAATGACTTCTTCCTGCGCACGTGCGCCAACTGCAACCCCGCCGCCTGGATCGACCGGACTTGCAAAATTCATGACGCCGATTTTGCCCGTCAGTTCACTCATCAATTGGAAAACATCAACATTGCGCATGGCAATTTGCGGCGGTTCTGTCCCTTTCGCTGGCGTTTGCGGCAATGGTTCGCTAATGACCTGTGTTTTGGGCATTTCTGGTCGTGCCTTAAATGCTGCCATTGTCTTTTGGTACATCTTGACTTGTTCCATTCCTGCCACCTTCAATTAAATATTTTCGATTGACCCAAGCATAACATAGAAGCAAAGTGATGGAATTATCGGTCATCTTTGTCATTCAATGTTAAAATTAACTTTGTACGATACATGAAATGAGGAATGGAATACATGGAAAGTGGCCAAATCGTCCCCAATTTATTGGTGATGCTCGTCACCTTTTTATTCGCGGCATTTTTTGTCGCGTGTGAATTTGCTCTGGTGCAAAGTCGTCCAAGTGCCTTGGAAGAAATGATTGATAATGGTACTGGCCGTAAAGCTAAAGTCGAGCGGGCTTTACGAATGGTGCATAATCTAAACGAGTATCTCTCAACGACACAGGTTGGTGTTTCGCTGGCGGGCATTATCCTTGGTTGGATCGGGGAAACAACCGTTGAGTTTTTGTTGGTTGATCTTTTTGGCTTGACCCACCTGAGCTTGCCTAATGGTAGTCTGCACGCGGTTGGCGCGATTTTAGGCGTGATTATTTTAACCTATTTAGAAGTCGTGTTAACCGAAATTGTTCCAAAGAACATCTCGATTGATTATCCGATCAAAACCTTAATGCTGGTTGTAACACCGCTACATTATTTCCATATTTTGTTCTATCCTTTTGTTTGGCTGCTGAATGTCAGTGCCACCGGGATTGTCAAAATGATGGGGATGAAGCCCGCAGACGAAGGCAACGAAGCCTTTTCGCAAGCTGAGATTCTGAGTCTGAGTAAAAATGCCGTCACAACTGGTGACATGGAACAAAATGATGTTATCTACATGCAGCGGGCATTTGAACTGAATGACAAGACCGCCAAAGACATCATGGTGGATCGAACCAGCTTGTTTGTCATTGATATCACCACCACCGTCAAAGAAGCTTTGCGGGATTACTTAACGCAAGGTTACAGCCGATTCCCGGTTGTTGCGAATGGCGATAAGGATAAGATTCTCGGGTATGTTTACATCTATGACTTGGTCAAACAAGGTCAAGTTGACCCGTCTGTGAAAGTCTCTAAGCTGTTACGTTCCATCATTAATGTGCCTGAAGTAACACCGATTCATAGTATTCTGGCACAAATGATCAAAAAACAGACGCCAATTGTTGTGGTCGTTGACGAATATGGTGGTACTAGTGGGATTGTCACCGACAAGGATATTTACGAAGAACTATTTGGTACCGTCAAGGATGAAATTGATGATGTCTCTGATGAATACATTCGGCAAACGGATGATCCAAAGGTCTTCCGAGTCAGTGGCAAAACAACCTTGTGGGATTTTGAACGTTACTTCCACACCAATATTAAAGCCTTCACTGATTCAGAAATCATCACCATTGCTGGCTTTATCATGGAAGATCATCCCGATTTGAAACTGCACGATAAGGTCAAGATTGATCATTTCAACTTCACCGTTGCAGATTTTTCCCGTGGCTTTGCTAACTGGTTTGATGTCACACAAGATCCAAAACCAGTTAAACAAACGGTTGCTGAAGAGGTTAAAGAAGCTAAAAACGACGATAACAAGCATTAATCAGGATCAAGCTAAACTTTCAAAAACGTGGTACTCGTTGAGGGGATCACGTTTTTTTATCGTAATCTATTTTTGTGCAATACCGCTAGGCGCAACTACCAGCCGATAAACTAAACCCTAATGACAGCAACGATTTCATTATGTACCCAAAGCCGTTGAGGACGTGCTAGACTGGATTATAACGATTTTAAGAAAGGACACGATATTGTTGACAACAACAGACGTTAATGGTCATCCATATAATCGCTTGCTGCTTGTGATTACCTTGTTGATCGGTACTTTTACAACATTCTTGACGCAAACGATTTTGACCACGGCTTACCCGACGCTGATGGCGGATTTTCACATCAGCGCGAGTGCAGTCCAATGGCTGACCACTGGCTTCATGCTGATTATGGGTATTATGATCCCGGTTTCCGCATGGCTGCTGGATAAATTCAATGTTAAGTATCTCTACTTAACAGCTATGACAATCTTTTTCCTTGGTTCCTTGATTTGTTGGTTAGCACCAGATTTTCAAGTTCTGCTGGCTGGTCGGCTCACGCAGGCGATTGGCGTTGGTATGTCAATGCCGACTTTCCAAACAGTCATGTTCACGATTTTCCCACCTGGCAAACGTGGTAGTGCCATGGGCCTAGCTGGGATTGTTATTGGCCTAGCTCCTGCCATCGGCCCGACGCTTTCTGGTTGGATTCTGCTTAATCATACTTGGCGGGCTTTATTTGCCGTTATTATGCCAATTGCTGCTGGGGTCGTGCTGCTGGCCATCTATAGCATGCGAAAAGTTTTGCCGACCTCGAATCCAAAAATTGATATTCCTTCCATTATTGCTTCGACTTTGGGTTTTGGCGGCTTGCTTTATGGCTTCTCCACAGTTGGTGATGCTGGTTGGACCGATTCCCAAGTACTGATTAGCTTAGCCATCGGCATTATTTTCGTTGCCTTATTCTGCGTGCGCCAGTTACGCCTCGAAACGCCTCTGCTAGAACTGCGCGTTTTCAAATCGCGAACGTATACATTGAGCGTCATTTTAACAGCGGTGGCATTTATGTCGATGGTTGGTGTAGAAATGGTCTTGCCAATGTACATCCAAACGATCCGTGGTGAATCTGCCTTTCACTCTGGGATGATCCTTTTTCCCGGAGCCATCATGATGGGGATTATGAGTCCAATTACCGGCCGGATTTTCGACAAAATTGGGGCCAAGCGGCTGGCTGTTGCCGGTCTGTTCTTGCTAGTTGCCGGATCGCTGCCGCTGGTCACCCTAACTGCTAACACGCCGATTATCTATATTACGACCATTTACACAGTGCGCATGTTCGGCATTACCATGGTCACGATGCCGGTCACCACTGCTGGTATGAACGCCTTGCCAACACACCTGATCAATCACGGGACGGCGGTCAATAACACGGTTCGGCAAGTCGCCGCCTCAATTGGCACCGCAATACTGGTGTCAGTATTATCAGTAGTCACTAAAGATGCAACGCCAGCCGCTAGTGGTCGACTGCTTGACCCGATCCATTACACCAACGCTATGAACAATGCAGTCATTGCCGGTTATCGCGCGGCTTTTGCCGTCTCACTAGTCATGGCAGCGCTTGGTCTCGTTCTCAGCTTATTTTTGAAAACAGACGTCATTGATCGGAGGGACGCCTCATGATTATCTTGTTATTGATCGTCGGTGCGCTTGCCTTTTTCTGGGCTGTTGTGTTAATGCAACCAAGTCGGCGCCGTCAATTAACGATCTGGGTAAGCGCGGGACTTGTCTTGGCCCCCATCCTATTGTTAAGCGTGAATGACCTTTATCACGTTGGCTTCAACATTGACGAAACCACTGAACTGCAGCCATTAGCACCGATGGACGACCAGTTGCAAATTTCGCGGCGGCCCATTGGCACAGCAAAAAAGCATTTCAGCTATCGTTACCTTATCATTTCCGATGCAACCGTTCATACCGCTACACCTAGTACCACGGTCTCAACTCGCATCGAACACGGCACCATTCCGCAAGTTGCAGTGACAACTCAGAAGCTGACTTATAGCAATGCGCTGACCGCTATTTTGTTTGCTGGATCAGGCGAACAAGGTAAAGCAATTGGCAAAATTTACACCTTCACACTGCCAGCAAATTGGCAGATTGTTGATCAGTAAACGCCATCTTGCACTCGCAGAAACCGATTCACGTTCCGTCATCACGCACTCACCAGCACAAAAATTTGAAGCTGAGCCATACACTTATGATTTGTTAGATCTCAATTGATCTGAGTAATGGGTCTGGCAAAAAGTTTCTTGCCGTGCCAAACTCCGCAATCTCCGGCCAGATGGGGTGGCGACGCGAAGCTAGAGCGGAGACGGCGCTTCGAGCCCAAAGACCGGTCTCGAAGTCGCCTAACAACATCAGCGCCAAAGCACGTCGCTGTGTTGTTTGCACGGCTGAGCCCCATCTGGCCTACGATTGCTACGCTTTGGCACTGAAATCTTTAAAGCCCACCCTGCGCTTTCTATCAAACTACTTAGCGCTAAAAAAGTCTGACGTTCAGCGAAACACTTCATCTCGCTGAGGATCGTCAGACTTTTTTGATTGCCCGTATTTATTGCGGTTCGGCCAACAGCATGCGGTACAAGGTGCTGATGGGCAGGCCCATGACATTGTAGAAATCACCCTGAATTGACTTGACCAGTAGTGCTCCGGCATCCTGAATGCCATAGGCGCCTGCTTTGTCTTGGTAGGCGTCTTCCGCCAGATACGATTCAACATCCGCTTCACTTAGCGGCCAGAAGGTAACATCAGTCGTCACGACCTGCTGCCGTACGCTACCATTGTCCAAGCGCACCCACAAACCGGTATAAACCTGATGTGTCTGACCACCCAATGCCGTGATCATCTGTTTGGCTTCGGCGCGGTCATGTGGTTTGCCTAATAACTTGCCTTGAAACGCCACCATGTTATCGGCTGCGATAATCGTTGCCCCGGGGTAACTTGGTACAAGTGATTGTCCCTTAGCTGTCGCCAAGCTCTGAACATATGCTGGCGGATCCAACACTGGCAAAGCGCGTTCATTGATACTGGCAGGATGGCTTTCAAAGTCAGGCACAATCCGCTTTAACAATTCCTGTCGCCGTGGTGAATGACTGGCCAAAATGATCATGCTTGCATTTCCCCGCTTTCGTGACTGTCTTGAATCCGTTTGAACATTTTCTCAAGATCGGTGTTTGAAAAGTGAACCAAAACCGGCCGACCATGCGGGCAATTGAAGGGATTCTCACATTCCGGCAACTTCTGCAATAATGCTCGAGCCTGTCTGTCGTCCAAATGGTGATTGGCCTTAATGGCACGCTTACAGCTCATCATGATAGCAGTTTTCTCCCGAAACGCTGCGACTGTCATGCGACCATCACGCAAAACCCAATCCACCATTTCTTTAATGGTATCTTCTTCCTGCCCAGCTTTAAACCAAGTCGGATGATGTTCAACAACAAAGCTGTTTTGGCCAAAATCTTCCAGATATAGTCCAACCGACTCAAGCACGTCCCGATGATCACGAATGCTAATGGCATCAGCCGCGGAATAGTCTAACACAATCGGTACGAGTAAATGTTGTTGGTCGTTGCTGACTTCGCCAATAGCTTGCCGATAATACTCATAGTTCACCCGTTCTTGCGCAGCATGCTGGTCCAAAATATATAACCCATCGCCTGATTCCGCTAGCAAATAAGTGCCGTGGACTTGCGCCAAGTACGTGAGATTTGGAAAACGCTCAGCTGATTCGACATGCGAAATATCAGGTTCCGGTTCATCTGCCACCAAGGTTGGGACCACATTCGAAGCTAGCCGCTGATACCGCTGATCCCATGCCGCCAGACGTTGCGGTTCTTTAAAAATCGGCTGATCATCCAAATCGCCAATCTCAAGATCTGGTGAAGTTGGTGCCGGTGTCGGCTCCTCAGCAGCCGTGTCTGCCAAGTTAGTAGTTGTGTTTTCGCGCAACTGCTGCCCTTGCTGCGGCTGAACTGAGGGCATCGTCTTGGGGCTGATCTTATTCAATGTCAGTTCCAGTTGATCCAGATCATACCGTTCTCTTTTTGGCAGATTATCGAGCGCATCGGGAATCAGGTTTTCCTTCGCCAATCGTGTTCGAATCGCCTCGCTGAGCAAATGACTAAGCTGATCTTCCTTGCTCAGACGCACCTCGGCCTTTGTCGGGTGAACGTTGACATCGACCAACGCAGCATCCATCTCAATGTTGATGACGCCCATTGGATAACGCCCCACCATTAACTTCGAGCCGTAACCGGCAATAACCGCCTTCGTCAGTTGGAAGTTCTTAATATAACGGCCATTGACAACTAAACTCAAGTAATTACGCGAAGCTCGGGTCGTTTCAGGCAAACTTGTTAACCCGCTAACCCGAAAATCAAGATCTTGTGCTTTGAAGTCAACCATTGAGCGCGCCACAGACAAGCCATAAATTCCGGCCAGCGTCTGGCGCAAATCGCCTTGACCAGCTGTGCGCACCACCATATTGCCATCATGTGAAACCGTGAAGGCAATATCAGGATTTGCCATCGCCAATCGGCTGACGATATCCACAATTTTTCCCAGTTCAGTTTGCTGCGACTTCATATACTTCAGCCGCGCCGGTGTGTTGAAGAATAAATCATTCACTTCAACATCCGTACCGCGTCGGTGAGCCGCTGTCGACTGCGCTTCAACCTCACCGCCTTTGACGTGAATCTGGGTGCCACTCCCTGAATCCGTTGCCGTTGTCAACTTTACGTCGGCAACCGCGGCAATACTTGCCAACGCTTCGCCACGGAAGCCCAATGAATGCACATTAAATAAATCACGCGTCGTCAGAATTTTACTGGTGGCGTGCCGCAAAAACGCTGTTGCAACGTCATCCGGGGCAATCCCGATGCCGTTATCGCTAACCCGAATCTCCTGCAAACCAGCCGCGGAAATCAGGACGTCAATTTGCGTTGCTTGTGCATCGATACTATTTTCAACCAGTTCTTTGACAACACTGGCAGGGCGTTCAATGACCTCCCCAGCAGCGATCTGGTTGCTTAATGTTGCCGATAGTTGGTGAATCTTTGGCATAAAATCACTTCTTCTTTAAATGCTTCTGCAGGTCAAATATGAAATTCATCGCGTCCATCGGTGTGGCCGCCATCAAGTCAAATTTCGCAAGTTTCGTCAGAATCGGACTATTCTTTGGTGTCGGTTTTGGTTCTTCAAACAACGACAATTGTTGCTCTTCAACTTGCGGTGCTGATGCTGGCGCCGTTTTATTGGGTGCATCGGCTTCAAGCTGTTTCAAAATCGTATCAGCACGCGCTAACAAGTCTGCCGGTAAACCGGCGAGCTTGGCGACGTGAATCCCATAACTCTTATCGGCAGGGCCAGGCATCATTTTGTGCAAGAAAACCAGATTGCCATGCTCCTCAACGGCACCAACATGGACATTCTTTAACTTCGCCAAGGAGTCTGACAAACTAGTTAGCTCATGATAATGCGTTGAGAACAGCGTTTTGGCGTGGACATGATCATGCAAAAACTCAATAATTGCCTGTGCCAGCGCCATCCCATCATACGTTGCCGTGCCGCGGCCGATCTCATCAAAAAGAATCAGGCTGGAAGCCGTCGCGTGGCTTAATGCAGCATTGGCTTCCAGCATTTCAACCATGAAAGTACTTTCGCCATTGGCAAGATCATCAGCCGCTCCGATTCGGGTAAAGATCTGATCAAAAATCGGTAAGTCAGCTACATCTGCCGGGACAAACGAACCCGCTTGCGCCATGATAACAATCAAGGCTAATTGGCGCATGTAGGTACTTTTCCCTGACATGTTAGGCCCGGTGATCAGCAACATATCGGTGTCGTGATTCATGATGACATCGTTAGGAATATAACTGTCTCGGCCAAGTACATGTTCCACGACTGGGTGGCGACCACCCTTAACATTGATATCATGGGTTCCGGCATGCATCGTTGGTCGGACATAATGACTGTTTTCAGCCACTGTTGCAAAGCTTTGCAACACGTCCAAAGATGAAATCTGGGCCGCTAAAGCTTGTAGTCGTTTGATCTGGGCTTTGACCTTGTCGCGAATGTCTTGGAAAAGATCATACTCGAGCGCTGTTGAGCTTTCCTGCGCTTCAAGAATCAAGGTCTCCTTTTCTTTCAGCTCTGGGGTGATAAACCGTTCAGCGTTTGTCAGTGTCTGTTTACGTTCATAACGCCCTTCCGGTATTTTGTCCAAATTGGACTTAGTCACTTCGATAAAGTAACCAAAAACCTTGTTGTAACGAATTTTAAGTGTGTGAATGCCAGTTGCTTTGCGTTCCGATGCTTCTAGTTCAGCGATCCATTGTTTGGAATTCTTCATGGCATCACGATAGCTATCCAGTTTTTGATTGTATCCTCGGAGAATCAAGCCACCGTCTGTCACTGAAATCGGCGGTTCGGGTTCAATCGCACGGCGAATCAATCCAGCGACATCGCTGACTGGGTCCATTTTACTGCGAAGTGCCTTAAAACTGCCATCATCAAGCTTACCCAGCACATCCTGAATAGCCGGGATCTGATCCAAAGAGGTTTGCAACTGAATTAAGTCACGACCATTAACGGTACCAAAAGCAACTCGGCCAGCTAACCGCTCAAGATCATAGACTTTAGTTAGTCGTTCCTGCAACTCACTGCGTTCAAAAAAGTGATCCAACAAATCCTGAACCTGTTTTTGCCGCACACTGATCGCATCAATATCCAGTAATGGTCGATCCAGCCATTGTTTCAATAAGCGGCCACCCATCGCTGTTTTGGTCGAATCAAGCAACGACAACAAGGTGTCACCTTTGCGTCCCGTTCTGCTGTTTTGCAAAATGTCGAGGTTACTACGGGCGTCCTGATCCATTTCCAGATAGGCGGAAGGTTGATAAGCAACCGCTTTTTGAATATGGGCCAAGCTGCGTTTCTGCGTGTTCAATAAATAGGCCATTAGCATCTGCACAACGGCAGCCTC
>ENA-ORUR01000731-ORUR01000731.1-human-gut-metagenome-genome-assembly--contig:-NODE-731-length-9839-cov-4.69481_pt1 | contig 9839 bp, 9 predicted proteins | sample MGYA00242086_ERZ509223 | MGnify/ENA primary metagenome ERZ509223 (study PRJEB26280, sample SAMEA2338820) | human gut metagenome | biome: human gut; feature: human-associated habitat; material: faeces... | reverse complement strand
AATAAATTTTTATATCATAAACAAAATAAGTTATTTTTAATAACTGCTATAATTATTGGTATATTATAAAATAAAACAAACCAATTCTTTTAAAACATAATCCGCTATCAATTAGTGCATTCTTCTTTATGCTCAATATCAATTTTCATTTTATATGACTAATATCATCAACGATTAAAAATAAAAACCTTATTTTTTCAATAAGATACTGATGATACTATCTCATTTTGAGAACAATGATATAATAGGCGCTTTACCTCATAAACTCTGATGATTTACGGAGCTCAATATTTATGCAACCACAATTTGAAAACGCAAAAAACACCGTAAAAACATTATCAGTGTTTGATTTTGATGGTACTTTAACCTATCACGATAGCTTTATCCCTTTTCTAAAGTTTGCCTTTGGGCGTCGTAAATTTGCTCGTCGTATTATCAAAATGGTATTCCCCACATTACGTTGTTTTAGACGTAAACTGACTCGTGATGAATTAAAAGAAGTGCTGATTAAAACTTTTTTAACCGATATCAAAGAAGAATGGCTCAAAGAAAAAGCCGAAGCCTTTTGTAAAGCCTACTGGAGTAAGTTAATGCGTCCTGCAGGTTTATTAGCCGTTGCTGAAGAGATTAACCGTCATGCTGAAGTGACCATTTGTTCAGCTTCTCCAGCTATGGTGTTGCAACCTTTTGCGGATCGACTTGGTATAAAGTTAATAGGAACAACACTTGAAGTGGTTGATGGTGTGCTGACAGGAAAAATCATTGGCAATAACTGTCGTTGTGGCGAAAAAATCAAACGATTAGAGCGTGTCTATGGCGATCTTACTCAATACCACTTAAGGGCGTGGGGCGATTCACGTGGTGATCATGAATTACTCTATGCTGCACAAGATCCACATTGGCGCTATTTCCACACAGGAAGTAATAAGTCAAAAAAATCACCTATTAAAATAACGCTTAAAAAAGACTCATAAGTGATTATATAAAAATAAAGCGGGAAACGTATTTTCCCGCTTTATCCATAAACTAACTATTTATCTAGTCATCTTGGCGCTTTTATTAGCGAAAGATTAAATATTGACGCCATGTTGTGCGGCTAGTGCGCCTAAACCACCCGCAAAACCTTGGCCTACTGCTTTAAATTTCCAATCTGAACCATGACGATAGAGTTCACCAAAGATCATCGCCGTCTCCGTAGAGGCATCTTCAGAAAGATCAAAACGTGCAATTTCAGTGTTATTGTCGTTATTATAAACGCGCATAAAACTGTTGCTCACCATACCAAAGTTTTGTTTGCGGTTTTCAGCATCGTAAATAGTGACAGCAAAAACCAGTTTTTTCACTTCAGCAGGAACTTTGGATAAAGTGATTTTGACTTGTTCATCATCACCTTCGCCTTCTCCAGTACGATTATCGCCTTGGTGTTCAACACTACCACATTGGCTCACTTTATTATTAAAGAAGATAAAACTTGCATCTGAAAGCACTTTTCCATCTTCACCGACCATGAATACTGACGCATCTAAATCAAATTCAGCGCCATCTGTCACGCGGGCATCCCATCCTAAACCAACCATAGCCACCGTCATGGTTGGTGCTTCTTTAGTTAGCGAAACATTACCACCTTTAACAAGGGAAACAGCCATATCAAAGCTCCTACTGTGTTGAATAAACTGACAATTAGGAATAACTGCCAGTAATTTGTGATTTCATAACATACGATTAAGAGGCGTTAATACCATATTGCGCACATACTGAGCCTAAGCCCCCTGCATATCCTTGGCCTACAGCACGGAATTTCCACTCACCGTTATGACGATATAACTCACCAAATAACATCGCCGTTTCCGTTGATGCATCTTCCGTTAAATCATAACGAGCAACTTCAATTTGGTTGTCATCATTAACTAAACGAATAAACGCACCAGATACCTGACCAAAGCTTTGACGACGCGCTTGCGCTTCATGGATAGTCACTACAAAGATAATTTTTTCGACATCACTGGGGATGGTATCTAGTTTGATTTTTAGTGCTTCATCATCACCATCACCTTCACCTGTTCGGTTATCACCAGTGTGAACAACAGAGCCGTCGGCAGATCTTAAGTTGTTATAAAAAATGAAATCGGCATCGCTACGTACTTTTCCATTAGCGGCTAACAGAAATGCAGATGCATCTAAGTCAAAATCTTGACCATCTGTAGAACGGGCATCCCAACCAAGTCCGACTAGGACGTTTTTCATCGTTGGGGCTGCTTTGCTTAAAGAAACATTACCACCTTTAGAAAGAGAAACGCTCATCTTCAACCTCTTCAATTTATGTTGCGATATTCTAATTTCCCAAGAATATCGGTTATCATTATTTACCTTATTTATTCTTTTTTTCTGGGAATACAAAACTTGCCAGAATACCCAGAGCAAGAACACCAAGCACTACGAATAGGCTGGTTGTCGCGGAAATGCTATATCCATGCTGCCAAATATGATCTGTTGCATTAAGCCCCAGCTTTACAGCAATAAAGAACAACAATGCAATAACCGCTTTTTCAAGGTGAATCAGATACTGTTTTAATGCCTCTAACACAAAGTAGAGAGTACGTAAGCCCAAAATAGCGAACATCATTGCACTATAAACAATCAGTGGCTCACGACTAACGGCAATGATTGCAGGCACCGAATCGAAAGCAAACATCACATCAGAAAGCTCTACCACCGCCACACACAACATAAGCGGTGTCGCATATAACGCAGCTTTTGTACCTCGCCCGATAGTTATGTCTTTGTTTTCCGGTTTTGCTAACTCTGCATCAACCTCTTTTTGTGTTAATAAGAAGGCATGTCCAGTAATTTTTGGCCATATAGGGAAAAATCGTTTTACTAAGCGATAAGCAAGATGCTGTGAATAGTCTTCAATTTCTTCACTATCATTCCCACTTCTCAGCATCATTACGGCTGTCCAAGCAACAATCAGAGCAAAGACTATCTCAACGTAAGGCCCTAAACTTAATAAGCCGGTACCAATAGCAACAAAGATCGCACGGAATACAATGGCACCAATGATCCCCCAATACAGAATGCGGTGACGGAAACGATCAGGAACCGCAAACCAAGAGAAAATCGCCATCATGACAAATAGGTTATCGACAGACAGTACTTTCTCTAATGCATAACCCGTCACGAATAAGCTTGCAACTTCTGCACCATGGTGGACGTATAAAAAACCCGCGAATGCCATGGCAACGACTACCCAGAATATTGACCAAAAAACAGCATTCTTTAACGTTATCGGCTTATCTGCACGATGCATAAATAAATCGATAAAAATAGCGCCTATCGCAAGTACAACAAAAACAATGACAGTTTCTGTCGGAAAACCAATATGTGTGGATACCATAATTATTCCTAAACGGTTCCCTATATAAAATTAATTACAAATCAAACTCTGCGGGCTCAAAGCCTAATGCAACGGCAATAGCACGCACCGCCTCTTTTTCGTCATTGTCAAAATCACCATCACTTTTCGCAACAGCAATACCGACACGGATCGCTAATTGTGCAGCTTCTGGCTGATCTTTCATTGCCAGAATATACTTCATCGTTTCACCTTTACCGACTTCAGTATCAAATTCAAAACTGCTAATTAGCTTATTAAAGAATTCGATCACCTCGGAGGTATCAAAGACTTTAAGCTCTTCTGATGCTTTTAAAAAACCGAGCATCTTCTGCTTTTCTTCAGAACTCACACCATCGCTAGCAATAGCGATACGAGCACAAACTGCGACCGTACCTTGCATAAATTTTTTGTTTTTAAAACGACTGACTTGCTTAGTTAACTCCGCTCGCCCGGAATTAAAACCTTCTTTTAATTTATTGAAAAAACTCATTTTTGTTCTCCTTATCTCGTGTATTCACTTAGATCCAGCAGTCCAGCGAAATCCCCATCCGTAGGCATTATCCATATCGCGATGGCCTTTAAAAAATTCATTGAGACGTTCAACTTTGATTGATCCGTTTTCATTAACAAGTCGTGCGATGGCACACATAGCTCGACCATTATTACCATCCGTTAAACGTGTTTCGATAGGTGGTTGCTCGGGAACATGAATAGTGACCACACCATCTGTTTGACTCCAGTTAGGAACCCCTTCATAAATAAAAGTAAAAATAAGCACTTGCTTGATATTTTTCCATTCACGTCCATTGATAAAAATCCACTCGCCACCCGCTACATCACCAGTGCGATCATCACCTTGTAACTCAACATAAGGCATGCGATTAAAATCACCGAATCCATTTCCTAAGGCTTGGATCACTGACTTATAACCATCTTGTAGTTCAACAAAGGCGCCAATATCTAAATCAATACCTTTGTTACCACCAAATAATCCACCTAATAACCCGGAACCACCGCTTTTACTTTCTCGATGCCAATCGAGGTTAATGCGGATTTTGCCGAAATCATCCTTTTTAGTTAAGCTAATTGCAGGTTTCTCTTTAGTTAGCGAAACCTTGCTTAAGTTCACTGAGCTCGGTGCTGGTGCTGGTGCTGGTGCTGGTGCTGGTGCTGGTGCTGGTTCAGGATCAGCAATATCAACACCAAAATATTCCGCCAATGGTTTTAATCCACCGTTAAATCCTTGTGCAATAAACCGAAATTTCCAGCTTCCATTGCGACGGTATAGCTCACCTAAAATTAATGCCGCTTCAGTGCGTCCATCGATATCAACATGGCCGTTCGCAACGACATTATTGTTAGCATCAACTTGAATAGACAAATGTTGTAGATGAGCAATGGTTTGTTGCCCCTCACAAGTAGCTGTAAAAGCAATTCTATCGACATCAGGACGTAAGCGAGTTAAGTCAACCGTAAACGACGTGCTATTACCTGCTGTTGCATAAATAATAGTACGATCATCATTAGTGGTTTGACCATAAAACACCATATCAGCATCACCGTTCACTTTTCCTGAGGCATAAAGCCTAAATGCAGATACATCAACAGGTGAGCCTGAGTGAATACGCACCATTAACGTTTGATCAGGTACGGATATATTTCCGCCAGGTGTTAGGGTCATTTATCGCACCACCGTCGCCAAAATATCTGGCATCATCTCGTCAATGACAAGCCCTTTACAAGGTGAGCCAAAAGCCGTGAAATCCCATTGTCCTTGATTACGTTGTAAAGCGGCAATCACGATCCCTGTATGAGCGCCTTGTTCCGTTAATTTGTAATGAGCAAGCTCTTTATTGGTTGTTTTATCGACAACTCGACAAAACGCATTTTCAACTTCATTAAAGGTCTGCCCACGGAAACTATTGACAGTGAAAACCAAATATTCAACCAATGAAGGAAGACGATTTAAATCAACAAAAATAGTTTCATCATCACCATCACCCTCTCCTGTTAAGTTATCTCCTGAGTGAATAACGGACTGACAAGTTGATTTTAGTTTACGAAACCAAATAGTATCGATTTGTTTACCATTTACATCGAGTAATACACAACTTGCATCTAAATCTATCGAATTATTACCACCAAAGAGTCCACCGAGAAATCCCTTTTTCTTAATAGGATCCCAGCCTAAACCAAACATTAGGTGACTCAGTGCAGGGGCTTGTTTACTGAGAGAGACTGTCTGATCCTTGCGTAATGAAACCATAATTAACTCCCTTCAAAGGTAGAATGAAACAACAATATCACTTGCATATAAATACAAATTATAAATCATCATATCATGATGAAGTAGTTCGGCAAGTCTATTTTTATCAACTTACTTCAAGAGATTGTAAACATATTAAAATAAAAGAAATTTTTATAAAAAAACACAATTAAAACTTAAGTTAAAAACAAAAAATACCGCATTAACCTAATTATTTTAAATTAAAGTAAAATAGATCACATTATGATTGACATGATTAAATAGAAACTTCATGATGAGGAAACAGGTTTTAGCTTAAACATTCACAGTATGTGACGTTATGTTCAACACGGCTTAGCTTATACCCAGATAAATGCACTTAAAAAACTAATTAGTACGGATAATAAAGAATAATGAATAGTTTGATTGGCTCTTCTGTTTATCGTCGCCAACTCACTTGTGGCACATTAAGCGTAACGCCAAATTGCTCATTAGAACATCTTGATGAACTTTTTGATATTGCGGAAAGACGCAACCCTAAGCGCGCTTTTTTGTTTGTCAGTAAAGTATTAGGGCGCCATATTCCTGTTTCACCTAAGAAAATGCGTGAAACTTATCAACAAATGGCCAAACAATTTCCTCAATCACTCGAAGGCCCTATTCTTTTTATTGGTATGGCAGAAACTGCGGTCGGTTTAGGTGCGGGAATTTTTGATGAAGTAAGAGATCGCTATCCTCAAGCGCTCTATCTTACTTCAACACGCCATCCTATTGCTGATAGTGAATTATTCTGTAAATTTAAAGAAAATCACAGCCATGCAACTGATCACCTACTTTATTTGCCTCATAACCTAGAACAACGCCAATGGATCCAGCAAGCGAAAACCATTGTGTTAATTGATGATGAAGCAACCACAGGTAATACCTTTCTTAACTTGCTGTCTGCATTACGTGAAGAAGGTAAGTTAACACAAATTAAGCAGATTATTGCTGTCACATTAACCGATTGGAGTGGTGATGCTCTGCAAAAGCGTTCACCATTACCCATAACAACCTTCTCTTTAGTGCAGGGAAAATGGCAATGGCAAGCCAATCCCGATGCACCATTACCTGTTATGCCAAATGTCAATATTACTGCTTCAGGACAGGTTGCTATCACAGGGAAACAAAGCTGGGGACGCTTAGGCATGACAACCCCTGCTAATGATCTTGGCCTATTTATTCATGTTTCTGAGGGTGAAAAAATATTGGTTTTAGGCTCTGGTGAATTTGTCTGGGAACCCTTTTTATTAGCAGAACGCTTAGAAAAACAAGGGGCTATTGTAAAATATAGCTCGACGACTCGCTCACCTATTGCCACTAATTTTGCTATCCAATCAGCGATAACTTTTACTGACAATTACGGATTAGGCATTCCTAACTTTGTCTATAACGTGGCTCATCAGCAATTTGATCGCATTCTGCTTTGTTGTGAAACCCCTGCCGAAAGTATTGATAGTCAACTTATTGAGGCTCTCTATAAAGTTGCCCCTATTGTTGAAGTAATTAGCTATGACTAACCCCGTTATTTTAGCCGATCTTGACGATACCTTATTTCAAACTCGTCGCAAAATGGTGGATGAGTTAGCGCTTGCACCCTATAAAACTGGTGCGTTGGATAGAAGTTTAGCGCCACGTAGCTTTATGACTCAAGAGCAAGCTATGCTGGTTGATTGGATGCTAGAACATGCTGATTTAATTCCAGTCACAGCACGTGGAACGGAAGAAATGAGCCGTGTCACTATTCCTTTTCATTCATGGGCTATTACCACACACGGTGCTGTTGTCTTAACCCCAGAAAAAGTCGCAGATGAACAATGGCAACACCATATCACACAAAGCTTAACACCTTATAAGCAACCTTTACTTAGGTTACAGCAATCTATTACCCAATTAATGGCTGAACGTAATATTGATGGTTGGGCGAGAATTAACTATGAATATGATGATTTACCCATTTATTTAGTGATGAAGCATAACGATAGCGCTCGATTAGATGAGCTATATGCTATCGGTGATGAGATAGAAAAAATATTCTCAACCAAAGGTTTTTATATTCATCGTAACAGTAACAATATTGCTTGGTTACCTGAGCCAATTGAAAAAGGTAAAGCCGTCACTTATTTGCTTAATAAATTAAAAGCAGAACGTGGCGTTTTTCCTGTAATTGGTTTCGGCGATAGCCTAAGTGATCATCGCTTTATGAAATTATGCAATTGGTATGCTATCCCCCGCCAAAGCCAATTCGCGAATGCGATCAACACAAGAATTTTTGGAGAATAAACATGATGGATCATCAGCCTTTTTCAGGCTCTTATCTACTGGGTGATGTTGATTTTTTACTGCAACCCGTCAAGATTGAAATGACACCTGTTGAGTTAAAAGAAGAACTTATACAGTCTGGTAAACGTCACTATTCTGATATGTTAAGCCAAGAGCCAGAACCCACAACCTGGCATCTTGAACTGTTTGAAAAAGCACTGGCTGCTGGCGCAACACGTTTAGCTACACAAGTAATTATGCTAGCAAAATCACTTATTGCGCATTTTGGTGACACCCCTATTATTCTGACAAGTCTTGTGCGTGCGGGTGTTCCACTTGGCGTGATGTTACAACAAACCTTGCGCAAAATGGGAAAAACGTCTTATCACTATGGTATTAGCATTATTCGTGATAGAGGTATTGATAACGAAGCGCTTTCATGGATTGAGCAACGCCATGGGACAGAAGGCATTGTATTTGTTGATGGGTGGACAGGAAAAGGCGCTATCACAAATGAGTTAATTCGCTCATTAGCGGGACGTGAAGGTTTTCCTGCACAACCCCATCTTGTCGTCCTTGCTGATCCTTGTGGTTGCGCTTGGTTAAGTGCCAGTGATGAAGATTGGCTAATCCCTTTTGGGATTATGGGAGCGCCCGTTTCAGGATTAATTTCACGTTCAATTTGGACAGAGCAAGGCTTCCATGGTTTTGTCGATTGCCAACATTTAAAACAATATGAATGTAGTCGCTATCTTGTTGATAAAGTAGGAAAAATAGTTGACGCCTTAATAGATAACGATATTCCACTCGCCACATTTAAACATCAACCGTCAGACTTAAAAAAACTGAGCGAAAATGTCGTTAGTTTACTTGCCAACAAATATGACATTTCAAATATCAATCGTATAAAACCCGGTATTGCTGAAGCAACTCGCGCCGTTTTACGCCGTGTACCTGAGCATATTCTGGTAAAAGAAATTGCAGATCCCGATGTTGCACTACTGATTTATCTTGCTAAACAAAAAAATATTACTGTAACCGAGGCAGGTAAAGCATTGGGACAATATCGTGCCGTTACTATCATTAAAAAGGTGCAATAATGATTGAACGATTATCCCCTTGGAATTTAGGGGCAACGCTGTATATGCCCGCAACACGAACCGATATCGCCGCAACAATTATTGATCAAAAAATTGATGGATTACGTTCATTAATTATTTGTTTAGAAGATGCCGTCAGTGATACTGATATTCCACAAGCATTACAAAATCTAGCAACATTATTAACCACATTATCAGACTATAAAAAGCATCATGATTGTACTGAATGGCCGTTGCTATTTATACGCCCCCGCCATACAGAAATGGCGCAATGGCTGGTTGAGCATGTAGATTTAACCGTGATTGACGGCTTAGTATTACCTAAATTTACCCAAGCTTCATTACCCCTTTGGTGGCGTATCATCAAACCCACCCATTTATGTATGATGCCAACATTGGAAACAGAAGAAGTGTTCGACGTTCTTCAAATGACCTCACTGGCAGACTTGCTACTAGTTCACCCTTGCCATAAGAGAATTATTGCCTTACGTATCGGTGGAAATGATTTAATGAATGTTATTTCTCTTAGACGTAATCGCCATTTAACACTCTATGATGGACCTATGGGATATGTGATAAAAATGTTGGTTGCTGTATTTGGTGCTCGTCAGTTTGCGCTTACCGCTCCTGTTTGTGAGCATATTGATGATCAACAAATTATGGATAGAGAATTAGCCCTCGATATTGCCAATGGTTTAGTGGGTAAAACCGCTATTCATCCCAAGCAGATAGACAAAATAGAACAGGCATTAATGGTATCTCAGTCTGATCATTCCGATGCGTTGCGCATCTTAAATTC
>ENA-ORUR01000730-ORUR01000730.1-human-gut-metagenome-genome-assembly--contig:-NODE-730-length-9861-cov-3.59137_pt1 | contig 9861 bp, 11 predicted proteins | sample MGYA00242086_ERZ509223 | MGnify/ENA primary metagenome ERZ509223 (study PRJEB26280, sample SAMEA2338820) | human gut metagenome | biome: human gut; feature: human-associated habitat; material: faeces... | reverse complement strand
CTCCCGTCGATTATAAAAACGCTGATGGCTTCTTTGCCGTCATCATCTCAGCCGGTTTCGCCACGCTCACCGAACTCAAAACGTCAATAGATTTAGAAGAGGCGTTTGATTTGTGGGAGATCGCCATTACCAATCGTTATAACGAAGCGCTGGCTTCATCATAAAGCTAATAGTGGTATATTTATATCTAAATATGATATGGTTTAATAAATGATTAACATTACTAATGGTTAGTATTTATGAAAAAATTTCTGATTATCGCTCTGTCTGCAATGCTTTTATCTGGTTGCAAAGTAGATATGAGTACTAAAATTAATACTGATGATTTACTCTCAGATCAGCATAAATTAATTAGTGGAAATTTATCTATTGAAGTTCCTTCTTGCAATGATTTTGAGGACTCAAGAAAAGATTCCCAAATGCTGGTGGATTTAAAGGAAAAAATACCAACAGTATTTAGAAATGCTGAATTTAAAGAATGTTATAAGCAAAAATTTAATTCATTTGCCAACTTCGAAATCCCTATTGGAATAGGTTCATTTAGAGGGGAATATAAATCTGTCGATACTGATATTTATATAGTCTCAACAGACGATGTATATGTCGGAGCTATTATGGGTAAGGATGTTATATCACGAATGAATTCTTTGAAAAAAGAAATGCCCACAGATTTAAATATCGAACTGACATTAAATATAGAAAAAGGTAAACAGCCGATTCCTAATGTTGCATTATTAGGCTCTTATATGACGGGTGTTGAGAGTAAAAATTCACCAATCCTAATAAGTAAGATTGCCATAGAGTCTAAGAGTATTAAGGTTAAATTGTCAGATGTGTCTAATTCTTTATTAACATCAGGTAAAGTTACACCAGTCCTAGTGAGTAGTGGTTTCTTAAAGATGATACTCGCTAATCTTGAAAAATAGAATAATTAGTATTGATAACAAGCCCCTCATTGAGGGGCTTTTTTTATGGTGATTTTATGGCTTTATTAGATACATTTGTTCATGTTTTTCAGTTCGATACCCAGCAGGCTGATAGTGCATTTGACCGAGTACAGCGTTCAACGGATGACATTATTGACGGGATGAAAAGAGCGCAACAATCGGCAACGATGGGCGCTGATGGGTTTACTCAATTTATTCAAAATCTATCCGCACAATTGACAGAGTTATCATCAAACTCAGTCGATATTCATGTTAATAGTGACACATACGGAGTTGCCGATAACCTGATTGCGGAGATAGATCGCATTAAAGAAAGTGCGATGGACAATTCGCAATCGGTGAATGACTTTATTCAAAGTGTGATTGCCAGTATTGAACAGTTATCAGCAGGGGAGGCGATAAATATTGAGGTTGAGGCAGGTGATACACAAGAAAAAATAGCCTCAGTCACCGCTAAAATTGATGAACTAAAGTCATCAATGAACTTGCTTGATATCCAACGTAACGAACTGTCACAAGGCGTAAATGAAAGCCGTGTTTCATCTGAAACGCTCAATGCCCAATATCAACAGATGCAAGAAGCGTTATCCCTTCTCAATGATGAATTAAATTCACTCAACGAAAAAGAAAAACAAGAAAAAGAAAATAAGTTACTTTTGTCAGCCGTTATGAAGGCATTACAGGGGGATTATAAAGAACTTATTAAACTTGTGGATGAAGCTCGCAAAAAAGGAATTGAAACGGGAAATAGTGAAGTTGATACACAGAAGAGAGTTCAGGATGAATTAGATAAAACTAATAAAAAATATCAGGAAGTGGGTAACTCTGTTACAGGGTTTGTAAAAAAAGCATTAGGTGCTGTTGGTATAGTGATGAGCATTGGCAGTATTTTTGCCGAATCGGTTTCTCGTTCTCAAGAAATTGAAACGCTGGATAAACTAGGTAAACAAATTGGTGTTGCGACCGCAGACGTTGATGCATTTTCTGGTGCAATCGCTGAGTTAGGCGGTTCTAGAGAGTCCGCACAAGCCGATTTATCCGCGATGGCAAAATCGTTCGGCAATACGAAAGACTCAATGGAAAAAGTACTTCAAACCGCGGATAAAGTTCAAGGCATGAGCTTTGATAAAGCAAAGAAAACACTGGAAGGCATGGGGGTATCGGACGAAAAAACCATTGAGTTAATGATGAAAGGGCGCAAAGAACTAGAGCGCACAATGGGTATTCAAAAAGAGTATTCAGGCATTAGCAAGGAGAGTATTGAAAGCTCAATTAAATTTAATAGTGCTATGGCAAAATTTCAACAATCATCAGGGTTGTTGAAGAATAGTTTTTTAGAAATGGTGATCCCCGCTTTATCTAAAGGATTAGAGTGGTTAACAAAATTAATTTCTTTTTGTAAGGAAAACAAGCACCTTGTTGTCGGTTTTTTTACTGCTATATCCACAATTTTGTTAGGCAAATACATCTATGCCATGAAGTTGGCCAGTATTAGTACATGGGCAACATTCTTACCTATTATCGCCATTATTGCCGTTATTGCGCTTTTAGCCGCCGCCTTCGCGCTCGTATATGACGACATCATGAACTTCATTGAAGGGAATGATTCGATGATTGGGCGAATTTTTGAAAAATACCCAATGGTGAAGACGGTCATTCTCGCATTATGGGAAGCATGGAAAGCTTATTTTGAATATCTAAAAGCGGTCGTGAAAGTTGTGACAGATATTGTTGTCGCCGGTTGGGATCTAATGGCATCAGGCTTAAAAGCTTATGTTAAGTATTTGCTGAGTTGTATTTCAGTCATTGCGGGTTGGGGTAAATCCTTTGCAGGTGTATTTAATACAGTCAGTGATGCCGTTGTGAGTGCGTTTGAATGGATGTGGGAGCAAGTCGAAAAAATTATTGGTTGGGTAAATACAGGACTTAATGCGGTTAAAAATGGTTGGAAATCCGCCAAAGAGTTTTTCGGGTTCGGTGACGATGAAGAAATCACTGTCAATCAAAACGTAGAGCGGAACGTCAATGATAATGGTGAGATTGAATATGCCATACCTCAAGAAGAAAGCAAAGCAGTACAACAGCCATCGGTTAGACACTCTATTGCTCAAGCCAATGCACAGTTAGATGCGATTGCCAACAATGCAATGAACCCTATCACTAGCCAAGCTATTAGCAATCAATCCAATGTGAAGAATGAAAGTAACGTAAGTATTGGAGAAATTAAGGTTGAAACTCAAGCCACAGATGCGCAGGGTATGGCATCGGGCGTAAAGGATGCATTGCAAGATCAACTCGCCGATTTTAATCAGCAAAACTCAACGGGGGTAGCAAAATGATCACAGAGGTCAAAATTTTTGATTTAGCGTCGTTTTCTACACTGTTTGATAGTGTGAGTCCGATTCAAATTAATGTGAGAGATGAGCATAAGGCAACACAATTTCAAGTTGAAAGTGGTGAAACTCGCAGTGATCATGTGATCATTAACCCCGTTGAAATTGGTATAGATTTGCTATTAACAGGGGAGATGAAAAACATCTTCTCATCGATGCAACAAGCTTTTGATGAACACAAACTTGTTGGTATTCAAACCCGAGTAAAAACCTATCAACCAATGTTATTAACGGGTTTTAATCATGATGAAATACCCGACATGATAGATGCGATAAAACTGTCGCTACGGTTTGTTGAGTGGCGCACCGTTGAGCCTGAATACGGAGATTTACCGCCTCGAGCCACTCAAAAGCCAACGCAGTCATCAACGGTAAATCGGGGAAATGTGCAAACGAAAGACGCCGATACTGAGACTAAGAAAAAAGGTTCGGTCGCAACACGTATCGCAGATGGGGATTGGAGCTTCTAATGAAAGTCATACCCTTAAAAGCTATTCCAAACCAACGCTTATCCGTCAATTTGGAAGGTGTTAATTGGACGTTGACAATAAAAGCCGGTCGCCATGCGATGTATCTCGATATTGAACGAGAAAGTGAGGTTATCGCCGTCGGCATGCGTGCGGTGGCAAACACACCTATCATTCCTTATCGCTACCTGACTGATGGTACAAATTTAGCGTTTATAACAGAAAATGATGATCTGCCCTGGTATGAATCATTTGATAGAACCCAATCATTAATTATTTGGAGTGATGATGGACTTACGACGAATACGGGTGGGGATTGAAGTTGCAGGACGACTGCAGTGGTATGAAGGATTGCGGATTAAAGCTAACGGCACCAAGTACGCAAACCCTTTACAAAATGAATGCACAGTTAGCATTGATGGATTGAACGCCCACACTCGAGATTATCTTCTCACTGAAACTAGCCCTTATCATAAAAGCAAACAAACTCGCCGTCTTTACCTTGAAGTAGGACGCGTCAATACCGGATTATTTCGTATCTTTACCGGTGATATTGTCAGTGCAGAAATTGCCTCACCTCCTGATGTTACGTTAACCATTAAAGCCAAAACTAATAATGCCAGTTCAGGTGATATCGTTTCTTCCAGTGGTGGCGCCATGCAGAAGATGAGCGAGATCGCTTCATCGGTGGCGAAGGATTGCAAGGTTAGATTGGACTTTCAAGCCACCGATAAAAATATTGCTAATTGGTATTTTTGCGGTTCAGCATTACAGCAAGTACAACGATTGCAGGAAGCGGGAAACGTTAAAGCCTTTATTGATGATGATACGTTGTTTGTCAAAGATGATAACCAAGCCTTAAAAGGGCGCTTGCGCATTCTTAGCATGAAATCAGGCATGGTAGGTATACCCAAAGCCACCGAAAAAGGGTTATCCGTTACCTACTTAATTGATGGCGCCTCAGAACTAGGAGGGATGCTACGACTTGAGAGTAAATTCAATTCTGCACTTAATGGCGACTATATCATTGAACAACTGAAATTTGATGTTGCGTCACATGATGATCCTTTCTTTTATCAGGCTACCTGTAAACGAGCATAACCATGAATAAACCCAATACTGATATTGCCAGTGATGGTTCGCTGGCAGGTGCGCTCTCGTCTGCATTTCGTAACTTGATGATGAATACAGAGGACATGCTCCCTGCAACAGTGGTCAGTTATGACGATAAAACCAATCGTGCGGTTATCAAACCACTGGTGATGATGGTAACAACGGAAGGGGGAACGGTCGGGCGTGCACCATTGGCCAACATTCCCGTTTTTAGATTTGGCGGAGGTGGTTTCTTTATTCGCGCACCGATTAAACCGGGTGATTTTGGTTGGATAAAAGCCAACGACAGAGACATTAGCCTGATATTTCAGCGAGGAGGATTGGAGGATCAACCTAATACCGCACGCCTCCATTCATTTAGTGACGCAATGTTTTTCCCTGACACCATCAAAGGATGGGCGATTGATGGAAAGAACATTGATGCCTTGGTTATTCAATCAATGGATGGTTCAGTTTGTTTCTCTCTGCATAACGATAAAGTTGTGTTGGAAACCCCTAAGTATGAAGTCAAAGCTCCTGAAACCATATTTACTGGCAATGTCACGGTAAATGGCAATTACGCGGTAAATGGTAATAGTGATTCGCAAGGGGGAACCATGCGACATAACGGAAAAGATATCGGTTCTACGCATCAACACAGTGGTGTTGAAACCGGTCATGGAAATACAGGAGGCCTCTATGAGAACATTTTCAATCGATAAAAATAATGATCTCTTTATCGGCCCTGATGGAAACCTCCAATTCAGCGAAAAAGACGATGCGGTTAAAAACCTTTGTCAGCATTTTGCTAAAGCGGTTCGTGGTGAAATGTTACATAAAAAAGATAAAGGCATTCCGTTCTGGCCAACAACCTTTGGTCGCCAAGCTGATATCCCGATGTTTGAAACGGCGTTTAGAAAACGTATGAGCGAAATTGAAGAGGTGGTTGAAGTGACCCATTTTAGCGCCACAGTGGAAAAAGGTGAATTGAAGTATCAAGCAACCATTCGCACGATATACGGAGGGTTTACACTGAATGGCTGATTATCGTTATATCAATAATAAAGGCGTTATTCTTCCCGACACGGCCACAATACGTGATGAAGTCGAAAGCGAGTTTCGTGCGGTGTTTGGTCAATCGATTAACCTTGCCCCTGAAACACCACAAGGGGCATTAGCGACGATGGAAGTTGAAAACCGTGATGCAATGGTGAGAAACAATGCCGAGTTAGCAAATCAAATCAATCCCGATATTGCGGGTGGTGTTTTTCTTGATGCAATATGGGCGCTAATGGGTGGCCAACGCATTAATGCCACTCACTCTTATCTTTCCAGCGTTGAATTTAGTGGCGTACCCGGCACCATTATTCCTAAAGGCTCATTAGCGTCTAGTGTTGCCGGTGCCATGTTCGAAACAGTTTCACCCTTGATTATTGATAATACTGGCAAAGTAACAGGGGATATGAGGGCGGTTGAATATGGTCCTGTTGAATGCGGTGCTGGCCAACTTAATTCTGTGTCTAGCTCAGTATTAGGTTGGGAGAAAGTCAATAATCCCACTCATGCGGTTGTTGGCCGTTATGCTGAATCTGATATCAAAGCAAGGCGACGACGTAAGCAAACTCTGGCTAAAAATACCGTTAGTGTCGCGGAAGCGATCACCTCTTCACTGTATGAATTAGAGGGCGTTAATTCACTGTCTTTTCGAGAGAACTACACCGATGCGGTGCTCACTATTGATGGAATTTCTCTATTGCCTCACAGCATTTACGTTTGTGTTGAAGGGGGCGATAGTAACGAAATTGCTAAATCATTGCTGAGAACCAAAACCATTGGATCCGCTTTTAATGGCGAGATTGAAATCGGTGTTGTAGAGCCAGTGAGTGGACAAGAATATAAAGTGAAATTTTCACGCCCTAAAGAGATCACCGTTTTTTGTCGAGTGACAGTGAAAAAATCAGCCGTTGATGCGCAAACTATTATCCCCAGTGCCATAGAACAATGGACGCGTGGAGAGTTGGACGGCGATAACGGTTTGATTGTTGGGCGTGAAGTATCGCCTTTTGAGATAGCGTCTGCAGTGAATACTGTTGAACCTCGTCTGTTCGTGACTAAAGTTGAATTGTCACTGGATGGGAAAGTGTGGAATGTTGCATTAATTCCGATTGCCATTAATCAAATCGCACGCTTGCAACGGGGTGCTGTGCAAGTGGTGATTGTATGAACGTTCAACAATTTGAGTTTCATTCAGACCTATTAAAAGCGATCCTCTGGCAGTATGAAGATGCAGAGAATTTAAAGAAATTAGCCAGTTTTAAGGCCTCTCATTTTGAAAGATCGATGGTGTCATTTTGGCAAAACTGGTACCGAGATGTGTTTAATATCGATACGGCGAATGACTTTGGGTTGTCGATTTGGTCACGCATTCTGGATATACCCTTAGGTATTGATATTCCACCGAGCGATAAAAATAAAATTGGGTTTGGTTTTGGCAAAAAGAAAGCCAATTTTAAATCTAACTTCCGACGTAATGCGGATTACACCTTGTCACTGACTGTTGATCAAAAACGCATGTTAGTACGAATGCGCTATTTTAATCTGACACAAAGTCCTACGGTCACCAATATTAATGAATTTTTAAAACGTTTCTTTTGGCGTGATGATAGCAAAGTTTTTGTCCTTGATCCGCTAGATATGACTTATATGTATTACGTCTTTAACTTTAACCCTGACGAACGTCTACGGGTTCTTCTCGAAAACTTCGACTTAATGCCACGCCCTTCGGGTGTTGGCGTCAAATATCGCATTGTGACCAAAAAAGCCTTTGGTGTTGGTCAGTATCGTAAAAACTTCTTAGGCAGTAACTTCGGAGCATAATTCCTATGACAACTATTTTTAAAACCCCCTTTGCAACACAAGGGGATAAGGCTTCTATACCTGTAGAAATCCAACCAGACGGCTCAGTGTCTTATACACAAGGTTATGGTTACGACTATGAGCGTGACCAAGTCACAGATCCTGCTGCGCAAGATATTGAACGTGAAAAAATGAACGGGATATTTCACGATATCACGGAAGCGATTGGCGAAATTCAGCGATTTGGTTTTCCCAAATGGGATGAAGCCGGTAAGCCGTATGCGATACGCACTATTGTGTATCATAAAAATAAAGTCTGGCAGTCTAAAGTTGAGAATAACAATATTGAGCCGGTTGCCGGTAATGCATGGGCAGAGTTGAAAGCGGATGCCACAGCAAGTGATGTGGGCGCATATTCAAAAGGGGAATCCGATAAACGCTTTCAACCATTAGGTAATTACACACCATCTGGTTATAGCTACTCAAAGGCAGAAACCGACACCAAATATCAGCCAAAGGGTAATTATGCGCCAGCAGGGAACTATGCCAATAAAGGGGATAGTTATACCAAAACGGAAAGTGACGGCAGATATCAAGCGAAAGGGAGTTACCAGCCATCAGGTGATTATGCGACTAACTCAGCGCTCAATAGTGGACTGAATAATAAATTTGATAAAGGTAATGTAGCTCAAAGTACGGGAACGTCAACGGTTCATGTGATGAGCCAGAAAGCTTCTACAGATGCTTTTCAACCTAAGGGAAATTATCAGCCTAAAGGCAATTACGCGTTAGTGGGTGCTTCATATACGAAGACGGAATCGGATGGTCGATATCAAGCTAAAGGGAGCTATGCAACGGCTGGAAGTAGCTACACAAAAGCGGAAAGTGACGGGCGTTATCAACCTAAGGGAAATTACCAACCAGCGGGTAATTATGCGCTAGTAGGCGCATCATATACTAAGGCAGAGTCTGACAGTAAATACCAGCCTAAAGGAAATTATGCCCCTGCTGGGAACTATGTTCCTTCCGCACGTAAAATTAACAACAAACAATTAAGTAACGATATAAATTTAACTGCAAACGATGTGGGTGCTTTGGGAAGTAATCAAGCACTGGGTTTTGGGCAAGACTATCAAGATGTCACTTCTAGTCGTGCAATCAATACCGATTACAAGAATGATACGAATAGACCTATTATGATTTCAATTACAGGACGTTCAAATGGTACTCATCACTCTTATTTTAAAGTAAATGGCAAGGTTGCCGCAGTGGTTGGCGGAAGTGATACTATTGCCATTGATAGGAATTTTTTTGCAATTGTTAAGCCGGGTGCAACATACAGAATGGAGAGTAGTAAATTTTCATTTGTTTATTGGGGGGAATTAAAATAAACCATTAGTGCTACATATATATTAAACTCGCCCCGTTACTTAAATTATAAATTAAGTAATTTACTTTTTTGTTCTTTGAACTCTTCTTCCGTCAGTACACCACTTTCTTTTAATTTACCTAATTTTTCTAATTTAGATAACAGATCATCACCGCCACTATTATTCGAAGGTTGTGGTGATGAATTGTTTTTTTCTACATAAGATTATTTATATTTTTTGATGTCGGTACCATATTTTGATGATTGAAATGCGTTTTCAATTTCTCAAACAAATCCCTTGCCACAGCCTCCGTCATATACGTTCTCATTGGTTCCCTACGAACATTCTTCATTTCAAACGTATTCTCATCAAGCTTTGGATCAGAAAAGACAATATCCATAAACAGATAGCCACGAGGGTTATCTGCAGATAAGCGAGCTTCTTCTAATTGAGCAATATATTCAGCATTATTGATTTCTAGTTTAATCATGACATCACCTATTTTTACTGTGTTTTTATACAGTAATTTATATAAGGTAACGAATAGAATAGCAAGAAGAAAAGGGCAATTTTATGAGCTAAAGAAAGGGTGATTTTGAGAGGTGATCTGTCGTCGTTTTACCAGAGTTTTACCAGAGTTTTACCAGTGACAAATTTCAGACATAAAAAAACCAACCGTAAATGGTTGGTTTTCTTAAATAAAAATGGTCGGCATGATAGGATTTGAACCTACGAC
>ENA-ORUR01000727-ORUR01000727.1-human-gut-metagenome-genome-assembly--contig:-NODE-727-length-9911-cov-7.46023_pt1 | contig 9911 bp, 9 predicted proteins | sample MGYA00242086_ERZ509223 | MGnify/ENA primary metagenome ERZ509223 (study PRJEB26280, sample SAMEA2338820) | human gut metagenome | biome: human gut; feature: human-associated habitat; material: faeces... | reverse complement strand
CGCTAATTTTAGTCATAAAAATACCCCCAAAGTCGATTTCCAACTTTGGGGGTACTCTTCATAGTAGCTATTCACCAATATTTTAAGAACATTTCACGTACTCGTTATTGGATTCGTTTGAACTATTACGCTCCTACTGATGGCTATAACTTCTTCTTTGAACAAGCACGACCTAGAACCTTAAGTAGATCACAGCCAATTGGTGATTTTCCAAATACATCATTTGACGATCTGCTAGAAATTCTAATTGTGTTACGACAGACTTACCATTTTACCATCATAACTGCTAATTTAACCAAGGAACAAAATATACAATTACGCAAACATGGATTATTATAAAAACGAATAGTATGAAGCGCTATGTATGATTCGGTACTGATAGGAATATTCCTATTGGTACCATTTTTATTTATTAATTTACCCAACTACAAGATCATGGTAATACTGATCAAAATGATTATCAATCATCAAATTACCGTAAAATAAAAGAGTTACATACCGAAGGCATGCAACTCATAAAAACTATACCAATTTAGTGTCAATTTCATTATTTTGTTAAACCAACACTAAATGGTGTAGAGTCATTAAATTAGTTATCAGTAACGAAAAAGATTATAACCTAATTTAAAACTAACTTATTCATTTAGTAAAATCAATATTCTATTCATGTTCCCGCTTCTTCCAACCGAAGCCAAAGATCCCAAGAGCTGCAAGTACAACACCTAAGAGCCCAAGTTGGTTTTCTTTTTCACCAGTTTGTGGAAGCTTCTTAGATACTTTATTAGCAGTAAATGGCGCCTTAGTCTTAGTGGTTGAACCACTAGTCTCGGTATTTTCACCAGTTGATTGGTCATGCTTTCCATTCTCATTTGAGGCTGGAGTCTGTGGTTTTTGTCCTTGGTCCTTATCTTTGTCCTTGCTGTGATCTGGTTGAGATGGGGTCTCATTAGCTGTATAGCTAATCTCAATAGTTGTATCCTGAGTGTTCTCGTTCACAGTAGTTTCATCAACTTGAGCTTTGTCTGGAGTATAACCCTTAAATTCTGGAGCTGAGTATGCTTCCCACTTAGCAGTAGACCATTCACCCGCAGATTTGATTTGCCCAGTAGTTGCATCAAGAGTCACTTCCCGTGTCAATGTTGCTGTTTGTTTAACTGTTTGATCAGTTCCGTTTGGCGCGTGGACAATAATTGTTCGAGTAATGTCCTTGGTTTCTTGCTTAACATCATCGACATAAACCTTGCGACTATCCTTAACTACTTGCCCATCAGCATAAGTATGACTGTAAGTGACAGTGTATACCCCCGCCTTAGTCAAGTCGACCTTATCAACCGCAACAGCCGTAGCAGCCCCTGGAGCTTGGTATTCATAACTAATATCCACGTCCGTCTTTGGCAACTTTTCTAGTTGATCGCGCGTCTTCCGCTGTCCTGCGTCATCAGCAGCATAAATCTCATCAATCATTGAAGTGGGGTCCCATGGCTTAGCATTTGGATCTGCCACATAGTGTTGATCCTTATTTAAAACAATAGCAGGCACAGCTTGAACGTGGATTACCCAGATAGATGGGTCATTAGAGACAGGTCTATCATCATCAACACGTTTTGCCAGTGGCAGGGTGGTGTATGCATAGAATGGCATTGCCTGAGCTTTACCGTTGTTGTTAGCATACTTGACCGTGTAACCATGTTTAGCAAAAATTTCTTGAATTTTGCTTAGGTCAATAAAGTATTGCGCAGTGCCATAAACAACCGATGGTAAGTCCCCTTTTGGTAGTGAATCCATATTGAATGATCCCTTATAGGTTGGGAAGTTACTAATTTTAAGGGCATCCCACCCATTTGGCATATCTTTGGAAATTTCCTTAACGAGCTTCCAGTCTGATTCACCAGCTTGTTCCCCCATGAACTCAGTCGGAAGCATGACTACCTGCTTAACCTCGCTTAAGTCCTTTTTCACAGTTGTAAAGTAAAGACTTGCCGAGTTTCGATTGAAACCACTACCATAGTCGTCAATATCTTGCTCGAAACGTAAGGATTGGGTTCTGTCAGACAGCTGACCGATATACTTAACTGGGATAACGAATTCAATCGTATCATCTGGCTTGAGAGCAACCCCTGTCATAGAAATCTGAGAGGCTTGGTCCCCTACATTGTTGTGAGCCTTGAGATATTCTGCCCAACTATTATAATAAATACCTTGGTCAGCACCTGTATTAATAGCCCATTTATAGGACTGACCTTGCTTACTCTTTAATTGAATACCATCGGAGCCGAGACGACTAGTATCCAATTGCAACGTCTTACCATCAGCAAAGTTAAACCAAAGTCCGGAGCCAACTTCTTTATCACCATTGTGATAAAGAAGATGGAATTCTAAGCTATTTGCATCAATTTGGTCGACATTAAAGATTGATTGTGAATTACCTTTGGCAGCTGCATATCCTGTTACATATGTTTTACCATCTTTGCCTTTAGCAGTGTAGTAACCAATAGCATCACCATGTGTCATTTTAGCCCAGTCGGAAGATGTAACCAGTGGGTTGTTGTAAACTCCTGTAGTCACCCCTGCTTTATCAGTAGTCGGAGTTGCCGGCGTGTAATCAGCTACTGCACCAGTTGATGCAGTCGGAGTAACATTTTTTTGTACTAGAGCAGGCTGAGACGAAGGTACCTTTTGATCCTTGCCATTATCGGTTGTAGCCCGCAATTTATATGTTGGACCTTCAGTAACCGTACCCTTATTATCCGCTTCCGTGTTACTTGGTGTTGCATCACTAGAAACAGTATTAGCTGATACCACATTGCTATGTAGCATAAAAGTTGTCCCCAACAATACTGATGCTACTCCTACAGATAACTTCCGTACTCCCCAACGTTGCTTCCTTTCGGCATGCTTTTGTTGGTAGAATTGATGATTGTTTTTCGAAACCATATTTGTTCACCCCTAAATTCATAAAATATATATTAATTATATATATAATTATTTCACCTTTAGTATATCATATATTTCGTATAAATTCATAAAAAAGATTTTAATTGTTTTCTAAAATAATTTAGACAAATTATCATTTGATATATATTCTTAATTTCTAAGACGAATTGTCAAACCAAGTACAACGTTTATTCAAAAAAGCTCAAATTGTGTTTCATGGTTTAATATTTTTATTGGACATCTGTTTAGTTGATACTGACAAAATTCGACGTTCTCTTCTGTGTAATTATCAATATCGGTTCTTTTGGGAAAGTATTCAATAATCAGACCATTAGTATTTTCATGAATGCAACGCTGTTCTGGTGAGTAAGATACGGCCAATAAATAGTTAATTCTAAGCGTTCTTGGGATTCACCCAAGCTAAGAAACTCTCGACCGTGATCTGGTTTTAGAGAGTGTACAAATTCTTTTGGAATTGAACTGGACGATCTATTAATCCTTGGTTAACATCATTAGCTTCTTTGTGATCAAGGTCAACCGACTTAAAAGATCAACTACTGTTAAAAGAACAGAATGTCCTGTTTTCCCATCACGGTATCAATTTCCCAATCATCAATTCTGAGGATAAAGATCTAATAGCAAGAGGTTTATGACATTTTTGCCGTTCCTTGTGGCAGTCACGTTAAGCGTCACTAGATGAATAGTTTCCAGAACAGCACTTCAATTCTCAAGAAATAGTGATAGGACAACGTCCCAAGAGCAGTGAAATTACGAGGATAGAAAGTCCGTTTGTTTTCAAACATGTAAGTATTTATCGTTCTTTTATAGTAAGATGAGTATAGCTCATAATGGGTTACCTTGAATTGGTTGATTTGGTTGTTCAACTAATTCTACTCCGTTATGGTTTTTAGGTTCTACACCAAATGGTGTTGGTTAGAGATTTTTCATCTCTATACCAATGCCATTTGGAGTAGAACCCTAAAACTTAGGTCTTACTCATACTACACTAAATCATAAAAAATAACCGTAAATGCTGATACATCAACATTTACGGTTATTACATGTAACACTCAAACCTAACTCATACTGAGCTAAAGCGGATACTGATGGCTATAACTTCTTCTTTGAACAAGCACGACCTAGAACTTTAAGTAGATCACAGCCAATTGGTGATTTTCCAAATACATCATTTGACGATCTGCTAGAAATTCTAATTGTGTTACGACAGACTTACCATTTTACCATCATAACTGCTAATTTAACCAAGGAACAAAATATACAATTACGCAAACATGGTGTATTATGAATCTGAAATAATAGTATGAAAAAGGAGACCGGAATCATTTTTCCAGTCTCCTTTTTCATTATGAGGGATACTTTAAAATTATTTATTCAAACTTGAAATGAGCTGTTAAAAGAACTGGCAAATGTCGGCAGATCCTTTTAGCATCTCATTTTTTTTGCTGGCAAATAATTGTTAAATATTGCTTGTACTTTTGAATCATCAGATTTTTTATATATTGTTCCATATATTGGTAATCAGGTTGTCCTTGGTTATCAACCGGTAGCATTATAACTTCACGTCCTGCTGTTCCACTACTTGCCATATGCCCGTAACTGTACTTACTAAACGTATGCTGAATCATTTTTGCTAAAAATTGACCATTAAACTCATTCAATACATCATTTCTCAAAATAATCATGGATGAACCACCGCCACCGCGGCCTAAGAAATCAATGGGTTGATAAAATGTGCTTCCATCAACAGGGCTAATTATTATGCAGTTTCCCTTATCAAGTATTTCTCCAACTTTTGGCTTTAGCATTGCTGAAACACCATTGTTGACAGCGCCTGAAGCAACAAATGGAACAGATCCAGACTGGTATTTTGATTTGCTGCGTGTTTTGGACGACTAATATCAAACAACTTCCCCAGTCTAAAATTTTTCCAGTGTAGACCTGAAAGTTCAGATATTTTACGTGGCGTTCCACTACCTTGGAAAAGATCTTGTCTCCCTTGCATAATCATCGAGAATTCAAATCCCAGATAATCACCAATAGACTTGTCAAAATCAGCATCAGTTGGCACTTCGTCATTGAAATAATAGAAACTGTGAAGCCATTCATCAGTAGCTTCCACCGTGGATTTCACACAGAATTCAGTTGGTGCATTAACGTTTCCAGTCCAAACATCAAGTAAATACTGTTTTCGATCCTTTGCTTCAGGTGTAGCAACTAGTCCAATATGTTTACGAACTTCATAGCCGTCATTACGAAAATCAATAAACTTAACTTGTTTATTTTCATCATGTGGAATACCAGCAGTAAACACGGCTATTACTGGGTTTGTTCCAACACCATAGAACGTATTCGGATTACAAGTAATTACTCCTTCTAGGGTATGATGTTTCAAAATATCGGCCTTATATTGCTTCTCAGCCTTACTTTTACCAACCATTGTCGATTGAGGCACAATGACCGCAACTCTGGCTTCTGGTAGACAACTATCAAGCAAATGCTTAATGAAGTTGATTTCATATTCTTCTGGGTGTTCTTTGGATCCTTGGCTGTATGGTGGATTCATCATACCAACGGTTGCCATTGCTTCTGTTTGTAGTTTGGCCGCCGGTTGTCCTAGAAAGTCTTCATTCTTTAGGTTAGATTTACCATCACCACGCAGAATAATGTTGGTTGTCGCAATGGTAAACATGTAATCCTGTAACTCGATACCATGAAGTTGGTTACGACGAATATTGCGTTTCTGAGACTCATCAACAGTCTGACTAAGCATGTTGTGCATTGCTGCAATCAAGAAGCCACCAGTCCAACATGTTGGGTCAAGAACGGTATCAGTAGGCTTTAAGTCAACTAAATCACAGAATAATTGCGTAATGTGTTTAGGAGTTAGGATAATTCCCAAACTCTGACCGTCACCGCCTGAGTAGCTCATAAATTCGCCATAGAAACGGCCTAAATAGTCTTCAGAGCTCTTGGTATACCTGATATCACGGTAGATAGTCTTGTTAATGAAATCCGTATAATAATGAAGTGGTGTCATACCTAATTGACTATCAATCGTATTCAGTTTTGCTGAATCCGTGATAATTCTAAATTGATTGATTAACTTATCTCGTTTAGTCGTTGGCTGAACATTTGAACGCTGTAAATTCGATTTAATAGCTTCCATAATTTTGTCACCATCAGTCTTAACAGTATCTCCAGTTAAATCATCAATATTAAAATTATGACTTTCACCTTCCCGTAGAGCTAGCAAAATACCGGAAACAACTAAAGGCTTGTCAACATCCTTCAATTGGCCATAAGTTCTTAATGATTCATGCAATGTGGCAGCGTCACGTAAAAATATCAGCAGTAGTCTTTTCTTCATCGGTGTCTTCATGTAGAACTTGTTGAAGGTAATATTCATCAATGTTCTTATCATTGAAACTAATAAACGACTCGACATCGGGTAATTGCTGATAGTCTAAGCGTTCATCTACGTACAACGGAGTAATACGGTGCATCTTCTCATTACCTGAAACACCAAAGGCAAAGCACTTCTTATAACTGGTATGTTTAAGAATGTGTCGTGCGTAATGCAAAGCGCCATTTAACGCATATTTTGGTACAACTTTAGGGTCGTCCGTAGTAATTACATCCTTTTTAGTAAAAATATGGTCAGAAATGTCTCCTTTATCTTCGATTACAATTAAGAAATCTTTAACTAAACCGACATACTCGGGATAACCAGGCTTTCCATTTAGCTTCTTACTTCCAGTATGAAGAGCTTCATCAATTGTTTTTATCGTACTACTTTGATAGTCTAATTTAATACCAGCATTATTTAGCCAGTGATCGACTAACAAATCTGTTGAACCTTCTTTTCGTGCCATAGTTGATTAAATCCTTTCAGAAATTAAGCTAATAATACCATAACCTTTAAAGAGCACCAAAGTGCACCATAATTTAAGTGCACCGAAAGCGCACCGAGTTTTTAAAAAGTGGGAATTTACTAGGAATTAGTGTAATAAATAAAAACAACCGTAAACGTTGATATATCAACGTTCACGGTTGAAATAATTTAAACTCAGAATCTACTCGGAACGAGCAAAAACGGAGAAGGAGGGAGTTTATATCGCTGCTATATCAACGTTTATCGGCATTAAGTGCACCATTCGTGCACCATTTTTCTTCCTATTATATATGTCTAGTTTTTTTGTCATCATTTGGCATTGAGCTATTGCTTTCGTTTTGTGACATTTTATCAAAAAAGCGCCCCATTCAGGAGTGCTTCTAGTGGTACATATTTTGTACAGATACTGTAAAGATTACCTATATTATACTAGCTATTTAATGCAACAGCAATCTTCGCCAGTACCATATAACAAAAAAAAGAACCCACCCAGCAATTAAGCTGAGTGGGTCATTTTGTTAAGTTGTTTAATTTTGACACTTGTGTTATCTACGTTGCCCGTAAACAACTGAGTTTAATTGTTGAGCGTTAATACCATGTGCTAAATCGTTTGCAAACTGTCCTTGACCGATTCCCCAACTAGCAAGGTATCCGTATGGATCCACATGGGAACCACCAAGATGTTGCGTTACCCAGTTGTGTGACTTAATGCCCGGTGTTCCTGCACCACCCTGATCTAGTGTCAGTGGAATACCATACTGCCGAGCATAGTAACGAGCCACGTTAACATAAGTGGTATAGTCCCGAATGAATTGGGAACGGTTATAAGTTCGTCCTAGTTCAATTTGCACAGGACTGTACGGATTGGCATTCAAAGCTCCCCAGCTTACATAACCAGGTTCACCAACTTCAAAAACTTGGCCACCGTCACCAACTACGAATTGAGTATAAGCATTTTCCCAATTGTTCCGTAAGTAGTTAGCATTCGCTGCTGCACCACTTTCGGCACCTACATCATGCATAATGATGTAGTAATGGGAAGCCACTTGACTACTACCTTGCCAACTAGCCAGATTGTAAGTGTGATTGATTTGACTAGGATTAAAATTTGATTGTGATACTTCATGGAGGATCCCATTTTGATCAGCATGATAAGTTACCCCGTTGACCGTTACATCAGTGTTGGTAACTTTAAGATAACTCGACGGATCAAAGTAATACAAACTGCCTTGCCATTTCACAAGTCCAGTCATTAAACGACCGTCCTTACCAACCATGTACCAATCGCCCCATTGCGACTTTACATACTCTTGATGATTAGCTAACAGGTATGTAGTCGGGTCAAAGTAATAGTAAGTTCCTTGCCACTGTTGAACACCAGAAACCACTTGACCACTCTTGTCAACCATGTACCAGTCGCCCCATTGTGACTTCACATAGTCGCGTTGAGTATGTAAGGAACCATCAGCATTAAAGTCCCAAAAAGCGCCTTGCCATTTTTGAATACCGGTTAATAGCTTACCATTTTCAGTCAAGTAGTATTGCTTATCAGCATTGATTTTTGGCAGTTGTCGATACTGACGGCCTTTTTTGACTTTCCCGTTTTGTTCATAGTAGGTGTAACCGTCATTGTTCTTTTGCCAACCCGTTTGGGCGCAAGCTGTGGAAGTGACGAAAAAAGCACCAGCGCAGAACGCCAGTGCTACTTTACTTAGTCGCTTGATTAGTTGTTTGTGCTTCATTTACTTCACCGCCTTTGGGAGCTTCGACTTCGCCGTTCCCTTCAACAAAACCGCAAAGTCCTAAGATAGTCAGAACTGTGTTAATGATGCCGACAACTTGATCCCAGTGGCCATAGGAAAATCCGCACGCCATCATTACCTGTTGCACTAGAACGATCAGTAATGTAATGAATGACGCAACGACCGTCTTATTTAATGTGCCATCAGCATTCAGAAACTTCTTTAAAAATGCCTGCATAATTTTGTTGTTTTCCATCAGTGGTTTCCTTTCTCAAATACTTCATGTTCTAATGCTTTAATTTTTTGGTTCCGTACTTTAGCTTCACCAATGTGCTCCTCAAAGCGGTCTTCCAAGTTATTAACTCGTATTTTTAAATCACGGTTATCATTAACTAAGTCATGTAGCATGTTATTAAGTGCATCAATCGAGTTCTCCAATCGGTTCATGATTGATGTCATCTTAATAATCAAGCCAATCACCGCTCCAATACCACCAATGATTGCTACAACGGAGCCCCATTCGTCGATAGATAGTCCTGCTAATTCATGCATGCGTCCACCTCCTAATTAAATTGAGTCGGCTCCTTTAAAACCCGCCCAAAAGAAAAACCACAGTGATGAGCTGTGGTTCAACATAATGTATTGTGTGTTTCAATGGCGAGCAGTGTCACAAAAAAGGGTTCCCCCCTTTCTAATTTAATTAAGCGGCTGGAATGTAGTCCTTGCCAGTAATTTCCTTATACTGATCTGCAGTAATCCATAATCCAACATAACCCTTAATATCGTTCCCTAATGCAAACATCAATTTAACAAATTCAACCATAACTAGTTGCCTTCTTTCTTGTTGCCTTGTGCGATTTGTAAGCCTAATAGATTAATTGATTGACTCAATTGTTCATTTTGCTTTTGCAACTTTGCTACTTGTAAACCAAGTGCATTCATTGCCTGACTTTCTTGGCTTGGCCCTTGCGATTGCATTGGTTTTGGCGGATTGGCTTTCAGATATTCTTCTTTCGTCATACCGTGCCATGCTTGACCGTCCCAAGTCTTATCACCCCAAATGTCGTCAGGAACGGGAACCGTCGTAGAGTTAGGGATTACCGTATTATCATTGTCTTCAAACACTCGTGGATAAATAAACTTCTTTGTTTCGGGATCATAAACGTAAACTGCTCGCATATTGTCACCCCCCTAGTAAGCAATCGAACCAATCATAATGTTAATCCAGTAAGCATCTTGTTTAAGCGCTTGTGGGGCTTTCATTTCGATAACTCCATTTCCCGAGCCTGCTAATTGCCACTGCATATTGTTACTATAATCAA
>ENA-ORUR01000725-ORUR01000725.1-human-gut-metagenome-genome-assembly--contig:-NODE-725-length-9958-cov-3.5773_pt1 | contig 9958 bp, 7 predicted proteins | sample MGYA00242086_ERZ509223 | MGnify/ENA primary metagenome ERZ509223 (study PRJEB26280, sample SAMEA2338820) | human gut metagenome | biome: human gut; feature: human-associated habitat; material: faeces... | reverse complement strand
GCGCGTATTTAATTAACTGATTAAAACAATAATTAGTGGTGTATTTACCATGTTATAAGTACATAGTTTACTTATGATGTTAATCAGCAAGGACGTAATAATATATTTTTTCATATAAGCTTATTCATTCAACATATTGAATTACAACATGGTGATAAAAGAGTGAAATCCGCTTATAACAAAAAAATAGTAAAATAGGGATAAACGCATAAAAAGGGGAAAAAGTGAGTGTTGATAGCAAAAAGTTCACACTAATAGGACTAATCCTTGTATTAGCTATTCTTTTATTTGTCGCTTGGAAGTGGATATTTCCACGGCCACAATTTGCCCATGTGGTTTCAGCAACACCGATTAAATCAACCGTTTTTGTGACAGAAGAGTATTGCCATCGTATTGGACTGCCTACACAATTTACACCAGAAAGATTATCGCGTTTTCATCCCGCAGAGCAAGAGTGCCGTGTTTTCTATATGATAGAAGCGCTAAACAATAAAAGTATTGCTCACTTCCCTTATGCTCAATTCAGAGAATGTATTCCCATTTACCGCCAAGAAAGGCGAGTTATCGGTTATGATGTGCTTTACACAATTGATGGTACACCGGGTAAAGTGAGAACGACATTTAAACCGGGCGATATCATCGCGCTAGATAGCGATGGCCGACTTGTTTTGGAGCAAGAGCCATATTGTTCTATGAATGAAAATATTCCTTGCCGTAAAGAGTAACGGTTTTCTTTTTAGCATTAACGCTGATAACTGATAAGATAAAAAAGGCCTAATATTTATTATGTTAGGCCTTTTTGCATTTTATTATCTAAACAGACAATGCGTTTATTTTGTGTTCACTAAAAGCGGTGAGCATATCGTCGATAAAAGTGAGTCGTTTTTCTCGATCGGTTAGGCTTATCATAAATTTCAATTTGGTAGGGCCATCTAAACGGAAGACGCTCGGTTGCTCTTGCAATAAACCGATTAAATAAGTCGGGTCGACATTATTTTTTTCACCAAACTCAATAAAGCCACCTTTGTCATGGGCTTCAATGCGAGATATACCTAAACTCATGGCGCTTAATCGAATAGCCGCATTACGTAATAAGTTGCGTCCTGCATCAGGTAAGGTGCCGAATCTATCAATAAGCTCTGCCCTTAGATCATTAAGTTCATTTAAGTCTTTGGCACTGGCAATACGTTTATAGAAAGAGAGTCTTACATTGACATCAGGAATATAGTCATCGGGCAATAGCACCGGCATTCTTAATTCAATTTCGGTTTGCTGATTGGTCAGATCTTCTAATGATGGCTCTCGACCCTCTTTTAATGCTTCAACTGCACTTTCTAGTAACTCCATATATAAAGAGAAGCCAACGGTATTCATTTGACCGCTTTGCTCTTCACCTAATAACTCTCCCGCACCACGAATTTCTAGATCATGTGTGGCTAAAGCAAAACCTGCGCCGAGATCTTCTAGGGAGGCAATCGCTTCTAAGCGTTTATGGGCATCTTTAGTCATTGCTTTGGGATGAGGGGTTAATAGATAAGCATAGGCTTGATGGTGAGAGCGGCCAACGCGTCCACGTAATTGGTGTAGCTGCGCTAAACCAAAGTGATCAGCACGTTCAATAATAATGGTATTGGCACTCGGAATATCAATACCCGTTTCTATAATGGTGGTGCAGAGCAATACATTAAATCGTTGATGGTGAAAATCGTTCATCACACGTTCAAGCTCACGTTCACGCATTTGCCCATGGCCAATACCAATACGAGCTTCAGGTACTAACTGTGCTAGCCTATCACGCGCTTTCTCTATATTTTCAACATCGTTATATAAATAGTACACTTGCCCGCCACGTAATGTTTCACGCAAGATAGCCTCTCTAACAACCAGATCATCATATTCGCGGACAAATGTTTTAACGGATAAACGGCGAGCGGGTGGGGTGGCAATAATTGACAGATCACGCATACCACTCATCGCCATATTTAGCGTACGAGGAATAGGGGTGGCCGTTAAGGTTAATATATCGACATTGGCACGCATTGCTTTAATACGCTCTTTATGACGTACACCGAAGCGATGCTCCTCATCAACAATTAATAACCCTAAGTCTTTCCATTGAATGCTCGGTTGTAATAATTTATGTGTACCAATAACGATATCAATGGTGCCTTCTGCTAATTTTTCGGTGATCTGCTGCTGCTCTTTGGCACTACGAAAACGTGAGATCATCTCAATATTGACCGGCCAATTAGCAAAGCGATCACGAAAGTTTTCAAAGTGTTGTTGAGCCAGTAGGGTAGTAGGCACCAAAATAGCCACTTGCTTATTGTTGCTTATTGCAAGAAATGCCGCACGCATAGCAACTTCTGTCTTACCAAAACCAACATCACCACATACTAACCTATCCATTGCAATGGCTTGGCACATATCACTTAATACGGCATTAATTGCCATCTCTTGATCGGGTGTGGTTTCAAAAGGGAAGCTTTGGCGGAAAGTGTGATATTGTTCTTTATCTAATTTAAACGCAAAACCAGATTTTACGGCTCGTTGAGCGTAGAATAATTCCGCCGCCACATCACGCACTTTTTCAGCTGCTTTTTGGCGCGCACGAGTCCAAGCATCACCCCCTAATTTATGAAGAGGTGCATTTTCATCCGCCCCACCAGAGTAGCGACTGATCAAATGCAGTGACGAAACAGGAACATAGAGTTTGTCATCTCCCGCATACGAGAGGATCAAGTACTCTGCTTTTACGCCACCCGCTTCTAAGGTGGTCATACCTTGATAACGACCCACCCCATGCTGAAGATGGACAACAGGTTGTCCGGGACTTAATTCTGCCAGATTGCGGATCAGTGTATCGGTATTGATGGTGCGACGATTATCTTGACGGCGACGGTGGACTCGCTCACCTAACATATCACTTTCGCAGATCAGCGCTAACTGACGATAATTGTCAATAAAGCCATGCTCTGCAGAGCCAATAATAAAATAACACCCTTTCTCTTTAGCATCCGCTAATTCAATAATTTGTTTGGGGGCAATTTTAATTCTAGATAAGAGCTCTTGAACGGTTTCCCGCCGGCCTTCACTTTCAACCGAAAAAACAATACTGCCAGAAAATTGCTCTTGGAAACGGCGTAGATTATCAAGCGGTGATTTACTTTGTGCATTGACTGATAAATCAGGCAGTGGTTGATAACCTAAATTGGTATAACCCGCTTTTTCCGGCAGTGCTTGCGTTTTAAGTTGAATACGTGGCCACTGTTTCAACTGTTGATTGAGCGTTTCGACATTAAGCCAAATATCATCTGGTGGCAGTAATGGCCGCATGGGATCAACACGACGGCTTTCATAACGTTGGTTGATATCTTGCCAAAATTTATCAGCGCAATCTTGCAGATCTTGCGTCACAATTAAGGTGTTTTGTGGGAAATAAGCAAATAAATTGGATAATGGCTGACTAAAAAAGAGCGGTTGCCAGTATTCAATTCCTGCGGGTAATACTTGCTTACTTACTTGTTGATAGATATGTTCAGGATCACGTCTTACTTCAAAACGTTCACGCCATTGGCTACGAAAGAGTTCAATCGCATTAGGATCAGTTGGAAACTCATGAGCCGGTAATAGTTTGATCTGCTTGACTTCTGTTAAGGTGCGTTGCGTATCAACATCAAAAGTTCTTAGGCTATCTATCTCATCATCAAAAAAGTCAATTCGATAAGGAAATTCACTGCCCATCGGGAATAGGTCAAGTAATGCGCCGCGTGTTGCATACTCGCCATGTTCTAACACTTGTTCTACATGACGATAACCCGCCTCATCAAATGTTTTGCGTAAATTGTCGCGAGAAAGTTGCTCTCCTTTACTCATTATTAATGCATGACTTGCGAGATAATCTGTTGGGCAGACTTTTTGCATTAACGTATTGACGGGTAAGATTAAAATTCCCTTGAGAAGTGATGGAATACGGTATAGCGTAGAAAGGCGGTTAGAGATTATTTCTTGATGGGGAGAAAAACTGTCGTAAGGCAATGTTTCCCAATCAGATAATGTCTCTACAGGATAATCACAAAACTGACGGATTTCATCTTGTAAACGCAGTGCATTTTGCATATCACGAGTGACAAGAACGACTAATCCAGCATGACGTTTAATGATTTCTGCACATTCTAGGGCGCAAGCGGCACCTGTCAGCTGACCCAGCTGGCGAGTATCCCCTTGTTTTACAGGAAGTTGATAACGATATTCTGAGGACATAAGCGTGTAATGTGAACTCTTGGTTGTAGTTAACTCCCAACACATCTTTAGCGACATCGCCAAAGCTTAAACTGGCGGGCAGGTTAAGATAAAAGAAAAAACCACAGTTTGGGAATAGAGTGGTTCCATTCAGTAAGACTACCCTTTATTATCCCTGAACACTTAGCATTAGCAACAGGAACAGCACAGTTTTCATGTACAATTCTGTCTCATTTTTTATAGGGCTCCGTTATATGCGGGGTCGCGCAGTCGACAAATTTGGTCGATTCGTCTCATGGCTATCCGCTTTAGGGATTATGCTGGGTGTTGCGGCATTGATCACAGTGACTTCTGTGATGAATGGCTTTGAACGCTCATTACAAAACAGCATTTTGGCCTATATTCCACAAGCTGTTATCACAACACCCAATGGGCAGCTACCCAAACAAGATAGTACTGCACAAATGTTATTAAAACGAGAAGATGTTATCAATGTCGTTCCTTTAGTTGAAGGGGATGTGGTATTACAAAGTAAAGATAATATCGGTGTTGGCGTGATGTTAGGGATTGACAAAGCACAAGATGAACCCCTAACACAGTTTATTCGCTATGGCGATTTCTCGTTATTAAAACCGGGAGAATATGGTGTGATCCTCGGTAGTGGTTTAGCTAAACAGCTAAAAACCAAAGAAGGGGATAGCATTCGCCTTATTGTTCCCGGCGTAAGCCAACTCACCCCAATGGGCCGAGTGCCTAGCCAACGACTGTTTACAGTCAAAGGTATTTTCCAAAGTGGCGGTGATGCGGATGCTTCTCAACTTCTGGTCAATCAACAAGATGCGGCGCGTTTGATGCGCTATCAACCCGGCAATATTACCGGATGGCGTCTATTCTTCTCAACCCCCCTTAATATTGAAAAATACAGTGCTGAACCTTTGCCAGCAGGTTTAAGTTGGAAAGATTGGCGTGAACGAAAGGGCGAGTTTTTCCAAGCAGTGAAAATGGAAAAAAATATGATGGGCTTATTATTAAGCCTAATTATTGCGGTCGCCGCGTTTAATATTATTACTTCGCTTTCATTACTGGTGATGGAAAAACAAGGTGAAGTGGCAATATTACAAACCATGGGGTTAAAGCGTTCACAGATAATGTCCATCTTTATGCTACAAGGGGCAGGTGCCGGTATTTTAGGTGCTATTGCGGGAGGTTTGTTAGGGGCGTTACTATCAAGCCAACTAAATGTGATTATGCCTGCGGTAGGGCTTATTCCTCATGGGGTAGAATTACCCGCGACTTTAGAGTGGAGCCGAGTCTTTATGATTGGTTTTGCCGCTATTGTGATTTCACTATTATCGACTTTATACCCGTCTTGGCGGGCCGCAACTATTCAGCCAGCAGAGGCGCTACGTTATGAGTAATACCCCTTTATTACAATGTCATGCACTTTGTAAGCAGTATCAAGATGGTGCTATTTCAACACAAGTCTTAAAATCCGTCTCTTTCGCGATCAATCAAGGTGATTTTATGGCGATTGTCGGCAGCTCAGGTTCAGGTAAAAGTACCCTATTACATTTATTGGGTGGTTTAGACTCTCCAACCTCAGGTGAAGTGATATTTAAAGGGCAATCGCTCAATAAATTAACTTCAACGGCAAAGGCGGATTTACGTAATACTCAATTGGGTTTTATCTACCAATTCCACCATTTATTACCTGATTTTACTGCATTAGAAAATGTTGCAATGCCTCTAATGATTGGTGGAATGAGTGCAGTAAAGGCCAAACAGAAAGCGATGTCTTTACTTGATGCCGTAGGATTAACTGCTCGTGCACATCACCGTCCTTCTGAGTTATCTGGGGGAGAAAGACAACGTGTTGCTATTGCTAGAGCCTTAGTAAACGATCCGGCGTTAGTTTTAGCCGATGAGCCGACAGGTAATCTTGACCAAAAAAATGCGGAAGGTATTTTCGAATTACTCATGAAATTAAATAAAGAAAAGAAAACTGCCTTTTTGGTTGTTACTCATGATTTATCTCTCGCGGCACGCTTTCAACGTCAACTTGAAATGAAAGATGGTCAATTAGAGTCTCAAGAAGCGATTTCAGGAGTGGAATAATGGCGCAGTTGCCACTTGCTTTAGTTACCGCATTACGTTTTTCAAAAGGACGAAAACGTGCTGGTATGGTGTCATTAATTTCGATTATCTCAACGCTGGGCATTATGTTGGGTGTAGCGGTATTGATTATCGGATTAAGTGCCATGAACGGTTTTGAACGTGAATTAAAAAACCGCATTCTTTCTGTGGTTCCCCATGGACAAATTTATTCGGTAGAACAACCCTTTATATCTTGGCAACCGGCACTATCGCGGATTGAAAATACTGAGGGTGTTGTTGCTGCTGCCCCCTATATTTTATTAACCGGATTACTTGAAAAAGGAACCGAATTAAAAGCGGTACAAGTGATGGGGGTTGAACCGAATAAACAAAGTGATATCAGTTTATTACCGAGCTATGTGCAAAATAATGCATGGCAACATTTTCAAGCGGGTCAACAGCAAATCATTATTGGCCAAGGTGTTGCCGATGCTTTGAAAATCAAACAAGGTGATTGGTTAACTATTCTGATCCCTAACAATGATGATCCGAAAAAGCTATTACAACCTAAACGCATTCGTTTACAAGTCAGTGGCATATTTAAACTCAGTGGTATGCTCGATCACCAATTAGCGTTAATTCCATTGGCAGATGCGCAACAGTATCTTGATTACGGCAAAGGAATTACGGGTATTGAAGTGAAAACAAGCGATCCATTTCTAGCTAATGAAATTATTCATAATGCAGGCTTAAATAGCCAAGCCTATGTTTATGCTAAAAGCTGGATCAGCGATTATGGTTATATGTATAGCGATATTCAGATGATCCGCAGCATTATGTATCTCTCAATGATTTTAGTGATTGGGGTTGCTTGTTTTAATATTGTCTCGACGCTGATTATGGCGGTAAGAGATAAGAGCGGAGATATTGCTATTTTACGAACGTTAGGTGCAAGAGATAGCCATATTCGCAATATTTTCTTATGGTACGGACTGTTGTCAGGCATGATCGGATGCGTGGCCGGTGTTATTATGGGGGTAGTTGTCTCACTAAATTTAACCCCTATTGTCTCGGTAATTGAATCCATGACAGGGCATAGTGTGCTATCAGGAGATGTCTATTTTGTCGATTTCTTACCTTCAGAAATACATGCAATTGATGTTTTCTCCGTATTTTTGACGACGGTTATTTTGAGTTTGATTGCCAGTTGGTATCCTGCTCGTCGAGCAACTAAACTCGATCCTGCTAGAATTTTAAGTGGACAGTAAGTTTATTGACATAAAATGGATATAAACGGAAATAAGACAGTAAAGTTATCAATTTTTATTGATTGTTAAATATAAAAACCAAGGATTGCCATGATGAAACTTAAACTTCGTCATCGTCGGCTTAGGAAGTTTCGTAAGATAAAAAGTTTACGTAGACAACACTCACGTTGTCGTTATTTTCATTTAACCCATAAAACGGAACATGAAATGAATTTACCCAAAGTAGTGGTGCTAACCGGGGCGGGCATTTCGGCTGAATCAGGTATAAAAACCTTTCGATCAGAAGATGGATTGTGGGAAGAGCATCGCGTTGAAGATGTGGCAACGCCAGAGGGATATCACCGCAACCCTAAGCTGGTTCAGCAGTTTTACAATGAGCGCCGTCGTCAATTACAACAACCCTCAATTCAACCTAATGAAGCACATTATGCATTAGCAAAACTTGAGCAATATCTTGGAAAGGACAATTTCCTGCTGGTTACGCAGAATATTGATAACTTACATGAAAAAGCAGGGAGTAAACATATTCTCCATATGCATGGTGAGTTATTGAAAGTCCGCTGTCCGCAATCAGGTCAAGTTTTTGAATGGAAAGGGGATTTATCAACGACAGATTATTGCCATTGTTGCCAATTTCCCTCTCCTCTACGTCCACATATTGTTTGGTTTGGCGAAATGCCAATCGGCATGGATGAAATTTATCACGCTTTAGCACAGGCAGATCTCTTTATCGCTATTGGCACTTCGGGGAATGTCTATCCTGCTGCTGGGTTTGTCCATGAAGCACGGTTAACAGGGGCTCACACGGTTGAGCTTAACCTTGAACCTAGCTTAGTGGAGAGTGAGTTTGAAGAAAAACATTATGGCCCCGCAAGCCAAGTGGTTGATGCATATGTCCATAAATTGTTTGATTTAATTAATGATCCTAAAGCTGATTTGACGCAATAATTATTTTATAGAGTTCCCTATTATTGTTATTAGAGAGATTTAGGGGGCAAAATGGATAAATTATTAGAACGGTTTTTTGAATACATTAGTTTTGATACACAATCGAAACCATCATCGAAAATGTCACCAAGTAGCGATGGTCAGCTAAAATTAGCGAAGGCACTGGTACAAGAATTAAAAAAACTGGGTTTTTCTGATGTGACACTCAGTGATAAAGGATGCGTTATGGCGAGTTTGCCCTCTAACGTATCTTGGCCTGTACCTGTTATTGGCTTTATTTCCCATCTTGATACTTCACCTGATTTTTCAGGTAAACATGTAAAACCTCAAGTGCTTGAAGATTACCGTGGTGGTGATATCGCGCTAGGTATTGGTGATGAAGTATTATCACCGGTTATGTTTCCAATTTTACACTCAATGATTGGTAAAACATTAATTACAACGGATGGTAAAACTCTATTAGGTGCTGATGATAAAGCCGGTATCGCAGAGATAGTCACTGCGATGGTACGTTTAAAAGCACAAAATCGACCTCATGGTGATATCCGTATTGCATTTACGCCGGATGAAGAGATAGGGCGTGGTGCACATTATGTCGACCTAAAAGCATTTGGTGCTAACTGGGCATATACCGTTGATGGTGGTGGTGTGGGCGAATTGGAATATGAAAATTTCAATGCCGCTTCTGTGAGTATTAAAATCGTTGGTAATAATGTTCATCCCGGTAGTGCCAAAGGCGTGATGGTAAATGCGTTAGGACTCGCTTCGCGTATTCATCAAGAATTACCTGTTGAAGAGACCCCTGAAAACACAGAAGGCTATGAAGGTTTTTATCACCTACAAAGTATTAAAGGTACGGTGGAAAGAGCCGAAATGCACTATATTATTCGTGATTTTGATCGCAATCAGTTTGAAAAGCGTAAACAAAACATGATCACGATTGCTGAAAAAGTAGGTAAAGGTCTACATCCTGATTGCTATATTGAACTAACTATTGATGATAGCTACTACAATATGCATGATAAAGTGGTTCAGTATCCACATGTTATTGATATTGCAAAACAAGCAATGATTGATTGTGATATTGAACCTGATATTAAGCCTATTCGTGGTGGTACAGACGGTGCTCAGCTCTCTTACCGCGGATTACCTTGCCCAAATATCTTTACGGGTGGGTATAATTTTCATGGCAAACATGAATTTATCTCTTTAGAAGGTATGGAAGCCGCAGTAAGTGTTATTATGCGAATTGCTGAAATTACTGCCGAAAGAGAAAAAGCAAAAGTTATTTGTTAATAGAGCAGTTATGTAAAATAATTGCCCCATAATAGCCGACAATCTCGGCTATTATTTTATCTTTATATTTTAAATATAGGGTTTGTTTTCATATTATTTAAAATTAAACT
>ENA-ORUR01000722-ORUR01000722.1-human-gut-metagenome-genome-assembly--contig:-NODE-722-length-10037-cov-2.45512_pt1 | contig 10037 bp, 10 predicted proteins | sample MGYA00242086_ERZ509223 | MGnify/ENA primary metagenome ERZ509223 (study PRJEB26280, sample SAMEA2338820) | human gut metagenome | biome: human gut; feature: human-associated habitat; material: faeces... | reverse complement strand
CAGTTCGCAGGTAATCTTTTATTAGGTACACATTCAAGTAGTCTGTAAATAGATTTTTGAGCAAGTTAAGCAGTGCAAGTCTCTTTAGTTTAAGCTTTTCCTGGTCAAAGAATTGCTCAATTAGTTGAAAGTTAGTCCGCTTGATTTTATTTAGGATTTTTTTGCTGGGGAGGGCTTTAAAACTTAAGTCTTCCCACTGGTAGTAATCATCAAAATTAGGTTTATTGGTAATGTATTTAAAGGCTCTAGTTGGCTTTTTAGGCTTTTTAGCTAGAGTTTTGCCGAATAAAACCCGGATTTGGGCGAGAGATTCACGCCCACAATTAGAAATTGTTAGCAGTGAACTTAGCATTGACAATGAGTAATCAGAGGTGTATTCAGGACCCTCAGCTAGAAGTGCTGCGAGGTCAGCTTTAAATTCTGGTTGGTTAGTAGTGGCTGTTAAATCAAGTTTGGCTGTCAAGCTTTTAGCAGTGGCTTCTGTACGACTTCGGCTAACCAGTTGGTCCAAATAGGTATCAATGTGAGTTAGCGGGAAAGCTAATATTAGTAAAGTTTTGTAGAGAACAGGAAGAAATTCAGATAAATAGTCAGTCGTTAATGCAATCCGGATTCCTAGTTCTGGTTGGGTAAGCAAGTAAAAGTTTTGGTTACGTAGTGTGAATGTGGTTAGCTCCCACTTGTTAAATGTAACTTTAGTGACTGATTTAACGTAGGGGTAATTTTTGATAGCATTTTGAATTTGCTGGGCGGCGATGCCTAATCCACCGGCTAGACTTTACCTGGGGGCCAGGGCATTAATGGCCTTACAAAGCAAGATTGAAGAAGTCATTCAAGTTGCTAACGCTAACGCCGAGTTGAGTCAAAGTATCGATTATCAAGATTAATTGAGCACAGCCCTTGTTTTTAACAAGGGCTGTTGTTATGCTGAAAGATAGTAAAAAAGCCAGTAACCGAAAGGCAGCTACTGGCTTTAGTCATGGACTGCTCAGGCTGGATTCGAACCAGCGACCTGCCGATTAACAGTCGGATATTCTACCACTGAACTACTGAGCAAGATTTATTTCTTACCATATTTATAGCATAAGTAACCGCTTACGTCAATGATTTTGAAGTGATTTGTCTTGATTGAATTAGGGCTAACAACTTGGAGTGAACATCAAACTTTTATTAACGAAAACCGGCCCGTAACCCTAGAAGAGTATGCCGCCCACCTACCTTTGGTCGAGGTCGATACCTTCTTTTATGGCTTACCACGAGCAAGTACGGTTGCAAACTGGTTGAGTCAGGTGCCACCTAGCTTTTCTTTTATCCCCAAGGTTCCTAAAGCTTTAACCCGCCATCCGGGGGAACAGTTAGCTGGCTTGGAGTTAAAACAAGCCTTTAGTGCTTTTCGCCAAAGTGTGGATTCGTTAGTGGCGACTAACCACTTGAAGACGGTCCTGGTTCAATTTCCACCGACCTTCACAGCCACTAAGGAAAATGTGGCCTACCTCCGTTATTTTCGCAGTTTACTGGCCGACTTGCCTTTGGCCTTAGAATTGCGGCACCAATCCTGGTATGCTCCTGGGGTAAAGGACTCGTTACTTAGGTTTTGTCAGCAGTATCAATACAGCTTGGTGGCAGCCGATGAACCAACCAATACCCAAGCTTCGGTCCCCTTTGTCCTGGCTGCGACTAATCCAAAATTAGCGGTGATTAGACTGCACGGGAGAAATGCTAGGGGATGGGCTAATCAAGGGGCTGATTGGCGCAAGAAACGTACCCTTTACTCCTATAGTCAGCAGGAGTTGGCCTGGTTAAAAGAACAGGTCCTAAGAATTGAAGCCCAGGTAGAAGAGGTAGTAGTTATTTTTAACAATAACTCGGCTGGCGATGCTGCCCCTAACGCCCTGGCTTTTAAAGAGATGTTAGGCTTAGAGTTTAGCGGATTGGGAAAGATGCCCCCAGAACAATTAGATCTCTTGTAAAAAAAACAGGCCACTTCCATTTGGGAGTGACCTATTTTAGTTATTAACGACTTTGAACGTCTGCTTCGTATTTCTTAGCGTAGGCTTGTTGGAGGACCTGCAAGGTGGCTAGATCCTTACCGCCGACTGGTTGGCCGTCAAGTTCAACCGCCCGAATGCCTAAGCAAGCTGAGGAACTAACAATCACTTCATCGGCAGCCCTGAGGTCGTCCATGGTAAACGGCGCTTCGGAAGTAGGGATGTTATTTTCCTTAGCTAGTTCCAAGAGGTGCTTGAGGGTAATTCCAGGTAAGATTAAGTTATCTCTTGGTGGGGTGCAAAGGATGCCATCCTTTAAAATCAAGATGTTTGAGTGGCCACATTCAGTCACCCGTTCTCCGCGGTGGAAGACCACTTCCTGACAGCCAGCTTCTTTAGCCCGTTGGCTGGCAATAACGTTAGGTAAGAGGTTCAGGGTCTTGATATTACAGTGCAAGAAACGGGTGTCTTCCCGTGAAATTAATTTGAATTCGGCATCAAAGGGAATCAAGCCGAAAGGGGCCGTGAAGATAAGGAGGTTAGGTTGACTATCTTCTGGGAAGAGGTGGTTTCTAAGACCACTGCCCCGTGAGGTTTGCCAGTATAAAATCCCGGTATCGCTTTCGTTAGCGTCAATGACTTGATAAAGTTTGTCCTTGAGTTCGCTTCTTGTTAGTGGAAACTCAATTTCTAATAGGCGACAACTGTTGTAGAACCGGTCGAGGTGGTCTTCTAGGGCGAAGGCGACGTTGTTTTTGAAAGTCGTTGCATCATAACAACCATCCCCAAAGTACAAGGCCCGGTCAGTAGCAGGAATCATTAATTCGTCTAGTGGAGCGAGTGTCCCGTTGTAGTAACCAACTGTCTGCATAAAAAATCCTCCTTTATGAGAAAACATAGAGCTAAACATTTGAATATCCTAATTTTAAGGTTTTCTAAGGGTCTTTGTCAAACCATTGCGACATTTGTTACAATGGATAGTAATAAACTAAAAGAGAGGATATCATGGCAGTTTTATTATTATTGACAATCTATATTGGTTTCATTGGCTTAGGAATTCCGGATTCGCTCTTTGGGCCAGCTTGGCCGGTAATCTACAAGGAATTCGGGGTTAGCCTAGCAAGTGCTAACTACGTTTCGTTTGTGATTTCGGGGCTGACGGTTGTTTCTAGCCTAGTGGCTCCCAGTGTTATTGCCCGCTTAAAAACGGCTAAGGTCGCAGCTTTAAGTACGGCGCTGACTGCTACTGGGCTGCTAGGCTTTGCTTACGCCCCTAATTTATGGTGGCTCTGCTTGTGGGGAATTCCGCTCGGCCTAGGGGCTGGTGCGATTGACACGGCCCTAAATAACTACGTGGCCTTGCACTATCACCCCAGTCAGATGAACTTTTTACACTGCTTTTATGGAATTGGGGTCTCACTAAGTCCGGCGATTATGTCCCTAGCCTTACAGGATCACAATAATTGGCGGGCGGGTTACCGGTGGGCCTTTTATATCCAAGCAGCGATAACCTTAATTATTGTGCTGTCATTTCCTTTGTGGCAAAAGGTTCACCCAGAGGTTAAGGAAGAAAAAGCTACCGTGCACAACCACCCAGGCTTAATGGAGCTTTTAAAACAGCCGCTAGTGTTAACAACCTGCTTGGTCTTTATGGGGTCGGTGGCCATCGAAATTACCACCGGCTCTTGGGGGAGTACCTACCTGGTTAATGCTAAAAATTTGAGCCCGGAACTAGCTGCCGGATTGATTACCCTTTATTATGTGGGGATGGCTAGTGGCCGATTTTTTGGGGGAATTACCGCTAATTACTGGCGGTGTTGGACCTTAATTAAACTAAGTGTTAGCTTAACCATCGTGGCAATTGGAATATTATTTTTACCATTACCTGAGTTAGTAGCAGGGTTTTCCTTGTTCTTATTAGGCTTTGGTAACGGCCAGCTTTACCCTAACCTGCTAGCCCTAACCCCGGTCCACTTTGGTAAAGAGGCCTCCCAAACGGTAATGGGCCTGCAGCTAGCCTTCTCTTACGGAGGTGGCTTGTTATTGCTCCCAATCTTATTTGGGTACATCGCCCAGGCCTTCGGCAGTGGCTTATTTGCGGCCTACCTTCTAGTCTTAGCACTAGTAACTCTAGTTTCAATGCTTATGCTGCTTTACCTGTTAAAGCAAGCAGGCATTAAGCAACAGTAATAATAAAGCCAACTCGAACTTAATCGGGTTGGCTTTATTTATTAACGATTGAAATAAACGAGGGTTTGGCTGGAGTTGGTCAATTCGACCAGGCTAACCGCTGCGTTTAAAGGTTCATTCATATTAACCAGGTTATTAATCCCGAGGACGTAGTCGAGCATTAACTTAATGGTAAAGCCGTGTGAGACGACTAGGACTGCTTCATCAGGATACTTGGCAACTAAATCGCCAAAGAGGGCGGCAATTTTAGCTTTAACCTCGTCGTAGGTATCACCGCCAGAAGTTTCCCAGGAATTAGGGAGCAAGTTATGCTTGGCATCGAAGTATTGGGGGAATTTAGCCCAAACATCGGCTTCGAGCATCCCGTCCCAGCTGCCGTAGTCATATTCGACTAGGCGGGGGTCAAAGGTGATGGTGCGGTCGGCCCCGGCGATGATGGTAGCAGTCTGAGCGGCACGAAGTAGGGGGCTAGCAACTACCTTAGAGAAGCTTACGTCACTTAAAGCCTCCTTAGTAGCAAAGGCTTGCTTGATGCCCGTTTGGGTTAGCGGGGTGTCAACCTTGCTTCCCTGTAAGATGCCGTTGGCGTTAGCTTGGCTTTGGCCGTGGCGGACGATATACAATTTGGTCATAAAAAAACCTCCCACTGACTGTTTTTCTACAGCATAGCAAGTTAGGGAGGTTTTAACAAGTCTAAATTGAAAAGTAAAGCATGCTATTAGCTAAAGCACCTAGGTAGACGCTAACTCCGCTAATGATTAGGAGTGCGCAGGCTAGGAAAACCTTGCTAAAAGTATTTAGGGTCTTGAAGTATTCGTGGGTAAAAATCCGGTAGAGCAAGATTACGAAAAAGGGAACCGAGATTAATAACCAGGATAATTGCACAATATAAGCCAAGCGGTAAATAGCGACCGACTTGGTGAGGTTTTGAATGGTCATCAGGCGCCCCAATTCAAAAATGAAGTAGCTCATAAAACAGACTTGCTCTAAAATGGTGTACCACCGCCAAGCCCAACGAAAACGTAGTTTATGTGTGACTACAAACATTAAAAAGATATAGCAGAAAGCTAGGAAAAAAGTATACCAACGAGTAGCAAAGAAATTAGCGATGATTAGGTACATGTTTGCGTCACCTCTCTTAAAATTATTTACTTTTATAATAACAGTTTCAAAAGTGATGATAAAGTAGCAAAGCCGAATTATCATCATTTGTTAGCTAGTTATTAGTTGGTTTTTGCCTAAGTCTAATCCGTTGAAGAGCTTTTCTCAAAAATTAAATCCTTAAATATACTAAAAAGCGGTACTAACATTATTGTTAGTACCACTTTTAGTTACCATCATTAGCCACGGATTAGTAAAATTTTCTAATTTTTATTCTAAGGATTTCCATTCCCAAGCTTCAACTTCTGGCAGGTCCGTACCTTCATCACGGATGTATTGGTGGTGCTTAGCCACTTTAGCATCCATTTCTGCCACGATTTGTCCGTACTTGTCAGCGTCAGGCAAGCTTAATACAGCAGCCTTGACTAAGTCGAAGCGGTCCATTTGGTTCAAGACCCGCATGTCAAATGGGGTGGTGATATCACCGTTTTCACGGTAACCATGGATGGACAGGTTGTGGTTGTGACGATCAAAGAAGATGTCACGGATTAAGCCTTCGTAACCGTGGAAGGCAAAGATTACCGGCACGTCCTTGGTGAAGTAAGCGTCGAATTCAGCGTCGCTTAGGCCCCGAGGGTCAACCTTAGGTGAGCGGAGCTTCAAGAGGTCAACCACGTTGATGAAGCGAATCTTCAGGTCAGGTAATTTTTCGTGCAAGATGGAGATAGCTGCTAGGGCTTCTAAGTTAGGTTCAGTTCCGGCGGCAGCAATGACTACATCTGGCTTAGCGTTCTTATCTGTTGAAGCCCAATCGATAATCTTCAAGCCATTGTCGACTAATTCCTTAGCTTCGGCGGCTGAGTAGAATTGTTGCCGTGGGTGCTTAGAAGAAACGATTAAGTTAATCTTATCCCGGTCGTTTAAGACCTTGTCAAAGACGGCTAATAATGAGTTGGCATCAGCTGGTAAGTATTCTCTGATGAACTCTGGTTTCTTATCAGCTAAGTGACCTAAGATACCAGGATCTTGGTGGGTGTAGCCGTTGTGGTCTTGTTGGAAGACGGTGGAAGTTGCGACAACGTTTAAGGATGGAACTGAAGTCCGCCATGGTTGTTCCTTAGCTTTACGTAACCACTTGAAGTGTTGCGTTAACATGGAGTCAACCACACGTAAGAAGGCTTCGTAACTAGCGAAGAAACCGTGACGGCCAGTTAAGACGTAACCTTCCAAGAAACCTTCGTCTTGGTGTTCTGATAACTGGGAGTCGATGATGCGTCCGGCTGGAGCTAAGAATTCATCGTTAGGTTCCTTAATAGGGCTTAACCATTGCCGGTTAGTTTCCTTAAAGAGTGGGGCTAAGCGGTTGGACATGGTTTCATCAGGTCCAAAGATACGGAAGTTCTTGTTAGCCGCATTTTCCTTAACAACGTCTTCGAGGTAAGTCCCTAAGACGGTCATGTCTTGAGCGACTGTTTGCCCCTTAACGGTAGTATCAACCGCATAGTTGCGGAAGTCAGGTTTAACTAAGTCGCGGATTAACTTACCTGGGTTGGTGTGAGGGTTAGCCGCCATTCGCTTGTCACCCTTAGGGGCAATGGCCTTGATTTCGGCCTTCAATGTTCCGTTTTCGTCAAAGAGTTCTTCTGGGCGGTAGCTTTCCAACCAGGCAACCAAGGCATCAGCGTGTTGCATGTCGTTTTGGTCGACTGGAATTGGAATTTGGTGGGCCCTAAATGATTTTTCGATTGGAACATTATCCCAAGTCTTAGGACCAGTCCAGCCCTTAGGTGCCCGGAAGATAATCATTGGCCAAACAGGTAAGCTAGCGTCGTTGTTTTGGCGGGCGTTAGCTTGGATAGCCTTGATTTCTTCGATAGCTTGGTCCAGCGCTTGGGCCATCAATGGGTGGAGCTTTTCAGGGTCGTCGCCTTCGACAAAGATTGGGTGCCAGCCCATTCCTTCGAAGTACTTTTGTAAGTTTTCGTTTGATTCCCGGGAAAGGATGGTTGGGTTAGAAATCTTGAACCCATTGAGGTCTAAGATTGGTAAGACCGCCCCGTCATTGATTGGATTGATGAACTTGTTAGATTGCCATGAAGTAGCAAGTGGACCAGTTTCGGCTTCCCCATCACCAACGACAGCAGCAACGATTAAGTCAGGGTTATCTAAGATAGCCCCCGTTGCGTGTGAGATGGAGTAACCTAATTCGCCCCCTTCGTGGATGGAGCCTGGTGTTTCTGGGGCGGCGTGAGAAGCGACCCCGCCAGGGAAGGAGAAGCGCTTGAAGAGTTTCTTCATTCCGGCTTCGTCTTCAGTAATGTCTGGATAAAGTTCTGTGTACGAACGCAAGTTCTAGGAGTTAGACACAATCACTTGAGCACCGTGCCCAGGTCCTTCTACGTAAAACATGTTCAAGTCGTACTTATTAATTACCCGGTTTAAGTGGGCGTAGATGAAGTTTTGGCCGGCAATAGTTCCCCAGTGACCGATTGGCTTGACCTTAACGTCGCTAGCCTTTAAGGGCCGACGTAAGAGGGGGTTGTCCTTTAAGTATAATTGCCCAACTGAGACGTAGTTAGCTGCGCGCCAGTAAGCATCGAGTTTATTTAAATATTCTTTAGATGAATAATCTACTGTCATTTTTTGTCGCTCCTTTGATTTAAAGCTTAACCTAATTTTTTACACTTTGATAATAACGTTTTCTAAAATAAATGTCAACCTATTTCTAAATTGGACCGTCCCAATTTAAAAATGAGGCTAAAAAAACAGACCCCAAGTTAATGGAGCCAGTGTTAGTGAACCGAGACAAAGGTGTTGAATTTTAAATACTTGTAGTGCAAGCGCATGTGAGAAAATTCAAAGGGGGTACCGTTATCTAAGAAGAAAATCCCTTCCATAATTCCAGTCGGTTCGTTGACCTGTAACCCTAGGAGTTCTCGGTCGTTTTCGGTAGAAGGTTCAGCAAAAACGGACATAAACGACTTAGTGACAGACTGTTTGTACTGCTTTTCTAGGTACTTGAAAATGGAATTTTCAATGTCCTTGCGACTTAACTGGGGCATGATTTTAATGGGGATGTAGCCTGTCTCAATCATGAAGGGAGTCGCCCCAAAAGAGCGAAGGCGCACGATTTTATAGACGAAATCTTCTTCGTTTAAGAATAAATCGCGTTGCAATTCCTTAGAGGGGAGGGTGACTTCAGAACTTAAGACCTTGGTGGTTGGTTTTTTACCATCCATTTGAAAGTTGTCGGTAACCCCTAGATTACTAGCGGCTTCGTAGTTAAAGACCGATTCATTTTTGAGGTAGAGGGGGTTGATAAAAGTGCCCGACCCCCGCTTTTTAAAGATGATGCCATCGTTAGCCATCTTTGCTAAGGCCCGTTTGATGGAGCTGCGACTAACCTGGTAGCTTTCTGCCAAACTGCGTTCGTCTGGGAGGCGCATATCTGAAAATTCGTTAGCAAAGATGCGCTTTTTTAAGTCTTTAATTACCTGTTGGTAGACTAATTCAGCCATGAGTACACCTCCTTTTTGAAATAATTAGCTAATGTAATTGTAACCACAACTTTTAATTTTTCACAAGTAAAATTGTGAAAATGCTTTTTTATGCTCCAAGATACTGGTAAAATATAAGAGGTTGGATATTTATCCATCTCCTGTAGATTTTGCAGGAAAGCCCTTTTGGTAGGGGGCTTTTCTAGAATAGGAGGACATAATGTCTATTTTAGTTTTAGGTGGTGCGGGTTACATTGGTTCCCACACTGTAGATCGTTTAGTTAATACTACTGACGAAGAAGTAGTTGTGGTTGATAGTTTAGTTACGGGGCACAGAGCTGCGGTCAATCCCCAAGCTAAGTTTTACCAAGGTGATTTAGCGGATAAGGATTTCATGCGCAAGGTCTTCACAGAAAATCCTGAAATCGACGCGGTGATTCACTTTGCTGCCTTCTCCTTGGTGGCCGAATCAATGACTAATCCTTTGAAGTATTTCGACAATAACACTGCCGGAATGGTTAAACTCCTAGAAGTAATGAACGAGTTTAAGATTAATAAGATTGTCTTTTCATCTACAGCCGCTACTTACGGGATTCCTGAAAAGATGCCAATCTATGAAGATGATCCTCAAAACCCAATCAACCCTTATGGTGAAAGTAAGTTAATGATGGAAAAAATCATGGCCTGGGCTGATAAGGCTTACGGAACTAAGTTCGTAGCGCTTCGTTACTTTAACGTGGCTGGGGCTAAGCCAGATGGTTCCATCGGGGAAGACCACGGGCCAGAAACCCACTTATTGCCAATCGTTTTACAAGTTGCCCAAGGTAAGCGCGACAAGTTGATGATCTTTGGTGATGATTACAATACGCCAGACGGGACCAACGTTCGTGACTACGTTCACCCATACGACTTAGCAGATGCCCACATCTTAGCAGTCAACTACCTAAGAGCAGGTAATGAATCAAATGCCTTTAACCTAGGTTCATCCACTGGTTTTTCTAACTTAGAAATCCTTAAGGCTGCGCGGGAAGTAACTGGCAAGGAAATCCCTGCCGAAATCGCTGGTCGTCGTGGTGGTGACCCTGATACATTAATTGCTGCCTCTGATAAGGCTCGCAAGGTCTTGGGTTGGCAACCAGAATTTGATGACATTAAAAAGATTATCGCAACTGCTTGGAAGTGGCACTCAACTCATCCAAACGGTTACGATGACCGTAAATAATTAAATAAAGAATTTACCCGTCCAGGTTTTTGACTTGGA
>ENA-ORUR01000721-ORUR01000721.1-human-gut-metagenome-genome-assembly--contig:-NODE-721-length-10042-cov-58.4844_pt1 | contig 10042 bp, 6 predicted proteins | sample MGYA00242086_ERZ509223 | MGnify/ENA primary metagenome ERZ509223 (study PRJEB26280, sample SAMEA2338820) | human gut metagenome | biome: human gut; feature: human-associated habitat; material: faeces... | reverse complement strand
TCTGTTGCATGTACATGCTTCTGTCTCGAAACACATTACTGAAGATGTATGAAAGGATCGACCAAAGTGGGATTCCTTTGGACTTGCGGAGCCCACATCTACGGAGAAGCTCCATAACTTTGTAGTCCTTGAAGAACTTTTCAACAGAACTGGCAATTTTAGGTTCGTTCTTGGTATCGAATAATGGTAAACTAGACATAGCACAAGCCTTTCGTTTGATACTGATGATGTTGTGGTTGACTAAATTATATCAAGCGAACAAAGGCCTTGTGCTTTTTTATTGGCTAAACTATTGAATTTTCAAGGTACGAGCCCACGTTTGTAAGTGGGAAGTTTAAGTAAAGATTCTATGTTTTTTGCGATATCTGATAAAGGTCGTCCGTTTAATCCCTGTATTACGGGCAACATCTACATCACTCATACCTGCCTGATAAAGGCATGTTGCAAGCGGGGATCGTCTTGGGTGTATTGGGGTTTGCGTCCATGATATTTGCCCTGCTGCTTGGCCAGAGAAATCCCTTGTTGTTGACGCTCAATAATCCGCTTACGATCACTTTCAGCCTGGTACTTATACAGTTCAATAATGAGATTGGTCATGAGTTGACGTAAATTGGGGTCAGCAATCCCTGTCATGGACGGTAAATTCAACACATCTAGGGTGGCACCCTTATTTTGAATGGAGTTCATGATCTTAGTCAAATCATGGTTGTTTCTGCCTAAGCGATCTAATTCAGTGACCAAGACAATATCTCCCTCACGAATATAAGCCAGCATTTTTTGCAGTTCTGGCCGATTAGTGTTAGCCCCACTTAATTTATCCGTAAATAATTTATCAACGTCTTTTAAAGCCGCTAACTGTCGATCTAAATGTTGCTCCTTGGAACTCACACGCGCATAACCGATTTTAGCCATTTTCGATTCTCCTTTTAGACAGTTCTAATGAACACTTGCAATTCCTAATATAGCACAGAAACAAAAACGGCCAATAGGGTATGCCCTATTGGCCGTTTTTGATCCATTATCAATGGCTTTTTAAATTAGGGCCTAGTACTTTTGGAATGGAAATACTTTCCAACACCAAAAATTCTAGACCCGATAAAATTAGTGATTTCTTGATAATTGAATGGGATATTGGTGGTGTTAATATGAGGAATCATGGTCAATATCTGATTATGATCAATAGGGATCATACCAACGTAGAAGTTGTTTAAATCAATAACGGTCAAAGAATTAGGAACACGCAGTTTAAGCGCTTCTTGGGCTAAAGCTTTCATATTATAGGCATTATTATCAGATATTAAAGTAATATCACTGCCTTCACAAAGGTAGAAATCTGCTGAAGCAACATTGCCAAGTAGCTGAAAAGTTGACTGATTCATGATATCTCCCTGACTATTTACAAAAAAGTGCTTTATTTTGCAGAATTAGGCATGTCACTTTGTTCTACAAGTATATAATTAAAAGATTGAGTGTTATATCTTTTATTAATTGTATAGTTTCCATCACTTATACCTCCCCATCACAATGTCCTTAACTTCCTGCAAGTAATCGTCAGTATATTCAGGAACAAGCAGCTGACCATCGATTGCATCCAGCATCACTTTTTCTTTATCTTTTAGTTTCTTGTAAACTATCCTGTCGATAAAGCCCATATGTGCAACATCGCCCTTGGTCATCAAATAGTAGTACCTTGTGTATTGATTTGCTGGTAGTCCCAGACGGTTAATCCGATCTCGGGACTGCAACATGAAGGTCAAATTAAAGTTGTATTCGAAGTAAACCGCGTCGTGTACAGTTTGATGCAACGAAATGGATTCCCCTAAAGTGTTAGGATTCGATACCAGTACTTGTGCATCACCGGTCCGGAAATTATTAATCATTCCTTCTCGATCCTGTTTTGGTGTCGCTCCATAAACCAAGGTAGTTTTAATGCCCATGCCATTAAGAGTATCAGTAATCTTTTGCATGGTACCAACAAACATCCCCCACACCAAGACCTTTTTGCCTTGACTGACCAGCTTATCAATCAGATCAATGCCCATTTCAAACTTAGGCGCCTCTATCTTAGTTAAATCATATTTCTTATAAGCTTCTCCGCTACTGGAATTCTCTTTTTCAACCGTGGCCGTCTGTTTATCCCACACTCCAAAATCAGCATCTACCAGTCCTAGTTCTTTATAGTTAATGTTAGTGCTCAGCAACTCCGGGTTTGTCGAAGCCTGAAGTAACCTGATAAAGGTCGCCAATGTTCCGTTTTCATTTTCATAAATTGCCTGTGCCAGCAGCTCCTGATTTTTTGATGGAGCTACTTCTTTAATAATATCTGGATCCGGTTTAGGAACCTGAAGATCCTGCTTGTTGATCCGCCAGAAAAATGGTGATAACTTCTTATTAACATCTTCTGGATCAATATTATTAAGAGTAGTCAGATCCCAGGCAAAGAATGAAGAGTATTCATCAGGATACATTAAATGCAAGAAATTATAAATATCTCTAAAACCATTTGGAATCGGTGTTCCAGTTAACACATATCGATAATGTGGTGCCCTACTGAGACTGAGAGCAGCTTTAGCTCGCTGGCCACCGACGCCTTTAACCCGGTGAACCTCATCAAAGACCAGCATCGTTTTCGAGTCCAACAAGTCATTGATGATATTTAATTTGCTCTGCAAGGCTTCGTAGTTGATCGTGATCACATCTGCCTTAATCCAATCATGCTTAATGGCTCCGACATTATTGTTGTACTTTTTGTCCCGCATATTAAGATAATGAAGTTCTCGCTTCGGCCCAAAGACCTCTTGAAATTCTGTCCGCCACGCAGCAAAAGCATTCAATGGAGAAACGACTAACAGCTTATCAACTTCATTAACTCTAGGACTAGATAAGTAAGCAAAAGTGCCATACATCATAGCAGTTTTGCCAGCACCTGGCACCGAAAAGTTAGCAGCTCGCTTCATGATAGTCATGAAGAAGCTGGCCTTTTCTTGTTCAGGCTTTAATGGCCGGGTAATTTCTTGACTGACAATCGCCCTAAAATTGTCAAACTCTTGCTGCCAACGAGGATCGCCATCTTTAATTGTTAACCCCGCTTGGCTTTGCTTTTTAATGTAGTATTGACGTTGCTGCACAAACTGATTGAATTTGCTACTTGTTTTGACTTCTGGTAATCCTTTTCGTTTTAGTCGCCGATTAATCTTTTTAACTAATTCCAGCAGCTGAATATAAGTCAAATCTTCCTTAAAGGTGCGTTGCTCAGGATCCTTAAAATATGGAGCGAAAATAACTAATCCGCGTTGGGCAACCTTGGTTTCCAGTGTATGGTGATCATCATCTACCAGCTGAAACAAGCCGCCATCATTCTTGATAATGATTGGATTATCTGATTTTGATTTCATCCCCATACTTGCTGAACAACTCCTTACTCAATTGGTTTAGGTCACGCATATATTTCTGCAGTTCCTTTAGTTGATCTTCACTAACCTCGTTGTAACGAAGACTCCCAATCAGGCCACCATCTTCATTTAAGTCGTGGTAGTACTTCACATTCTGCTTTATATTGCGGATGAACTGATCTACAGACTCACTATTACGGGCATTTCGCATATAGGTGTCAAAGGTATCACCAAACTCTTCAACGGTTTCGTTTTCATCTGTCAAACTCTGCATCAGATCAGAGGTAGTGTGAATTTCCTTGTCCTGAAGTGATTCTGAAAGATCATCAACCATGTCAGCTACATCATCATTGAAATCTTCATTGTCAACACTATTAACGATATGTTTACCGTATTCACGAATATGAGTCCTGGCTGTATTACCACTAACGCCAACATGAATTTGATAAAGAATCACGCCAAAATATGAATTCATCGTTTCATTCTTGCGAACTTGAGATTCAGGATCGTCGCCAAAATTCTTAGATAACGATTTACCCATTTCATAGAAAAGTGACCACACTTTACTTTCCTTGATAATGTTGAAATTATTCTCTGAAGCACCAATAAATTTCAGAAACTTCTTCATATAGACCGCACCATCATAATATTTTTTAACTTCTGTTGGTCGCATATGAGAATCAGCTGCGTAATCGGCCTGAGTCATAATTGGATCATCACCGCTAGTGGTTTGATAAATATCCACAGCCAGATCAACTGGATCATAATCTTGGCGCTCTTCAACACCCATCTGAATGGCTAACTCTAGCTTTTTGATCTTAGCACGCTCAGTAGTGTTACCATATGAAAACGGCAAAACAACAGCTTCAAAATATACTGTCCTGCCAGTAGATTGACGAATATTACGTAATGCCGTATAGCGACGATTGCCATCTACAATCCGTCCGTCATCCAGTACGTACCCATAAACTTGCTGACCAGACTCCTGTATCGATTTTTCTGTCCGCTTCAAGGCTGATGAATTGTCTCGTTCGATTAATTTAGCAACAAAATTGTTATATTGTGGATCTTCTTGATCATTGGCTGGATGCAATTCATCCTGATACTGTGAAATACCGGTTGCAATTCGACCATTTTTGTCATTGTAATAGACATATTCTAGTGGAATCTTGTAAACATCCAGCGTTTCAGAGCTAACCCCATCAACCTTAATCGGTAACTTGGGCTTGGCACCAGTTTTCTCTAACTTTCCCTCTTTAGCTAATTCGATTAGCGACAACATTTTAGTTCAACTCCCCATTCTCCAATTTATTGATCAAATCATGTACTTCTTGCTCACTAGTAGCCATCTGATAGTAAACTCCAGATTCCTTTAAATGATCAAAGTACTTTTGTTGAATAATCCTGATTTCTTCATCATCTAAACGCATGTTTTCAGCTTTAGTTTCAATCACCAAATAGATCGGCTTACTACCATGCTCAATCTTAAAAATAAAGTCCGGTGTCGTCGTCCCGTTATCGAAACGTGGAATTTTGATTGCTTTCTTTGGTAGCTTGCCAAAGACACTGATCTTAGGCCCATATGAGCGCTGCAAGATTTTTAATTCAGGATCAGCACTGTCGTACCGCAGAGGTGGCCGATCATATAAATAAGTTGGATCAGACGTTGAATTTGATTGATAAACACCAAGTACACTGGCTGGCACTGAATCCACAAACTCTTGCTTTTTAGCATTGTAAATCGATGTTGAAGCTGAAAAGTTCAGTGGTTCATAGCTATAAGAAGTCTTAATTCGTTCATTAAATTGATTGTTAAAAGTGCGAATTAAATTGCCAAGTGTCTTCTCATTGATGTAGTTAGTATTATTTTTCAAACGCTTAATCGCTTTGATCATCAAATTGTTAAGCAAATTAACCGGTAAATCAGTTCCCTTAGCCAAGAGCTTAAGAAATTTACCATAATTCATGGTTAAGTATTCAGTACTATAATCTGACTGCGTTTCCCGAACAGAAGCCACACTTTCATCTGTTACCACTTCTTGGTGAACTACCTGCGGCCGTTGCAAAACAAAGATCTTATTATCGCTATCGTTAAATACGTTCCGAGCCACGGCTTCGGCATCTTGATCAACTGATGGATCAAACTTAATCATTTGTCGCTTAGCAAGCTGCAACCACAAATTCTTCAATTGCTGCCAGTTCTGCTTGCGCAGCTTAACTACAGTATTATCCTTAGAATTTTTGTCACGGACTTTACCTTTAGCAACTTTCGTCTGTTGTTCAAGTTCAGGATAAAGTTGGCATAAGGCATCATAACCAGACATGGTTTGACCGTCAAGTTCAACAACGTCTTTGAACTTATTAGAACGAGTAATCACATTATGATCATCCAAATCATCAAGCAACTGATCCTCATCAAATTTAGGGTCAGTTTTTTGTTTGGCTTTAACAATCAACTTAATCATGTCATCAGTCAGCTCTTCTTGGTTTAGCTTAATTGGTGAATCATCATTAATTTCACCCACTAACTTTTGAGCAAAATCTCGTTCATCATAACCAATTAAGAAAGACAATCGACTCTGCCACTCATCCTGGCTCAGGCGGTGACCTGTTTCATCAACTGGCAACCGCAATCCACGACCAACTTCTTGAATCTTACTAATTTCTGAGCCAGAAGTCCGTAGCTTAGCAATAGTAAAGACATTCGGATTGTCCCAACCTTCACGCAGCGTCCATTTAGAAAACAGAAAACGGCGGGTTAACCAGTTACCATCTTTATCCTTAAAGCTGAGCAGTTTTTCCTTATTGCTTAGGATATCTTCAACTTCAGCCTGAATGTCGGCATCAGAGCTACCACGATCTTCACTGAAGTAACCTGCATAAACATCTTGATGTTCTGACTGCAGGCTCTTTAAAGTTGCCTTTAAGAAGGAACAATACTCTTTTTCACGGTTGTCAATGGCCATCTCATAGCGACCAATCAACTGTTTCAACTTCTTGGTCAAAAGTACTTCAAAATGCTTGGCTAACCAGCCCTTGCTATTATTTTCGCCACGAAAACTGGAAATACTGTCGATGAAGAATAAGGACAAAGTTTTAATTTTTGGAGCATTATCCCCTGAATTTAAGCGTAAGAAGTTCTCTTCTTCGGCCTTAAAGTGACAATTCAACGCTTGCGAGATGATTTCATCCTGATAATTTTGAGCAAAAGTTCCCGGAATTAGCTTCATATTTTTTGATAAGGCTAGTCCATTAGATAACTCACAATCAGTCCCACCAGCATAAGTAATGTTTCCTTCAAAGCCAGGATCAATATCAGCGAGATTTTCACCAACGCTTAAAGAGTATTCCTTCTTACCCTTAGCAAGAATCAACTCTTTTGCCTTAGCCTGCTTAACCTTATACAAGTTATTGGCTTGTTCTTCTGGCATATCTGGATAGTCAATATCAATACTTTTAACTAATCCTTGGTTAAAACTATCCACCGCATCCAGATTAAACTGTGGTTCACCACGGTAATAATCAATCTTAGTGATTTTGTTCTTGCCCCGACCAGTGGTAGTTTCTGGGAAAGTAGCACCGAAACGCACAATTAATTGTGGCTTCATTGCTTCAATATCTTCATAAAACTTTTTACCACGTGGAAAACGTTGCGGTTCGTCAATAATAACGACTGGTCGAGTAGCTGCAATCGCTTTAATTGGTGATGTCTCACCACCTAGTAAAGTTTGATCATAGTCATCACGGTGCATCGACTTAGAGTGCAGCATTCCCTGATTAACCAACAAGACTTCAATTTGGTTCGCATTTTGCCGCGTTGCTTCGACAAATTCTGATAATTGCGCAGGAAAGTTTCGTCGTCCTGAACGTGCACTAAAATCACCCGCATTAATAACGTTTAATTGTACCCGAGTATTTTCATAAAATTCACTAAAATGCTGTTTAGCATAATCACTGGTAATGAAACTACGAGTACCCTCTTTAATACTTGGGCTAGGCACTGCAATGACAAACTTAAAGAGCCCATACTTTTGGTGTAATTCATACATCATTCTGGTATAGACATAGGTCTTGCCAGTACCTGTTTCCATCTTGATATCGATATTAGCTTTATCGTTATAACGATATTTAATTAAAGGGTTGGCATAAATGTAATTAGCATTAGGATCACTGGACATCGTGTCCATACCAGGAAAAGCTTTATCAATGGCTGCCAGGGCATCGGTTTGGTGTTGTAAAGTTTCTAATTTAATCTTCATGGCTTAGTACCTCTTGATTAAAGTTACTTTACTGTCTAATTGCTTCAAACCATTTTCAAGTTCACGTAGTTCAGCTACATTAAATGAATAACCAAATAGTACAACAGACTGTATTTCTAATTGGTAAGTTCCAAGTTTATTTAACAGCTCTTTAGTTTGCTCTGCTCTCCAACCTTCATTAATTAAGTACAGACGATTGTCTTCAACTTTGTAAGCAGTATAATTACTAAATTTAATTTCTTCAACATCAGCATCAAATGAATAGCCATCTTTAGCTAACCAAGTTGCTAGAATGGTTTCTTCACCTGTAGCATCTCCATCAATACCTAAGCTATTACTAGAAAAGCCATCAACCATATTTGTAAACAGATTAGTATTGTTAGGATCAAAGTCATCAATTTCTTCCAACGTCTGTTTAACAGGCTTAACTACACGATAATGCTTAAAGCTGCCATCAAAATCTTCTGGTAAAGTTAATTCATTATCCTGACGAATCTTTTTAGCAGCGCGCCGGATGCGTTCCCGCGAGATCTCGTCAATAGAACGGAAGCCTGCTTCATAGGCGGCTTTACCACCTTTAGTCGGCACTTCGGAACCATCGCTGTTGGTATGGTAAGTTTTTTCGGGCAGTTGCACCATGATGAACTTACGGTGTCCACCATCTTCAGCATTAAGCTGCATGACGGCATCGGCAGTGGTGGAAGAACCAGCAAAGAAATCAAGGACAAGAGAATCTGCATGACTACTATATTGAATAATCTTTTTAATAAAACTTACAGGTTTGGGACTTGAAAAGAAATCTCTGCCATCAAAAATTTTATCTCGTAGGTATTTTGTTGCAGCTTGGTTCATAAAAATATTATCAGTAGCAAACAATGAATCAACTTGCTTATGCGTACTCTTTAACTTACTGGCATATTTTTTTATGAAAAAACCTCTTTGTGATTCAGAATACTGCTTTTTAAATACAAATTTACCGTTTTGAATCCAATTTTCCATGGTACTTTTTGAAAAAGCCCAGTATCGTCCTTTGGGTGGTAAATCTATTAAACCAGTATAGGGATTTTTAATTTCAAAAAATGTACTCTCAGAACCGCTCTTTGCGCTTGGGTCAGCAGTTGACCACGGACCTCTTGGATCATTGTCAGGATTCTTGTAACCTTCAAGACTTTTTTTCTCACCCTTCAATTCCGCAGATTGTATATTTTGGGCATAGACATATAATGATTCGTGCTGTTGATTGAACCCAGATGAAGAGTCATTTGCAGTTGAACGGGTTTTGCGGATAATTTGACCAATAAAATTAGCTTCTCCAAATATTTCATCTAAAAGTTCTTTTAAATTGGTATCTTCATTTTCGTCTATTGATACTAAAAAGATTCCTTTTTTTGAAAGTAATCTTTTAGCTAAAAATAACCTTGGATACATAAATGTTAGCCAAGCTGAATGACTAGACTTTCCCTGAATACTCTTTAACCGCTCAACCTGATCATCATCCAATCCAAACATATCCTTTAATTTATCATCAGAGTATTCAAAAGAATCAGGATATACGAAACCATCACTACCAGTGTTGTATGGTGGATCGATATAAATAACGTCAATCTTGTTCTGATAATTATTCTGCAAATGACGTAGGACTTCCAGATTATCCCCAGTAAAGAACAAATTCTTGCTGTTCTTGCCTTCCCCTTGATTTTGCTTTTCATCAGGAACAATAACCGTAGTGGGCATTTCGCCAGCTTGTCGACGTGCATAATCTTTACCAATGAAGTCAAGCTGATAACCTTCACTCAGCTCATTAACATTTTTATCTTTTAGTTGGTTCCTAAACTTATCTAAATCAAAAGATCCTTCCTTGGTAAAAAATTCAGGCAGCTTTGCTTTAAGTTCATTTAAGAAAGCAGTGTTCGGCTGTACAGTTTCATTGTATTTTTCATTATCCGTTTGCATGAAATTTCTCCTATTCTTCGTTAATTGGTACAGTTTCGCAAATGTCATTAAGGTTGCAATCTAAGCCAGTGCATATTTTCATCAAAAGATTTGTAGTAACTTAAACTTCCCACTTGCAAAAGTGGGATCGTACCTTGAAAATTCAATAGTTTAGCCAATAAAAAAGCACAAGGACTTTGTTCGCTTGATATAATTAAGTCGACCAAAACATCATCAATATCAAACGAAAGGCTTGCGCTATGTCTAGTTTACCATCATTCGATACTGAAAACGAACCTAAAATTGCCCGTTCTGTTGAAAAGTTCTTCAAGGACTACAAAGTTATGGAGCTTCTCCGTAGATGTGGGCTCCGCAAGTCCAAAGGAATCCCACTTTGGTCGATCCTTTCATACATCTTCAGTAATGTGTTTCGAGACAGAAGCATGTACATGCAACAGA
>ENA-ORUR01000720-ORUR01000720.1-human-gut-metagenome-genome-assembly--contig:-NODE-720-length-10057-cov-146.052_pt1 | contig 10057 bp, 7 predicted proteins | sample MGYA00242086_ERZ509223 | MGnify/ENA primary metagenome ERZ509223 (study PRJEB26280, sample SAMEA2338820) | human gut metagenome | biome: human gut; feature: human-associated habitat; material: faeces... | reverse complement strand
GTTCCCATGCCGAACACAGAAGTTAAGCTTCTTAACGCCGAAAGTAGTTGGTGGGCAACTGCCTGCGAGGAAAGGAAGCTGCCGTGCTCTTTTTTAATATTCCGGCTTAGCTCAGTTGGTAGAGCGCTTGACTGTTAATCAAGATGTCGTCAGTTCGAGTCTGACAGCCGGAGTACTTTTTATGGAGTGTTGTCCGAGTGGCTTAAGGAGCATGATTGGAAATCATGTATACGGGCTTATACCTGTATCGAGGGTTCAAATCCCTCACACTCCGTAATGGGTTAAAAGAACCGTCTTGGAAGAATTCTAAGGCGGTTTTTGTTTTACCTTCATATAATAAGAACAATTCTTTATAATGGTTCTAAAAGGAGCGAAGATGACATGAAGTTAAAGAAAGTATTTTTATTAATCACGACTTTATTAGGGATAGTTTTAACTCTAACTGCATGTTCTACAAAAAGAGAAGCAAATACTAAAAATCATAAAGTAGATATTGTAACTTCAACTAATATCTATGCAAATATTGCCAGAAATATCGTAGGTAAACACGGAGAAGTTCAAGCTATTATTACTAATGGCGACACTGATCCTCATGATTTTGAACCTACTACCAATTCTGCTAAAGAAGTAGCTAACGCGAATATTGTAATTGCTAATGGCTTGGGTTACGATGATTGGATGACTAAATTAGCTGATTCGAATGATATTCATGTGACCAAAGTTGGTGAACAACTTATGGGCTTAAAGCAGGGCGATAATCCGCATATTTGGTATAACTTGGATATGCCTAAACGATATGTAAATTACATTGTGAAACGGGCAAGCCAGATTGATCCAAAGAATGCGGCATATTTTAGAAAAAATGGCCGAAACTATTTAAAGAAAATTCAGAATATCAAGGAGCTTGCTGCTCAAATTGATGGAAAGCACTCTAAGCCCGTATTTGTCAGTGAGCCGGTATTTGACTATGCTCTTGAACGTTGCCGCTTTAAGATCGGAAATACTGCCTTTGAAGAGGCCGTAGAGAATGAGACGGACCCTAGTGCACAGGTAGTTCATAATATGCAGCAATCCATTAAGCATAAGAAGATTTCTTTCTTCGTTAATAATGTTCAAGCTTCAAGCAGCACTGTCAATGGAATGGTTAAATTAGCTAAACAAAATCAAATCCCTGTCTTGAAGGTGAGAGAGACCATGCCTAATGGCACAAGCTATTACGAGTGGATGCGTGGCAATTATCAAAAATTATTTGATATTTTTTCAAAATAACCCTTGCATATTACTACGTTATCTAGTAATATAATAAACGTTGTGATTGAGATGTCACTCAGATAACTAAGATTTAAAAAAGTTCTTGACTTTTGAAACTCAATTAGTTATTATAATAAAGTGCTCTTGATTAAGAGATATGACCCGTTGGTCAAGTGGTTAAGACACGGCCCTTTCACGGCCGTAACATGGGTTCAAATCCCGTACGGGTCACTTATGGAGGATTAGCTCAGCTGGGAGAGCATCTGCCTTACAAGCAGGAGGTCACAGGTTCGAGCCCTGTATCCTCCATCGTTCGGGACTACCGCCTCTGCGGTAGTTTTTTTTTATGCAAAAGAGCGAACGAAAGTAATAATTTTATCGGTTCAAGTCCTGAGAGGATTCACTAGTTGTTAGCTAATGAAGATGCCTTGTAACCGAATAGCCAATGTCTATATAGGGGGACTAATATGGAAAGACGTTTGTTTACTTCAGAATCAGTTTCTGAAGGACATCCAGACAAGGTTGCTGACCAAATTTCAGATGCAATTTTGGATGCGATGCTTAAGAAGGATCCTAACTCACACGTAGCTTGTGAGACGATCGTAACTACAGGTATGGTTTTCGTATTTGGTGAAATTTCTACCAATGCATATGTCGACATTCAAGATGTCGTACGCAAGACCGTCTTGAAGATTGGATATGATCGTCCTGAATTAGGTTTCGATGGTAACAACTGTGCCGTAATGGTTGATATCGATGAACAATCACCAGATATCGCCGGTGGTGTTGATCACTCACTTGAAACTAGAGAAAACAAGTCTGATAAGGATGAGTTGGACCAAATCGGTGCTGGTGACCAAGGCTTAATGTTTGGTTTCGCTATTAAGGAAACACCTGAACTTATGCCATTGCCAATCTCACTTGCTCACCGCTTGATGAGACGAGTAGCTGCACTTAGAAAAGATCATACTTTAGATTGGCTTCGTCCAGATGCTAAGGCTCAAGTTACTGTAGAATATGATGAAAATAATAAACCACTCCGTGTGGACACAGTAGTTATTTCTACTCAAACCGATGCAGAAGTTTCAAATGAAGAAATTCGCCGCGCAATGATCGACTTAGTAATTAAGGAAGTTATTCCAGCTGAATACTTGGATGAAAAGACTAAGTTTTTGATTAACCCATCTGGTCGTTTCGTTATCGGTGGTCCTAAAGGTGACTCTGGTTTAACTGGTCGTAAGATTATCGTTGATACTTACGGTGGTTACGCTCGTCACGGTGGTGGTGCCTTCTCAGGTAAGGATCCAACAAAGGTTGACCGTAGTGCTAGTTACGCTGCCCGTTACGTTGCCAAAAACATCGTAGCAGCAGGTCTTGCATATCGTTGTGAAGTACAACTTGCATATGCCATCGGTGTAGCTCACCCAGTATCAATCATGATCGATACTGCTGGCACAGGTAAAGTTGACGATGAACTTTTAACCGAAGCAGTTCGCAACGTATTTGATCTTCGTCCAGCCGGCATTATCAAGATGCTTAACTTGCGTCGTCCTATTTACGAACAAACTGCTGCATATGGTCACTTTGGCAGAACAGATGTCGATTTACCATGGGAAAAGACCGATAAGACTCAAGATTTGCTTGATTATATTAAAGATCATCAATAAAAATATTCGAGGAGTAAATTAAATGAAAAAAACAAACGTGCCTATAGTCACGCTTGCGATTTTTATGACAACATTTATGACCGCTATTGAAGGAACGATCGTTTCTACTGCAATGCCTACAATAGTTTCAGACCTTGATGGGCTAGAAATTATGAACTGGGTTGTATCGATCTTTCTGCTGATGACGGCTGTTTCGACTCCTTTATACGGAAAACTGGCGGATAGCATTGGGCGAAAGCCAGTTTTTTTGTTTGGAATTGCATTGTTTGTCATTGGATCGTCATTGTGTGGCCTAGCACAAAACATGATTGAACTGATATTGTTTAGAGTAATTCAGGGATTAGGTTCAGGGGCGGTTCAGCCAGTTGCGATCACCATTATCGCTGACCTTTATACTTTGCAAAAACGCGCTAAAATGTTGGGTCTTAACTCTGGTTTCTGGGGAGTGGCCTCAGTTATTGCTCCGCTTTTAGGTGGTTTTATTGTGCAACACCTGTCTTGGCACTGGGTCTTTTATATCAATGTACCAATAGGAATCATTGCGTTTTTATTAGTACTAGTGTATTTGAGAGAGCCTAAGCATAAATCTAGTTCAAAATTGGATTTGCAGGGAACCATTTGGTTAGTATTATTGCTTTTGGCCTTAATGTTCTTCTTGCAGGATCTTGGCAGTAACATGAATTTGCTAGTTATGGCCGCTCTAGCCGTTTTGATTGTAATCTCTGTAATTCTATTCTTTAGAGCAGAAAAACGCGCAGCGGATCCAATAATGCCACTCTCGATGCTGATAGACAAGGAGTTCTTTGCATTAAACAATATTACGCTACTTATTTCTGGTGTAGTTATTGGATTTGAATTTTATATTCCAACTTGGATGCAAGGAATTAATGGTACTAATGCCTCACTTGCAGGATTTGCTGTAACGCCTAGTTCATTAATGTGGATTGTAGGTTCGTTCTTAATTGGCGGGATGCTAGGCCGTTGGGGTATAAAAAAAACGTATGACTATATGTTGACCATTTTAGTTGGTGCTGACCTAGTTTTAATTTTAGTGCCAATTTATACTCCATTTTGGGTATTCTGCATAGTTGCTACATTCAACGGAACTGCCTTTGGTGCGATTACGACGGCTTCACAGGTAAGGTCGCAAGTGTTAGTTCCAAAGGACGATATTGGTGTAGCTACGTCGTTTAATACCTTGATGAAGTATTTGGGACAAACAATGATGGTCTCTATTTACGGTATTGCTTTTAATACGATGGTAGCTAAAGGTCTAGCAAAGCATCCAGGTCTAACGCAGGAAATGATGAACAAGATTGTTTCCGCAGAAAACGCCAAGACTTTGGCAAGCAATGTTGTACCACAATTGCGTCAAATACTTTTAGGTGGTTTGAAAGCAGTCTATATTGTTTCCATGATAGTTATCCTAATTTCAATTTTGCTAAACCAAACGTATAAAGACCGTAAAATTAAACATGAGTAACAAAAAAACAAGCATCAATTTGATGCTTGTTTTTTTAATGCATTATTTTCGTTTTCGATCCATCATTTTTGGCTCAATGTAGAAATGGTATAAGAATGAATAACCGAGTAATACAAAGGTAATTCCTTCGATCCAACCACCGAATACATCTGATGGGTAGTGAACGTGAACGAAAATTCTAGTGTAGCCAATCATGAGCGGGAATAATGCCCAAATGATAATCAACAAAGTTTTCCAAAATTTACTTTTCACTAGCAAAATAGTCAAAATAATCAAAACGCCGAACAGAGCCGCACTACCAACTGAGTGACCTGATGGAAAACTGTAACCGTCGGCGTAAACTAAATGGTGAACAGTAGGACGATGTCGCTGAACAGCATGTTTGATAATCCAGTTATAACCGTTAGCGCAGATCATTACTCCCGCTGTAAAAAAAGCGTAGGCATATTGCTTAAAGACGATTAAAATAATGAATAAAATAATTGTTTCAATCGTGATTACGTTGGTATTACCTAAATTAGTAAAAGTTTTGGCAAAAGCTACGTTAGCGGGATTTGTGTTGCAAACCACGTTAATTACTGCGTTGTCGAAACTATGAATAAACTGTGAGCTCGATGAAACTAAAATTGCCCACGCAGCATAGATGACCACAAAGATGGCACCAGGTATTAAGGTGTCCTTTGGTGGATTTTCTGTATTAATCAAAAAAATACTCTCCTCTTGTAATTTTTAGCATTTGTGGTAAATTATAATCATTATCTATAAGAAAATAAAGGTCAGGAAGCAGTAACAAGGATGTTTTTTCAGAGAGAGGCTGGTAGCTGCGAAGTCTCAAAACGGAATTGTGAACTTAGCCTGGTATAAGAGCTTATCGTTGCCATCCGCGTTAAGGAGCATAATTAAGTGTCACATTTTTTGTGGAACTTAGGTGGTACCGCGATTGTTTCGTCCTATGATTTTTTTCATAGGGCGTTTTATTTTGCAAAGGAGAATAAATTTGTATAACCACAAAGTTGTTGAAAAGAAATGGCAAGACTATTGGGCAAAGCATGATACCTTCAAGACAGGTACTGATCCCAATAAAAAGAATTATTACGCATTAGACATGTTTCCATTCCCATCTGGTAAGGGACTTCACGTAGGTCACCCAGAAGGTTACACTGCAACTGATATTGTTGCTAGAATGAAGCGTGCACAAGGCTACAATGTACTTCACCCAATGGGTTGGGATGCATTTGGTTTACCAACTGAACAATACGCTTTGAAGACTGGGGAAGACCCAGAAGTTGTTACTAAGAACAACATTGCTAACTTCAAGCGTCAATTGAACAAGTTAGGTTTCTCATATGACTGGGACCGTGAAGTTACCACTTCAGACCCTAACTACTACAAGTGGACTCAATGGGTCTTTGAACAAATGTACAAGAATGGCTTAGCATATGAAGCCGAAGTTCCAGTTAACTGGTCACCAGATTTAGGTACTGTTGTTGCTAACGAAGAAGTTATCGATGGTAAGACTGAACGTGGTGGTTACCCAGTTTACCGTAAGAACATGCGTCAATGGATGCTTAAGATGACTGCATATGCAGACCGTCTTTTGGAAGACCTTGATGGCTTGGACTGGCCAGAACCAGTTAAGGAAATGCAAAGAAACTGGATCGGCCGTTCAGTTGGTGCTCAAGTAACCTTCAAGATTAAGGGCAGCGACAAGACCTTCGATATCTTTACTACTCGTCCTGATACTTTATTCGGTTGTTCATACACTGTTCTTGCTCCAGAAAACAAGTTGGTACAAGAAATTACTACTGATGCACACAGAGACGAAGTTAATGCCTACATCAAGAAGATTGAATCAAAATCAGACCTTGAAAGAACTGACTTGAACAAGAACAAGACTGGTGTCTTTACTGGTGCTTACGCAATTAACCCAGTAAACGGCAAGGAAGTTCCAATTTGGATTTCAGATTACGTATTGGCAAGTTACGGTACTGGTGCGGTTATGGCTGTTCCAGCTCATGATGATCGTGACTACGCTTTTGCTACTAAGTTTGGTTTACCAATTAATCCAGTACTTGAAGGCGGCGACATTACTAAGGAAGCCTTCACTGAAGATGGTCCACACATTAATTCAGAATTCTTAAACGGCTTAAACATTGAAGACGCTAAGAAGAAGATGGTTGACTGGCTTGAAGACCACAACTGTGGTGAAAAGAAGGTTAACTACAAGCTTCGTGACTGGGACTTCTCTCGTCAACGTTACTGGGGTGAACCAATTCCAGTTATTCACTGGGAAGATGGGGAAACTACTCTTGTTCCTGAAGACCAATTGCCACTTCGTTTGCCACATGCAACTGACATTAAGCCATCAGGTACTCCAGAAAGTCCATTAGCTAATTTGACTGACTGGGTTAACGTTGTTGATAAGAACGGTAGAAAAGGTAAGCGTGAAACCAACACTATGCCTAACTGGGCTGGTTCAAGTTGGTACTACCTTCGTTATGTTGATCCACACAATGATAAAGAATTAGCTGACTACGACTTGCTTAAGCAATGGCTTCCAGTTGACCTTTACATCGGTGGTGCAGAACATGCCGTTCGTCACCTTCTTTATGCAAGATTCTGGCACAAGGTTCTTTACGACTTGGGTGTTGTTCCAACCAAGGAACCATTCCAACGTTTGTACAACCAAGGTTTGATCTTGAAGAATCACGAAAAGATGTCTAAGTCTAAGGGTAACGTCGTTAACCCAGATGACGTGATCGATGAATACGGTGCAGACTCACTTAGAATGTACGAAATGTTCATGGGACCACTTGATGCATCAATCGACTGGGACGACAATGGTCCAGCTTCAACTAAGAAGTTCTTAGACCGTGTATGGCGTCTATTCGTTAACGACCTTGACCTTAAGGCAATTCCTCAAGAACGCATTGTTGATAAGAACGATGGCGAACTTGATAAGGTTTACGCTGAAACTGTTAAGAAGGTAACTGAAGACTTTGATGCACTTCACTTCAACACTGCTATTTCTCAAATGATGGTCTTCATCAATGCTGCACAAAAGGCTAAGACTATTCCACGGGAATACGCAGAAGGCTTCGTTAAGCTTTTGGCGCCAGTTGCTCCACACATGATGGAAGAAATTTGGCAAATATTTGGTCATGATGAATCAATTACTTACGCTAAGTGGCCAACTTACGATCCAGCTAAGTTAGTTGAATCAACTGTTGAAATCATGGTTCAAGTCAACGGTAAGCTTCGTGGCAAGTTCCAAGCAGCTAAGGATGCTGACAGAGACGACGTTCAAAAACAAGCTATGGCACTTCCACACGTTCAAAAATTCTTAGAAGGCAAGGACGTTAAGAAAGTTATCATCGTACCAAACAAGATCGTTAACATCGTAGCTAAATAAGTTAAGTTTTTCCTAAAAGAACAATAAGTTTTATACTTATCGCTTAAATTGCGTGATAATTAATTAGTTAATACTTCTTATTAGGGAAAATTCATGGAAGAAGAAAATAACTTAAATAGCAAAGATACACAAAATACGTTTCTAAAAGGCTCTGCATGGATGACCTTTGGTTCGATTGCTTCAAGAATTCTAGGTGCGCTATATATCATTCCATGGTATGCATGGATGGGTGCATATGGGAATATTGCTAATGCGTTGACGGCTCGAAGTTATAATATCTATACCATTTTTATTCTGATTTCGACTGCTGGAATTCCCGGTGCAATTGCCAAGCAGGTAGCCAAGTACAATGCGCTAAACGAATATGGTATTGGACGTAAGCTATTTCATAGAGGATTAGTCCTAATGGCAATCCTAGGTGTCGTATCGGCCGCGATTATGTATTCTGTCTCGCCGCTTTTGGCGTCAAATGGGAGTCAAAGCGATCCGAGACAGGTTGCGGTTATGCGTAGCTTGTCTTATGCCATTTTGATTATTCCGATTTTGAGTATCATGCGTGGATATTTCCAGGGTTACGCGGATATGATGCCGAGTGCCATGTCGCAATTTGTGGAGCAGTTTGCGCGTGTGGTATGGATGCTGTTAACTGCCTTTGTAATTATGCAAATGCAGCGTGGTTCATATGTCCACGCAGTTATTCAATCTAATTTAGCTGCCGCAATTGGTGCCGCATTTGGTATCGGCTTGCTTGTCTGGTTCTTATTTTCAAGAAAAAAGCAGCTAGATAGCTTAGTTGCTCATTCCAATAATCGTCTGCGAGTTTCAACCACACAATTATTTGTGGAAATTATTGAACAGGCTATTCCATTTATCATTATTGATTCAGGAATTACCTTGTTCTCATTGGTTGACCAATATACTTTCCACCCAATGATTGCTGGTTTGGTTCACGCTAGCTCAGATACAATTGAAGACTGGTACGCATTGTTTGGTTTGAATGCTAACAAGTTAATTATGATTATCGTTTCTTTGGCTAGTGCGATGGCGGTAACTGCAATTCCGCTTTTATCAGCAGCGCATACAAGGGGCGACTTCAGAAGCATTTCTAGACAGATTGCGAACACGATGGACTTGTTCTTATTCGTAATGATTCCAGCCGCATTTGGGATGGCAGCTATTAGTAGACCAATTTATACCGTCTTTTATGGTCCAGATCCACTTGGTAGTAAAGTGCTTTACTTATCTGCATTTACTGCAATTAGCTTGGGTTTGTTCACGGTGTTAATGGCAATTTTGCAAGGTTTATCAGAAAATGGCCTGGCTATTAAATATTTAGTCTTAGGTTTAATTCTAAAAGGGATCTTGCAGTTCCCAATGATCTTTTTATTCAAGATCTACGGACCACTAGTTGCTACTAATCTTGGTTTATTAGTAATTGTGCTTTTATCACTTAAACACTTGGAAGTACAATATGATTTCAATTTGAATAGAACCAGCCGCAGATTAATCGGAATCACTGCATTTTCAATCGGGATGTTCTTGATTGTTAAATTGGTAGAAATGGGTTTAGGCAAGTTCTTGAATCCAGATCATAGAATTACGGCTCTGATTTTAGTAATTTTATCTGTTAGTGTCGGTACTGCCTTTTATGGCTTTGCTGCATTGAAGACTGATTTAGCCCAGAAGATTATGGGTAGTCGAATCGAAAATATTTTAGTTAAGTTTCACATACATGGTTAAAATTGAATAAGACAAAAACAACCAATGTCGTCATTCAGACATTGGTTGTTTTTTGTTACATTTAAGGGTTTTAAACAATGTGCAAAAATTATTCTAGGAGTGTTGCATTTGTAATGATAGCTAATCTGGAGTAATTGCAGTTAAAACAAAGACCCCAATTAGTTCAAGTGCTAAAAAAGTAATTCCAATAGTGGCTGTCATAATAAGCCATCTCCTTATCTGGAGAATAAACATCATAATGTTTATTCCAATTCATATTATCCTTTACACCATTTACTTTAACATAGAATTCATTATAATAAAAGCGCTTTCATAAAAAGAGTGAGAAAAAAGCCGATTTAATTTAAATCGACTTTAGTGCCCCTGCCAAGGACCTTTATTATAACATTTACTATAAGCAAAAGTTATAACTAACTAGTAATTATAAATATTTCTCAAATCCTTCTTTTGGAGACTGTCAAGAAGTTTGTGTAAATAATCTCTCTCGTTGATTGACTTTTTTAT
>ENA-ORUR01000714-ORUR01000714.1-human-gut-metagenome-genome-assembly--contig:-NODE-714-length-10121-cov-3.62835_pt1 | contig 10121 bp, 12 predicted proteins | sample MGYA00242086_ERZ509223 | MGnify/ENA primary metagenome ERZ509223 (study PRJEB26280, sample SAMEA2338820) | human gut metagenome | biome: human gut; feature: human-associated habitat; material: faeces... | reverse complement strand
CAGTCGCTACGCTCCTTGCGCCTCCCTGCGGTCGTTGCTAGCACAGCCCAGTTCGCACATCAACCCCAAGCCAAGGTCGCAAGCGAGGGTTGATATCCGGTCTGGGCTGTGCCTCCTGGAGAAAATGTAAGTTAAAGAAACGAGGTAATCACTATGATTGATTTAGAAATTAAATTTACAGAAATTGGTATGTTAATTGATAAATACGGACTTAATTTTAAGGGGGTGAGCGCTATTGATTTAGCGCATGATGAGGACGATTTAGAAGGAATTGTTTATGTAAACTCTAAGCAATTAATGTTTACCTTACCTTTTAAAAAGTTGTGTCAGTTAAATCCGCAACGATTAGATTTCACTATTAAGCAGTCATTAACCGCTGTATTGCAGGGAGGTAGTTTGTAATGGACCTTGAGGAGTTAGAAAGAATTTTGGCAGCTGATACGAGAAAACCTGAGTACGGTCCCGGCCGGAAATCGCTTAATCGCATGCAAGTTAAGGTGAAGTATTACCCACCAACGAGATTACGTCACCTGGTGTTACTTACGTTAGAAGAACGACGTCAAACTTATCGGGGCTATTATGAAGTTCCGTTAGAATTTACCGAAGATGAGGCTTTAGATTTTCTCTTAAAGCATGCGATTAGTTATCAAGTTGACTTCAAAGCATTAAGTGAAGAAGTTGGGAAATGGCACGCCAAAGAGCTAATTGCTAAGCGGGTTTACCGGGCTTTGCTGAAGGCTTATCCGGAATATCGCTACACAATTACTGAACGACAAAAACAAGAATTGGCCTGGTACAGATTACAGAAAAAACGTAAACATTAGTGTCCCAAATAAATGAGATTTAGAATTTAGGGTACACTAACAGCAGTTAGCGTAGTTTGTACGCAATACCTAATTGGAGGTCAAACAAATGAATAATGTGCAATTAATTGGGCGGATTGCTCAAGATTTAGAGTTAAGAAAAACACAAAACGACCGGGCTTGGTTGAGTTTTAGTTTAGCTTTAAATGAGTACAGCAATGGTGAACAACATACAACTTTTATTGATTGCGTTGCTTGGCAGCGAAATGCGGAGATTTTAGCGCAGTATGCTCATAAAGGGGCCTTAATCGGGCTTGAAGGACGCTTGCAACGTCGAAACTACACTGATCGTAATGGACAAAATCGGTCAATCGTTGAAGTGGTTGTTAACCACGTTGAGTTATTAGGTTCCAAGAGGCAATCTGATTCGCAAGAAACTACTAATACCGCATCATCAAACGATTGGCCATAAGTAGCTAAAATTGATGGTACGTCATACAAATAATAGGTAGAACGGGGGAATTTTAATGGGGTTCATTATTGTGTTAGGGCTAGTTATGATAATCATCTTTGATTTTTTCTTTGGTATATTAATGGGTAAGTTTTTGGCAGTTGGTCATTTAGATGACTAAAACGATAATAAGTGAAGCGTCAATCCAAATTGGATTGGCGCTTTTTTAGTGTCCCAAATAAATGACAAACGCAAAATTAGCTATAATTTAGGCAAATTTGCAAGGAGTGATACTAATGAATGGAAATTATGGTATTCCACGAGACATTTATTATGTAGTCAAAATAGCGGCTGTTTCGGTTGTGAAATTAGGTTTAGTAATTGCGGCAACTTTGATGGCCTTTTCGATTAGCACTAGTTTGTTTGTTAATAATTTATGGTTATTATTGTTGTTTCCAATAAATTCGGCTGCGATTGCAATTTATTTACTATTACCAACTAATGGTGGCAAAAGCAATTGGCAGTCATTTTACTTGTCTTTAAAGCGACACAAAAAATTTTGGATTAGTTTAAGTTAGGAGGGATTGTTAAGTGTTACGGAGCGAAAAGAAACGAACTGAAAAAAAGCAAAGTCGAAAAGATAAAAAAATGACTAAGTTGATGGAAAATTATCCTTGGGCAGAACTGACGCCACTTAAAAATATTCAAGCTGATCGTCATGGTTACCTTGCTTTAAAAGAGTATGGCTATATGCAAATTTTAGAAGTTCAAGGTAAGGATTTAGATTCCCTTAGTAATGCGGAAGTAAAGCGAACCTTAGAAAATTTTCTCTATTGGTTATCAGTTTTTAATGATGACGTAACTTTTTACACCACTAAGTTACCGACAGACACAAGTCAACAGATTAGTTATCTAGAAAATGTTTTACAAACTGTTCGTATGGAGATTAAAGATTGTCGTAATCAGCGGCGGTTAGCTCAATTACGAGATCGAGAAAGATTATTGCAAAATTCAATTCAAATTGAAAAGCAAATCCAAGAAGAACTATACAACGTTGAGTTTTTGCTGTTTGTTTTTGCTAAAACTAAAAATAAATTAGATGAAGTGGTTAGACGGGCAACTACTAGCGGTAATCAAGACTTTGTACCACAAGTTGTTACGTTAAAAAAGAAAATTCAAATTTTACGACAATTTAATAATATGAACGACAAAGTTTAAAAGGAGTGATTTTATGGGCTTTTTATCGAAATATCATGCAGAAAAATTTGCTGAGGCAGGAGTAGACTTAGATTTTTTGCGACAAATTCAACCGCAGGGAAATCTAAATTTTAAGTATGATCGGTTCTATTATGGTGGTGATGGTTATTATACCGTCTTGCATTTATATCAATATCCAAGTGTTGGCCTAGGCAATTTTTGGCTACATGATTTAATGCAAATAGAGGGCGCACGAAGCTTTTTGTCACTATATCACATTAATAGCCAAGAAATTCAAAAACAACTTTCAAAGTCGATTGGGGAAAAAGAATCACGTATTAGTGGTAAAGCTAAAAGTACTGATAATCAGCGTGAACTAGACGAAATTCATGACATGATGAGCTTATATCGAGAAGTTACGCAACAAAATGCTGCTATGGTAGGGTTTTACGTGCGGATTTTTGTGACCGCTCCTACCGAAGAAAGGTTATTTAAAAAGGTTGATGAAATTAAAGATAAGCTAGCACGTTATAAAATGACGATTTTGATTGGTGAATTAGATTATGAGTACTTAGCTCCGTTTATTCCACCGTCAAAACAAATTAAGTTACCTAATAAACGTCGGGGAACCGTGGCTAGAGCTCGTGACATTGCTGGCGGATATTTCTTTAACCACACAAAGTTGGAGGATCAACACGGGTCATATTTTGGCTTTACACCTACCAATGGTGCGGTTAATTTTAACTTTTTAGAGCGTGATGACAAACGGACTCGTTCATTTATGCTAATCTCTGGTAACCCCAGCATGGGGCAAACTACCTTTTCTCTCAAGGTTAATGACGATTTATATGCAAAGGGGCATTTTTTAAGGAATTTTGACTCAGATGGAACTTTTACTAAGCAGACTAGGCAACAGCAAGGGTTAATTTTAGATTTATCAGGTAGTCAGAATCGTATTAACCCATTTCAAGTTTTTCCAACCGTTACTAATCCTGAAGGAACGGCGGTTGATGAGATTAGGTCATTCCAACTACACATTGAGAAACTGAAGAATATGTTTAAGATGCTTAATGATGATGCAACTGGTGATGATATGACTGTCTTTAAGAAGGTTGCAACTAATTTTTACATTGATCACCACATTTGGTATCGCAACCCTCGGTTACATGAACAAGAACTTAGGGCAACTAAGATTAGAAAAGAAGAGTACCCGATTTTATCTGATTTTGTTAACTATTTATACGATGTTGAACGAATGTATGCGCAAAAACGAACCGCAACGAATTCATTTGTGCTAGCTTCAATAACCCGGATAAAACAAACCTTTGAAAGTGCTTTACAGACACACGCTGGAATATTTGAAGGCACAACTGAGTTTCAAGATATTTCAAGCGAACAGGTGGTAACCTTTGATTTTTCAGCATTAAAAGGCGAACCAAGCATCTATAACGCTCAGGTATTTTCTGTGTTGTCGCTAGTTTCAGCAGATGTAACCAATAATGGTAAGCACAATAAAAGGGTTCTACAAGCTAACCCAGGGCTAAATGAGGCCAATTTACCACATTACGTTGTTAATATTGCCAAAGCCGAAAATTTAATTAATCCAAGGTATCAACGCAGTGTCGACTTACTTGCGGATATTATGACCAGCATGGGCGAAAATTACGCTGGGATTATTTTATCTGTTCAGTCATTACAAGGAATCTTATTTGAAGCGGGAACAAGCACAAATGATCCGTATGTTGTTGCGGTTAAAAGAATTTTTGGCTTGATGCAATATCGGGTCTTTGCTCAGACGGCAGAAACAGATATTCCATTGCTTGCCAATGCTTTGGCCGGCTCAATGAATAAATCAGAACTAGAAACTTTACCTAAGCTAAGAAAAAAACAACTTTTTATGAATATTGCTGGAGTTGGCAATCTAGTCTTTAAACAGCAATTCTTGTCCGGAGAAGAAGAACGCTATGGTGGTTGGCTATAAAGTGAGAGGAGTAATGCTGAATTGAAGGTAGCGAAAATAGTGTGGCCAACCATTGGGGTAATTAGTGTATTTTTTATCTTAATTGTTGGCTTAATTATTAGTGGTAGTAGTGGAAGTGATAACAGTGGTTGCGAAGTGAATCCAACTGAAGAAAGTGCTACTAATTTAGCAGGAGCTAACACTGGTAGCTGGGCAGATAAGAATAGCGCTCAATATCAAGCTGCTAAGACGATTTGGGAAACGTTAACTAAAAAAGAAGGTTTTTCAGGTGCAGGTGCTGCTGGGGCGATTGGAAATGCCATTGGTGAATCCGGGCTAAAGGTAGAAATAGTCAATCAGTATGGTTATGGAGGCTTATTTCAGTGGTCAACGACTCGCTTTACGGGAGCAGGCTTCGTTAAGGTTGGCGATAAATCAACATATACTCTAGAAAATGAAATTAAAACAATGCAGTATGAACTTCATCATGGTTGGAAAAAAACTAAGACCTCCGTTGGCAAGGCGACAGATGTAAAAAGTGCGACCTTGAACTGGTTTTACGATTATGAAGGTATGCGAGGCCATGAAGATCAGTACGGGACGCAAAGGGATTCAGGAGCCGAGTGGGCCTACCGTGAATTTGGTGGTGCCAACATTCAAGCTAACGATTCCCTCTTGGGTAATGTGACTGATGTAGCTGACTTTGGAGAAGGGACAGTTGCACAAGATACCGAGGCGGTATGTAGCGACTTAGGCGATTCTGATAGTGAGATTGTTAATAAAGCTAAAAAACTGTTAGGTTATTTTACCTACCAGCAATTACACGGAGTAAGTTATATTGGTTCAATTGATAATCCAAATCGAGACGGAGTTACAGACTGCTCAGGCTTTGTATGGCTGGTTTTAGCCCAAGCCGGGTATAAAGTCCCTGACAACATGAGTTGGTACACCGGCAGCATGGAAAGTGATGCTAAAAAAGAGCATAAATATTTAAAGGAAATCAGCAAGAATGAGGCGCAGGCTGGTGATATTGTAATCGTTAATACTGGCTCAGGTTCCGGAGACAATGGCCATACTGCTTTTCTAGAAGAAAATTGGCATGGGGACAAGACTAAAATTGTTCAACAATCCGGGCCAACTGGGGTAGGTAAGGTTCGTGAAGGCGAGTATGGTTCTTCTTTCAAGTCATTGCTTGATGACGGCGGTAAACCTGTTTTTGCCCGACCAATCAAGAAGGGAGAAAGTAAGTGATGCTAAAAATAAATTCACAACAAATTACAATAGCTTTATGGTTATTAACAATCATGTTAGGGATAGGTGCTTATGCAGGCTATGCTAATCACCATAGGTTAGCTGAAGTTCAGAGCGCTAATCAAGATTTGCGTTCTGAGCTTAAACACGTTCAAGGAAAAATCAACCAGGCTAGCCCGCTAGCCGCAAATTACAATATTGCTAGCCGGGAAGCGGGAGTAACGCAGAATTTAAATAATGCTTTTTCAACACTGTATGGGGGTCTACACAGCCAAGCAGATGTCAATAGAAATCGTAGCAAGCTAGAACGAATTTTGGGTAAAAAGCTTGTTGAAACCGCTCTACCTGAAATCAATGGCATGGTTGCAGATAATAATCAAGGTGAAGCTGCTCAAAAACAATTTGTTATTCAAGAAAATAATGGCGTTCACGTAGGTTTTATGTCACCAATGAGTCGGTATGAAACTAATATCTTAGTTACAGTCACCTATAAATTGAAGGGTAACGTTAATCAAGTTAAAGTGTACCGCCTAGCCTATGATCTAGATAAACAGCAAGTAAAGGATTTTGAAGTGCTAAAGTAGGAGCTTGATAAAAAATGAAAAAATTAATTACAATGAGGGTTATTCCTATCGGCTTATGCTTAATTTTTCTAGGAATAATTGGGTATAACTCTTATCAGAAGTATTGTTATCAAAGTGAAGTGAGGTTACAAAGTAAACTTGAAAATAAACTAGCTAAGCGCCAAGACGTAGCGAATAAGGCCTTATTATCGCAACTGAAAAGACAACACTATGATAATTATAGATATTTAAAAATGACTAGCTTTATGGAAACACAGATTAATCAAGTCTTTTCAATTCTGTATACGTTTAGTGACTATCAAAGCTATAATAGGCGTCAAAAATTGCTAGAAAAATATTTAAGCAAGCAATTACAGCAAGATAACCGACTATTTGCTAAACCAGTTGACAGTAGTGGCGGTGATTATATTGGCACCTTAAAGATTAGCTCTAAGTTTGTCAATTCAGAAGTTTACTTGATGCCACAAGCTAATTTAGATACTGTATCTAGTTTGGTATTAGTAACATACCGGGCACAGACCGGGAATCAAGAGGCTGGAGTGGGAACTGGTGTTTATGAAGTAAACTATAACTTAAAGTCCAAGCAATTTACAGAAATTAATCAAGTAACTAGGTTAAATACTAAAATGCAAGAGTGAGTGTATTAGTGTAAATGGCAATCGAGCCCGAACTCACGCCGGCAGTAGCCTTTGTGAGCAAATTGCTTACGCAAACTCCAGTCGCTACGCTCCTTGCGCCTCCCTGCGGTCGTTGCTAGCACAGTCGAGCCCAGATATCAACTCCAAGCCAAGGTCGCAAGCGAGAGTTGATATCCAGGCTAGCCTGTGCCTCCTGGAGAAAATGTAAGCTATGATAGCTGATTAAAATATAGGAGTGATTTTTATGGATAAGTTGAATAATTATGAGTATAAGGTACCTTTTAGTCCTGAAACCTATGTATGGGGGAGTACAGTCAATCAACTACACTTAGATGATTATCTACAAGATACGTTAATGTATGGTAATCGTTATGGAAGTGAGGCCTTTAAGTTGTTAACTAATTTTGGTCTTGGGTTGCTTGCTAGTGACTATCAAGAAAGTGAAACTGGTATTTTAGAAGCAACAGCCGTAATTGGTCTGCCTACTGAGGATTGGTCAAACAAAGAGCAAGATAAGGCGGTAATTGATAATTTGAAAGGTCAACATCAAGTTGAAATTGACGGCAAAACTTATACTGTGCGAGTTAAGCGAGTTTATGTACTTCCGCAGCCTGTTGGTACTCTATACAATGAATTGCTTGACGAGCAAGGGTTCTTACAGAGGCCTGAATTGGCCGAAGAAAAGGTAGGTGTAATTGATATTGGTGGTGGGACAATTCTCATTGATACCATTTTAGACTTCAAGTTAAGTCAGCGTAATCGCAAGCAGTACAACACGGGGGTAACCGATTTGTACGAAGCAATTCAAAGTAAGATACAAGGTAATGTGAGCTTGTATCAAGTCGAAAGAACCTTACGCAATCCGATTGAAGGTCATTACACCTATGAGTTTAACAAACACGACCAGCGGGAAATTACAGAGCTTGTCAAAAGTGAAATTGACCGCTTTACTCGTAGATTAATTACCAATGTTAAGTCAACTTTAAAGAATTTAGATAGCATTGACAGTCTATTTTTTACCGGCGGTGGTGCAAACTTAGTAAATCGTAAGTTGTTGCAACAAGAATTTAAAAATATCGTGATTGTAGAAAATACGGAAACAGCTAATGTTAACGGATTTTATAAATACGGGTTAAGTCTTCAAGAAGATGACGATAAACCTAAGCAACCATTGCTAGCATTAGATTTAGGCAACAAGCAAACGAAATTAAAGAGTGAAAAGTCTGAGATAATCTTACCTTCTCAGTTCCTAAATAAAGCTGATATGCCCGTTGAATTCTAAAAAGGTGTGATGACACTATGTCTAGAAAAAAGAAAGGCGAGGGGCGTTATATTACGACGTCAGTTAAGTTTGACTTACAAGATGAGCATGATGCCACGAGATGGTCTTTTTTAGAGGAAAATATGGCAACCAAGGCTAATCTTATCAAACGAGCCTTAGATTTATTGATGACTGAACAAAATAGCGTCAGCTTAGGAAAGGTACTCGAGAAGAAAGATACAGAATCAGTAGAGATAGAAACTAAGAAGATAGTCGAAGTAGAGGCTGATAAAGCACAGAATAAAGGACTGAGAAAAAGGTTAACTAAAGGATTTCAAGCCTTTAGTGACGAAGACTTTTAAAGTTTAAAAGAAAAAGAGGTTGGATAAAGTTCCAGCCTCTTTTAGGTTATATCAATTAATCTTTAACTTTGTGTACCCCCATTGTAACTTGAATCCTTTTAAAAGTAAAGTACCAAGAGAGGACATTTTTGAAAGGATAGTTAAGATGAGGCATAATGATATACAAGATAAGTTACGTAAAATATTTAATGAGAGTGAAAGCGGACTTGAATTTGAAGAAAAAGCAAATAATTTTTTTCGAGATTTTTATTGTAGAGAACTAGGCTACTTTTTTGAATGGCTAGATTCTCAATATTTGAATGATTGCTTAAATCAAGGAAACCGTGTAGAAAGGCGTGATGAGCGATCAATTCAAACGCTACTTGGAACGGTAACTTACAAAAGAAGATTATATAGGGATAGAAGGAAAAAAATGCATTATCACTTAGATGAAATACTAGATTTTGAGAAAGGAAAACGCTACAGTCCGTTAGTAGTTAAGTTAGTTTCACAAGTTGCTACTAAGGCAACCTATCGACAAACTGAGTTCATACTAGCTAAACTAACGCCTATTACAGTGAGTGCAACGGGAATTAGGGAAATGGTATTACATGTAAGTGAAAACTTGAAGAAGCACGGTGAATACCAAGAGTATGGATTAATTGAAAATAAAAATAGAATTGTACCAGTCCTATTTGTTGAAGGTGATGCGGTGGCTATTAAGCAGCAAGATGCTTCTTTAAGGTATTTGCATCGCTTTCAGATTCATGAAGGTTATCAAGGATTCGGTAAAGTAAGGCATTGTCGTAATCTGAAAGAATTTACTAACTTTAGTCGAGATAAGGCTTATCAGGAAATTTTTTCTTACCTAAGAACAGAATATAAGTTGGAAGAGTCAATTGTATTAGCTAACAGCGACGGTGGCCCGGGTTATCAAGCTAGTATTTTTGAAGAATTATGTCTAGGTGCTAAGCGAGTAGAATTTTTTCTAGATAAATACCATGCTAATAGGAAAATTCTAGATAATGCCAGTGATAGAGAGTTAGCTAGGAAGCTAATTAAAGCTGTAATTAATTATAATTGGGACAGGGTAAAAGCGATTGAAGATACGTTAGAATCTAATCTAGTTTTGGACGAAGAAAATAACGCGGTGGAGTTGGAAAAGTTACAACGACTTAAACGGTATTTAAAAAGAAATTGGAAATATTTAAAGCCCTGGAGCTTAAGAGATTTATCAATGCCTAGAGGTGGCTTAGGAACAGTTGAAAGTCATCATAGGCCTTATTCGTATCGTATGAAGAAGCAAGGTAGGAGTTGGGGAAAGAAAGGTGAAGAGGCCATGGTAAGCATCATCACTGCCCAGCAAAATCACATATATGACAAATTACAAAGTAAAAATTGGGCAAAAGAAATTGAAAATTTGGATAAAAAAGCTCCCGCAACTGGAGACAAATATGATAAAATTAGCGTAAATAATGGAACGGAAGCTATTAAGCAGGCCAATATACCTAACAATGGTCCAGCTAGTAGCAATTTAGGTCGTTTTAAGAAAGAATTATTGGGGAAGAATTAATCTTTAACTTTTGAGGTAAAAAGTGAACGACCGAGAAAAAAATTACGGATACTAATTATGCT
>ENA-ORUR01000709-ORUR01000709.1-human-gut-metagenome-genome-assembly--contig:-NODE-709-length-10182-cov-3.07179_pt1 | contig 10182 bp, 10 predicted proteins | sample MGYA00242086_ERZ509223 | MGnify/ENA primary metagenome ERZ509223 (study PRJEB26280, sample SAMEA2338820) | human gut metagenome | biome: human gut; feature: human-associated habitat; material: faeces... | reverse complement strand
TATAATGCTGATAATGTTTTTAACAAACATTCACCCATACAAAAACAGCAAGAGCAAAAAATAACTCATGATTTGTGTAAACTAATCGGTTTTGAGCCAGATAAAGCATTTGGACATATTACCACCAGTCATGTTTTTGCTTGTTATGAAATTTTGTGGGCTTTGAGAAATTTAAAAACACTGCCGATGGCGATTGCACGTCATCCAAAATCAAGAGATCTGGTTGCAGATAAAAAAGCATTTGAGTTATTTAATATGTCTATCACTGATATTTTATCCATCAGTGAACAGCTATATGAGCGAGATATTTTTGATGATGTCAGCCATTTAACTTGTCGTGGCACCGGCATGACAAGAACGATGCATTTAGGTAAATTACTAGTACCGATATACCGCTTCGAATTTTGGAAGAAGGCGATGGATATCTTGGGGTTAGGTTATGATAATCTCATTGCCTTACCAATAGATGAAGAGTTTAAAACAGATATAGCTAAAACGCGTCATATTGTGCTTCGTCTAATCGAGCAGGGAGAGCCGATACTCGGTATTATTGGTGTGTTAGGCTCATCGACATACGGTAGCATTGACAAACTTAAGCCTCTTTTCGAATTACGTGAAGAGTGTGAAAAACAACATAACAACTCATTCTATATTCACATTGATGCATCCCAATTAGGCTATATGAAAAGCCTTTTTCTTGACGAAAATAATAGCATCATCCCTTATAACATATTGTGCGATAAACTTAAGCAAGAAGCACCTTTACTTGAGTTAACCTCAGATATTTATGATAGTTTTACTCAGCTATCAAGAGCTGATTCTGTTTCTTTTGAGCCATTTCAAGCGGGATTTTCTCCTTATCCTACGGGGATTGTTTGTATAAAAGATGCTCGATTAAGCCGTTTTCTCGCTAACCCGCCAAAACTATGCCCAGAAGAGGGGAATATTCCCGATGAAATTGATGGGATCCAATCAGCACCTGCAGTTGCATCAATGTGGGGGATCCATCAGCTATATGCTTTTAATAATTTTGGGTATGGGCAATGCGCTCAAAATCAATGGGAAGCTAGAGTAAAACTGGAACAACAATTAAAACAAGAGAACGAATTTGAAAAATCGGGTATCTCTTATGCTATTCATATTTTGCCAGTTTCAGATTTTAATAAACTTACTTTTGCCATTGCAATTAAAGGCAACCAATGTTTAAAAATACAAAATCAGCTAAATAATGCTATTTATAAAAATTTAGAAATAAAGAGCCAATATAAGCAAGATCTCAACCTATTAGTGCTATGTGCTCGTAATAGCGATGATATACCTGCTCAGTTTTGTCAACAATGTCATTTAGGCAAAGATGAATGGAAGCAAATTAACCACTTAAGTCTTTTACAATTAACGATAAAAAACACTGACAAATGGAGTGAAGAGCATATTAAAGCAGGGTGCGACTATATTAAAAAAGTTGTCCTATCTGCATTAAAATAGCTATTTTGTTCTATTTATTATTTAACATAGTAAAAGTTAGCAAGGAAAAGGTTGCTAACTTTTTTATTCTACTCTTATAAAAGTGACACTGTCACTAAAGTTACTCCTTCCTTTGCTTGTTTCGTTTGTCTAGTTCCTTATTTTCGTTATGAATAGCACATAAAATCAAGTTCGAGAATGAGAATCATTCATAATTAGGCGTGAATGATAGAATGTAACTATAGATAAATCATATTGTTACTATTCCTTATGATAGATAAAAGTAAATAGATATATCTAAAACTTGATCATTTAGATATATCGGATTATATTGGTCATCAATGATTTCGATATATCTAAACAATGAGGGAATATTATGATGATCCAAGCGTTACATTCGCTTTATCAACAACACACCGATAATGGTGGTCATGGCATCGGACGTTGTGGTGGTAAAGGTAAACACAGAGGACAACACCACAATGGCAATAATGAACATTGTTGTCATGGTGAAAGGGGCCATCACCAAGAACGTCATGGCGAATGTTGCCAACAGGGTGAGCAAAGTCATGAGCATAATGGTCATGCCGATCATGGCTGTTGTCACGGTGAAAAACAGCAAGAGCATGGTAAACGACATGACCGAGGTTGTGGTGCCGGTAAAGGAAAAGGAAGAGGCCAAGGTCGTCAATTAAAACGTATGTTTGACCATGGTGATTTACGTGTCCTTTTGTTGAGTATGATCGCGGCAAAACCTAGCCATGGGTATGAAATTATTCGAGGAATAGACGAAGCATCTTCAGGACTATATGTACCAAGTCCAGGGGTTATATATCCAACACTGACACTATTAGAAGAGCAAGATTTAGTTGTTGCTAATATCGCTGAAAAAGGCCGTAAAAATTATAGTATTACGCCAGAAGGTTCAGAATTTTTAGCAGAAAACCAAGAAACAGAAAAAAATATTCAAAATAAGCTGGCTTATGCACGTGATTTATCACAAAACGCAGGGGGAGTTTCTGAGGAAATCGAATTTGCGGTAGGAAAATTAAAAGCGGTATTACGTCATAAGTTAGTATTGAAACAACTTTCTGTAGAAAAAGCGCAACGCATTGCTTTTATACTTAATGAAGCAGTCGAAAAAATAGAAGCCATTAATGAGGCATTGATCTCTGAGGTAAGGGAAGATGAATAAAACAGAAACACCATTACGGAACAGAAGCAAAAATAATGATATTGAAAAAGAAGAGCTAGAAAATAATCCAGCCGTCAAAGAGCAAATTTGTCCTAAAATGCCAGTATCCTATTTTCGACGAGCGTTACGAAAAACAGGTAGACTATGATAATGCTAGACAGAGGCTATCCATATGCTATAGCTTCTGTCGTTTTGAGCATGCTGCCTCGCATATTTCTTTTATCATGTCATCATTTTTTTCAACGCACTGTTTTTTCAAATAGTTCTCACTACTAATGAGACACTTTATAACTATTTCAGTGGTTTTTTATTAGTTTTTTATTATAAGTTGTGAGACTCCTCGCTTTTTTATTCTTAGTTCATTACTTGCTGATTTTATTGATACTGTTATTTTTTAATTTGTCATAATATTCGAGATACCATTGATATATGGTAAAACCAAAATGCTACCCATGCATCTATATGAATAAGATGATAGATAAGATAAATAAGATGACAGATAAGATAGACAGTACCTATATGCCTTACAAACATTATAAAAATAGCATAGCAATATTATTTCTCGCCTCTGCCTTGCTACCTAGATTTTCTGTGGCTGAACCACTCACTCATTTACCTCAAAAAGATCGCATTTCTTATTTTGCTCAAGCGGAGAAAATGGCCATCACTGGTGTGGCTATCAAAACCAAACCCGTTTTAGCCAGACCTGCAAAAGAAGGAGAAGTGATCACCACTTACATAAAAGGTGAAGGGGTTGAAACTATTTCGGAGCCAGCCAAAGCGGGTGATTGGGTTGTACAAAATATTTGTCCAGCAACAGGTAATGAAGAAATTCTGGTCAGAAAAGATAAATTTACTCAGCGCTATAATCTGGCTGATGTAGACAAAGCGAAAAGCATCACACCGATAAGGCAAGGCTATCAAGTTTTTATCCCTAAAGGGATTGAAATGAATTATTTTATTGTTCCAAAACAAACCGCTGAGTTTGCAATGGAAGCGCCTTGGGGAGAGCTACAACGTTTTCAAGCCGGTGATGCAGTTGTGCAATCTACCACCGATAAACAAGATATTTATCGGATCCAGCAGGCCGCTTTTAAATGCACTTATACTATTTTAAAAACCGCCAAAGAGATTTGATCTATATATATGTGATAAAAAGCGCTAAATTGAAAAAATAATTGTTACTTTTTATAGAGTTAATTTTATAGTTTTACTGCTAAAAATAGCAATAATTAGCTTTTTTTGTCATTAAATCGTGTTTTTTTGTATTTTTTTTAGTCATTTGCGTTAGTCGCTACATTTCGTTAATCTATCTCTATCAATTTATTAAACTCATTAGGTAAAACCTATTGATATGATAGTAGGAATGTATTAGATATTCTCAATTGGAATAGGTACATTAGATTCATACCAAACAGGAGGAAATACAATGTCTTTAATTAATACCCCAATCAAACCATTCAAAAACATGGCATTTAAAGACGGTCAATTCGTAGAAGTGACTGAAAAGGACGTCGAAGGCAAATGGAGCATTTTCTTCTTCTATCCAGCTGACTTTACCTTTGTTTGTCCAACAGAATTAGGTGACTTAGCTGATCATTATGAAGAATTCCAAAAAATGGGTGTAGAAATTTACTCTGTTTCTACTGACACTCATTTTACTCATAAAGCATGGCATAGCAGCTCAGAAACTATCGGTAAAATCAAATATGGCATGATCGGTGACCCAACTGGCGCATTAACTCGTAACTTTGAAAATATGCGTGAAGCGGAAGGTCTGGCAGATCGTGGTACTTTCGTTGTTGACCCACAAGGTATCATCCAAGCAATCGAAATTACTGCTGAAGGTATTGGCCGTGATGCAGCTGACCTATTACGTAAAGTAAAAGCAGCTCAATATGTTGCTAGCCACCCAGGTGAAGTTTGCCCAGCAAAATGGAAAGAAGGTGATGCAACTTTAGCTCCATCACTGGATTTAGTTGGCAAAATCTAAAAAATTCTAAATAAGAATCAAGCCACTAAAGAAGCTACTAACGTAGTTATTTATCGGGTGTTTCGGCACCCGATTTTATTGAGGGTGCAAAAATGTTAGATAATAATTTAAAAGCTCAACTGAAAGCTTACCTAGAACGATTAACCCAGCCAGTTGAGTTAGTTGCAACATTAGACGACAGCAAACATTCTGCTGATATCCAAGCCTTATTAAAAGAAATTGAACCGTTATCTGATAAAGTCACATACCGTGAAGATAACAGTGCTAATGTGCGCAAACCATCTTTTCTTATTACCAACCCAGGGAAAACAACTGGCGTTCGTTTTGCAGGCTCGCCATTAGGTCATGAGTTTACTTCTTTAGTATTAGCATTATTACAAACTGGTGGTCATCCATCTAAAGAAGCCCCGGAATTACTTGAACAAATTCGTCAGTTAGACGGTGAGTTTCATTTCGAAACCTATTATTCGCTCTCTTGTCATAACTGCCCTGATGTTGTTCAGGCATTAAACTTAATGGCGATTTTAAATCCGAACATCACCCATACGGCGATTGACGGAGGCATGTTCCAAAATGAAATTCAGGAACGTAATATCATGGGCGTTCCTGCGGTGTTCTTAAATGGCAACGAGTTTGGCCAAGGTCGTATGACTTTAGCTGAAATTGTTAGCAAAGTAGATAGCAATGCAGAAAAACGCACTGCAGAGTTATTAAATAAAAAAGATGCCTTTGATGTTCTGATTGTCGGAAGCGGCCCTGCGGGGGCGTCAGCGGCAGTATATGCTGCACGTAAAGGCTTAAATACAGGTCTTATCGGTGAACGTTTTGGTGGACAAGTTCTCGATACTGTTGATATTGAAAACTATATCTCTGTACCTAAAACCGAAGGCGCAAAATTAGCAGGGGCTTTAAAAGCTCACGTTGATGATTATCAAGTTGATGTCATTGACAGCCAAACTGTCAGCCGTTTAATTCCGGGAGAAGCGGAAGGTGATCTACACCAAATTGAAACCGCATCTGGTGCGATTTTAAAAACCCGTAGCTTAATTATTGCCACGGGTGCTCGCTGGAGAAATATGAACGTACCGGGTGAAAACGAGTACCGTACTCGCGGTGTAACATACTGCCCACATTGTGATGGTCCTCTATTTAAAGGTAAAAGAGTGGCTGTTATTGGTGGTGGTAACTCAGGTGTTGAAGCTGCCATTGACTTAGCTGGTTTAGTGGAGCACGTGACCGTACTAGAATTTGCCTCAGAAATGAGAGCCGATGCTGTTTTACAAAAGAAACTGCGTAGCTTAAGTAATGTCGATGTTATCTTAAATGCCCAAACAACAGAAGTATATGGAGATGGTACTAAGTTAACAGGACTGAAATATAAAGATCGCACTAACGATTCAATGCATGATATTGCCTTAGCGGGTATTTTCGTCCAAATTGGTTTACTGCCAAACACACAATGGTTAGACGGAACTGTTGAGCGTAATAAAATTGGTGAGATCGTGGTTGATTCACGTGGTGAAACCAATATTAAAGGGGTATTTGCTGCGGGTGACTGTACAACTGTTCCTTATAAACAAATTATTATCGCCGCGGGTGAAGGTGCAAAAGCCTCATTAAGCGCATTTGATTACTTAATTCGCACAACTTCAAAATAAGCAAATCAAAGATAATCAATACGTTATAGAGAAAGGCATCTTTTTTAAGATGCCTTTTTTTGTACATAAAACCATCAAAAAGAGCTAAAAAGTGCCCCTGAGTGTTCAAGTGTGGACAGAATGTTGTTTAAAACAATTTCTCAAACCAAAAACCGTTTTCTGCCTATTTAATTTTTAAGCAATTTAACCATTCCAATTAAGATACTTTTTACATCTATTTTTCTTTGTTCAAGAAAAATGCTATTCAAAATTTTTAAGCAATCTATACTATTATTCCACTACTTAAATAATCTATAAGGAAATTGATTGATATGGTTCTAAAAAAGAGATGTTTTAGACAAATTGCTCCTGCGCTTATTTTTTCTTTACTAACAATTGGTACTTTCTCGGCGAATGCGAATATCGATGTTCGCGATGAAACCTTATTTGAAGCACATCAGCGTTTTAAAACACAAATTATAAATGATAGTTTTGATAATACTGAAGCACCTTGGGAAGCGCCAGCAGAAATATTCAATGTAATTAAATATCCTGCCAAACTAGGTGATATGTATGCTTATTTAACCCCTCCGCCGGCGAATAAAAAAAATAAACTACCTGCGGTGATTTGGCTGAATGGAGGATATGGTGGGATAGGAGGAGATGATTATTTTTGGACACCACAACCAGTTGAAAATGACCAAACAGGAGCGACGTTTCGTGATCCTAATATGGTACTCATGATACCTTCTTTTCGTGGTGAAAATACCAACCCTGGTCGCTATGAAATGTTTTATGGTGAATTAGAAGATTTAGACTCAGCTAGAGAATATTTAGCGTCATTACCTTATATTGATCCTAAACGTATTTACGTAGTAGGACATAGCACTGGGGGAACGAGAGCATTATTGGCTAGTGAATACAGTGATAAATTCAGGGCAATATTCTCTTTAGGAGGAATACCTGATCTTAAACTACGCACAGAAGGGCGGATGATGGTTGAATTACCCTTTGATAAAAACAACGAAGAAGAATTTAATGTCCGTTCTGTATACCGCTATATTAAATCAATAAAAACACCAACATTTTATTTTGAAGGTCATGATTATTTTTGGGATGAATTCAATGAATTACGTGTGGTTGCAATGGAACACGATATTCCTCTGAAAATTTATAATATAAAAAATGGAGACCATTTTAATATTATTGTCCCTGTTAGCCAATTAATTAAAGACAAAATCTTGCAAGATACTGATACAAATAAAGAAAGCAATATTCGATTCACTAACGAAGAAATTAAGTGGATCAATAAAATGGTGAAATAAATTTCAAAATGATAAAACCGCTCTATTATCAATTAGATAAAAGAGCGGTAGTGTCTATTTTGAGCCGATATAGTGAGTCTAAAATTTCATCATATGTGCTTAAAAGTATTTAGAACTTTGTTGATTGTCTCTTTCAATAATCAAAACAGAAGATGTTAGAATTGCTTATACTGTCTTATAAACATATAGGTTTAGGTAAAAATATTAAGTATATTATATATGATATGAAAGAATACAATTTTAAAATAGAAAGGATTGAATATGAAAACTAAAATAGTTTATCAATGGAAGGAAAAAAGACGGGATAGACTCTCTTTTTTAGGAGCAGAAGTGGTTTTTTCTGTGTTATTTGGTATTGTAAACGGTTTAATATATATGTTATTTATGACCTTGTTACCTGATTCCGTTGAGAATGATCCTGATAAATTATTTTTCTACCAATTCTCTTTTAGTTCTTATGGTATAGTCGAATTCATATTATTAATAGCACAAATCTACGTATTTGCACTTATTTTAACTCAACGAGTAAGAGATTTCGGTTTCAAATATCCTATCACTATTGCACTGATCTTTACCATTGGCACCATGGTCCTTACACCATATCCATTACTTATTTCTTCAGATACAATGGTGATAGTGCGTTTTATTTTATTATTAGGATATATTATTGCATTATTATTGCCATCTTCGAATAATGTTGAGTGTAATAACGATGAAAATAACAAGATAACTATACTAAAATAGTTAACTAACAAGTGAATTAGCCTAAGTGTATCAGGCGTAATGGATACACTTAGGACATTATAAAAATAATCTTATAATAGTGATATAAAAATAAAATAGTGAATAATAACTTCTATAATTACAATATATACAGTGGCTAATGAGGTTATAATGGAAGGTGTTCAACTTAGGCTTGCGGAGCCTCATGAAGCAAAACGATTATGGTATTTAAGAAATAAAGCGTTACGTTTTGGCTGTCAACATGTCTATCCGCCCGATATATTAGCCGCTTGGACTCCTGATGAAATGCCTGACGGCTATAGACAATCTATTATTAATAATCCTTTCTATGTTATTGATGATAAAAAATTATCTATTCCCGTAGCTTCTGGATTTTTAGATCTTAAAACAGGCTTTGCTGAAGCTATTTTTACATTACCGGAATGCATGGGAAAAGGATATGCAGGACTTATTCTTAAACAGCTACAATATGAAGCTAAACAAAGAAATTTTGTTAAATTATTTTTAGATGCAACGCCTAATGCGATGCTATTTTATTTAAAACAAGGGTTCACTGTTTTAGAAGAGCGAGAGTACTATTCTAGCTTGGCTCAGGCAAGTTTACACTGTTATCGAATGTATATTGATTTATAAAATTTATAAATAGTGCCTTATTGACATAAAAATTATACCTAGCATTATAGAACAGAAAAAGTTGGGCTTAAAATGCGAAAATTTTTTATTTTTATCATTTTTTGAATTAGCTTTTATATTAACAATATCAGTTGGTAATTTTGCTAATGTTACGATATTGTAAATTATGACTATTTTTCTGGGGCAAACACTATGCAAAATGTGTTGTTAACGTTATGGCCTTTATTTGCGTTAATTGCGCTAGGCGCTATTTTAAGAAGAAATAAAGCATTTGAACCTGCATTTTGGGTAGGGGCTGAAAAATTAAATTATTTTTTACTCTTTCCTGCATTACTTCTCAATAGCTTGGCTAATGCTCCTTTATCTGATCCTCAATTACCTCACCTTGCTGGGGCTATTTTCTCAGTAGTCATCATTGCCGCAATTTTGCGAAGTAATTTTAAAAAAAGAACCGGCTGGTCCGCTGGCCGCTTTGGTGCGATCGTTCAAGGCAATATTCGGTTTAACACTTATTTAGGTTTAGCTATTGTCGCTGATTTATTTGGCGTTGAAGGTTTAGGAATAGCTGCTTTGATATTAGCAACCTTGGTTCCTCTATCAAATGTGACTTCAGTGCTTTGTTTAACCGCAGGGCAAAATGTAACTTTTCGTCAATTAATCTTCCCAATTATTAAAAATCCATTAATTATCTCTTGCGTAATAGGGATTGTTATCAATTTATCAGGAATAGGGCTTCCTTTTGGTAGCGATCAATTTCTAAAATTGTTAGCTGCGACTAGTTTACCTTTAGGGCTTATCTGTATTGGTGCGGCATTACATTTATCAACACTAAAAGCAGAAAGTAAAATGATTAGTATTAACACAGTGACTCGGTTGCTTATTGTACCGATAATTGCATATAGTGTTGCTAATTTTTTAGGTTTGTCTCCATTAGTTATGATGCTTTTAGTCATTTTCTTTTCTATCCCTACAGCCCCAACTTCTTATATTTTAACTCGACAGCTAGGAGGGGATTCTGAGCTAATGGCGGGGATCATTACATCACAAACCATGCTTGCAGCAGTTACCTTGCCGATCGTATTAAGTTTTTTAATTCCATAAACTTAAAGGAAATACGACTAATATGATTTATAGTGGGTGATTTTTTATAGCATAGTTTCACTAAAAGTGTTCTTCTCTTAAATGTAATTT
>ENA-ORUR01000707-ORUR01000707.1-human-gut-metagenome-genome-assembly--contig:-NODE-707-length-10266-cov-2.22162_pt1 | contig 10266 bp, 7 predicted proteins | sample MGYA00242086_ERZ509223 | MGnify/ENA primary metagenome ERZ509223 (study PRJEB26280, sample SAMEA2338820) | human gut metagenome | biome: human gut; feature: human-associated habitat; material: faeces... | reverse complement strand
TTTAAAATCTTGCATTGTTTCATAGCCTAGCGATTGAACATATTTTGAAATTTGCCCTTTTGAAGTATAACAAAGGGCGGCTAATTGTGTAATTGTCATATTAGGAATCTCATTAATATTATTTTTAATAAATTTACTAATATTATATTTAGTGCTAGATTCATCACTGTAATTTATCATCATATTTAATTTATCCATTATCATCTCTACACCATCTTTCCTTACCTTCCCAGTAAGTATGCTTTTAAGGCAGTGTAGCCAGCTGCTTTAATTAGGCTTGGTGCCTGTTTGATTGCCTCTTCAACCGCCATTGGCCTGGTGGTTGAAGACAAGACCAAATCAATTCCTGCCTTGTAGACAGCTTCAATCTCGGCCCCAACTCCACCTGTTACCGCGATTACCGGCAGGCCCTGCTTCTTAGCTAACTTAGCTATTCCTAGCGGTGCCTTGCCATTAAGCGATTGGCCATCTAACCTTCCTTCACCGGTAATTACTAAATCCTGGTCAACTAGCTTTTTTTCCAAGCCAATTAGTTCCATGATGGTTTCAATCCCTGGTTGCAGCCGGCCGCCTAAAAAGGCTAGTAAACCATAGCCCGTGCCCCCAGCCGCCCCAGCTCCTGGGCTTACTTGATAAGAGCCAGCCCGCACTTTAGCGACTACCTGGGCTAAGTGTGCTAAACTTGCGTCTAAAAATTGCACCTCAGCTGCGCTGGCCCCCTTTTGTGGTCCAAAAACTGCTGCCGCCCCCAAAGGCCCTGTTAAGGGATTGGTTACATCTGCTAAGCCAATAATTTCAATGCCGGCTAACTTCTTATCCAGGGTGGTTAAGTCTACTTGACAAATTTCCTTGAGGTGACCACCACCTAGTTTTACCTCAGCGCCCTTCGCATCTAAAAAATGACCGCCTAAGGCCTGGGCTAAGCCAACGCCTCCGTCCGTGCTAGCACTGCCACCAAGTCCTAAGTATATTCGCTTGGCTCCGTGCTTGATTGCTTGAGCTAACAGCTGGCCCACCCCATAAGTCGTCGCTGCTAGTGGGCGTAATTTACCCTTAACCAAGGGCAGGCCTGCAGCTTGAGCTAGCTCTATTACCGCCTGGTTATGACTAAGCATCGCCCAGTTAGCGTCGACTGACTCACCTAATGGCCCCACGACTTCAGTTCGATAAATTTTACCGCCACAGGCACTGACTAGGCTTTCAACCGTCCCCTCACCTCCATCAGCAATAGGAACTTGACTTACCTCAACGTCTGCTTGTGCCTCCCTAAGTCCGGCAGCTAAATAAGCCGCCACCTGTTTAGAACTAGCACTGCCCTTAAATGAATCCGCCGCAATTAAAACCTTCATCTACTTTCACTTCCCGTTTAAAATTCAAATTTAACCCGTGCTGCTTGTTCATCCCAGACCAGTCGCGCCTGGTAAGCACGCTGATTTTGCCCTGTAAAAGTCAGCAAGTCCGTCCGCTTATATTTTAGGAGCTGCTTGATTGTCTTTAGACTTAACTTTTGTTTGGCAAAAGTCTGCGGAATCACTAGCGGACAGCCGGTTGTCTGCCAACTACCATCTGCCAACCTTTTGGCCCGGTGATTTTCACAGAGGTAGGCTTTACCATGTAGCGAGACCTGCCCTCCATCCAAAGGACACACTCCGATTGCCTTGCTGCTTGCCTCAGCAAATTCCAGCTTGAGTTTAGCCTCAGCTTGATTCCATTTCAAAATGGCCGTAAATTTTTTGCGCTTCTTACTGATAAAAGTCAAAACTGGGCTACTGCCGGTTTCAATAATCTGCTTGGCAACTGCTTGGGTTAACTTCTTACCATACATCCGCCCGCTAAAATAATACGGACAGCCACTACTTTCCCACTGACCCTGAGCATTTTTTTGGCTTTGGTGGTGTTCACAGGCATATAACTTACCGCCGGCTAGCGAATAGACCGTCCCCCCATCCAGGGGACAGGTTCCCATTAATTTAGGCTTGGCTTGCTGGATTGCCAATTCCACCTTGCCTTTTTCTTGATTCCACACGAAGTACCCTTGAAAATATTTGTGGGTTTTGGAGCTATAAAGCTCTTTTAGATTCGACTTACCCTTAGTCAAAATTGCTTCTAAATCGGCCGCCGTTAGCTTAGCCCCCAACAAATTGCGGTAAACAATGAAGGGACAGCCCGTGTCATGGTTACTGCAGATAAAAACTTGGCCTTGGGCCACCAAGTCCCCACCATCTAAAGGACAAGGGCTAGCGAGCTTTGTGGCCGGATTAGGCCCTAACGCACCTGGCGTCGCCTTAATCTGTGCCACAATCTCAATCGTTGCTTCCTTTGCCAGGTCAACAAACTGCCCCAATGATAACTGCCCATCCGCTACCTGAGCTAGCTTTTCTTCCCACAACGCGGTTAGCTGGACTTGAGTTAAGGGGTTAGCGCCTAAAGCTTGGATGATTTGGCTCCCCAATTTGGTTGGCTGGATAAGCCGACTCTTCTTATCAATTGACCAGTAACCCAGCTTTTCATTTTTATCAATCAATAGCTGACGGGTAGCGTCCGTCCCAATCCCGTGATCCTTGATGGCCGCTTTTAAGGCCGGATCATCATACAGGCGGCCAATATTTTCCATCGTTTTAATTAAACTCGCCGTTGTATAAGCTTTAGGCGCTTGCGTTTTATGGTCTAAGATTTCCACTTGAGCTAGCGGGTAAGCTTGGTTGACCACCAGTTGGGGTAAGTCGCTATAATTGCCCTTGAACTTAGGTACATAGGCCGTCCAGCCGGGATTGACCAACACGGTTGCTTTAGCTTGGAAATAATAAGTAGCTGCCTTAAAAATTAACTCCTTATCGAGGTGTTCTTCACTAGGCAATAACGATAACAGCAAGCGAAAGGCAATCGCAGCCACTACCTTTTGCTCAACCGCATTTAAGCTAGCGTAGTTGAATTTTTTACCAGTAAAAGTCAAGCAGTCATGGCCCGTCTTTTTACTAAGAGGCTTTACGTAATAACGATTGGCTCTTAGCTTGGCTAGCATCTGCGGGCTAACCTCTAACCTGCGTAATTTTTCGTTTAAGCTCGGAATACTTTGGGCTACCGCTATAATGGCGGCTAGATTTTCCGCCCGGCTAGGAGTCATCTCCCGCCCAGAAGTCCGGGGATAAGTTGTAATTTTTAGTTCATACAAATGTTGCAAGGCCTTAGTGATGCTTGCCCCGCTAAGGTGATAAGTAGCTGAACTGAGGTAGGCAATAATATCAGAGGTATTGAAGTACTTAGGGGCGCGCCTAAAGCGCACCGGGCTTTGCTTACTGCTTATTAGTTGGGCCACTTGCCCTGAAATTGCCTCACGTACCGCCTCTGCCGCCTGCCTTTCAAAATGGTTGACTAACTTTACCTCTGGATAAGTGACTTGATTAGCTTCTAACAATTCCGGAGTCTTGAGCTTAGCTTGAACCGTCCAATAGGGTTGACTGACAAAGTTTTCGATTTCCGCTTGCCGCTTGACTACCAGCGCTAAAATCGCCGTCATCCCCCGGCCGAGGTGGATCGCCTGGCCACTATTTTGAACTAGACTAAAGGCCCTAGAAGCATTAAGCCCAAATAACCAGTCCATAATTCCCCGGCCCATTGCTTCGTAACCAAAGTTCACATACTCTGGATCCTTATTGTTTAACGGCTGCTGCAAATACTTTAAGGAGGTCTCCACCTGCATATCCCCTACCCATAAACGTAACTGGGGCAGGCGCTGAATTTTGGCTGGCATCAACAGCATAAACTTATCAAAAATTGATTGCCCTTCCCGGTCAGGGTCACAACCGTTGACAACTAACTCATACTCACCACTAAGTAATTTCTGCTTGGCTTCCTTAAAATAGGCTATCCCCCGCCGCTTATAGGCCGCCGTTTTAGGATCATCACTTGCTTTAGGTTTAATCGGGGTGTACTGAAATTTTTGGGGGAGCATTGGCAAGTCCGCTAACTTCCAGGTCTTCCATTCTGGCTTGATGTCTTCTGGCTCCAGTAATTCCACCACGTTTCCTTGAAACTGCAAAACATCATACTCATAGGGTAACTTGCCGCCGGCTTGCTTCATTGCTTGCCGGTACACATCCGCTAGGGACTTCTTTTCCGCAATTATCAACGCTTTTGCCATTCCTTAATCCTCGCATCCTTAATAGTTATCTTTATTTTAACACCACTCTTAGCCTAAAAATAACGTTCGGTTCAAAACTAACATTTAATACTTTTTAACTTGAATCATTAATTTTCTAGCGCTACAATGGAAAAAATATTTATTTTTTCAGCCTTTTATTAGGAAAATAACAAGAGGGAGCTACTCATGAATAAAAAACATTTAAAAAAGTTAATTGACGTTGCAGCCGGACGCTTACCCGCTGACTTGGTTTTAAAAAATGCCCGCTTAATTGATATTTACCAGGCCCGGGTAACTAAGGGGGATTTGGCCATCGTTGATGGGCTCATTGCCGGGCTAGGCCAGACCTACCAAGGGCTTAAGGAAGTCGATTTGGCTGGCGCTTACCTTGCACCTGGCTTTATCGAACCACACATCCACATCGAATCGGCCTACATCTCCCCAGAAGAATTCAGCCGCTTATTTTTAGTCCGGGGTACCACCACCGCCTTTCCAGACCCACACGAAATTGTTAACGTGGCGGGCTTAACCGGCCTTAACTATATGCTGGCTGCCTCTAAGCTTGCCAAACTCGATTTTCACTACATGATGCCATCTTGTGTCCCTGCTAGCGAAATGGAAAACGCTGGCGCCACCATCACCGCCAACGACATGAAACAACCACTAGCAGCAGACCAAGTTGATGGGTTAGCAGAATTCATGTCCTATCCCGATGTAATTGCTGCTAAGGAAGCTAGCCTAGCTAAGCTCTTAACCGCTAAAAAATTTCACCGCCGCATCGACGGCCACGCTCCTTTGGTAACCGGAAAAGACCTCAACGCCTACGTTGCCGCTGGGATTGATAATGATCATGAATGTTCTACCGTCGCAGAGATGGAGGAACGCTTAGCCTTGGGGATGTATGTTTTCTTGCGCGAAGGCTCGGTTGCTCACGACCTCCGCACCTTGATAAAAGGCGTCACCCCGGCCAATTCCCGGCGCTGTGTCCTTTCGGCTGACGACATGCAAGCTAAAACCGTTCTTAAAACTGGCCACCTCGACCACAGTATTAATATCTGCATAGAAGAAGGACTTGATCCCCTAACAGCTATTCAGATGGCAACCATCAACGCCGCCGAAGCTTGCCAACTTAGCGACCGTGGGGCACTCGCTCCTGGTTTACGAGCCGACCTAGTCGTTTTTGACTCCCTCGAAAAACTGGTCGTTAAACAAACTTACGTTAAGGGTGAGCTAGTCGCCGAAAACGGACACTACTTGGGTGAAGTTACTACCTATCCTACTGATAGTGTGAAATCCTCTATCCACATCAAAGACTTTAGCGCTGAGAAATTAAAGCTCAAGTTAAAAAGCCCCCACGTCCGGGCAATTGAAGTCATCGCTGGTGAAGTCTTGACTAAGGAAGCTAAGGTTACGGTTGACCTCACTGATAGCGGCGACTTTGCTTACAACCCTAACCAAGATCTGACCAAAGTCGCCGTGATTGAACGTCACCATAATACTGGTAACGTCTTTTGTGGTCTTCTCAAAGGATACGGCATCAAAAACGGCGCGATTGCCCTCTCAATCGGTCATGATTCCCACAATGTGATTGTCACTGGAACCAGTGATGCCGACATGACTCTTGCTGTCAAAGAACTTGAACGCTTAGGCGGTGGGGTGGTTTTAGTTCACCAAGGAAAAATTGGTCCGGTAATGCCACTGCCAATTGCCGGCTTGATGAGTAACCTAAGTGGCGAAGAAACCGTTGCAATCCAAGATAAGATTGACGCCTTCGCCCACAGCCAACTTCAAATTCCAACTAAGATTAACCCCGTCATGACCTTAAGTTTCATGCCCTTATCCGTGATTCCCGAACTCAAAATTACCGATATGGGCCTAGTCGACGTTAACAACTTTAAGTTTGTTCCCCTAGAATACTAAGATTAATATGCAAACGGCCCCTGTTCTTAGTAGTTAAGAAAGGGGCTGTTATTATTCTGCTTTGATAATCTGACCTAAAATGGTCAATGCTTCCTTGGCTTGCTGCTCATCTACGCCGGCAAAACTGATTCTTAGGTGGCCATCATCAGCCTTACGCGCGTAGACGACCTGTCCAGGCGTTACTAACACACCTTGCTTTTTAGCTTTTTGAGCCACCATTTTAGCACTAACCTTAGCAGGTAACTTTAACCAAAAGGTTAATCCCCCTTGCGGAAGTTGATAACTAACTTGTTTTCCTAGCTGCTTTTCTAAAAGTTGTTGACAATATTCGAACCGCTGTTGATAACTTTCTTTTAGGGTGGTTAAGTGTTTACTCCACAGGCCATTACGTAAATAATAGTCGTAGACACGCTGAATTAAACCGGAAGTGGCAATATCCGCTAAGTGCTTAATTGTCCGAACACGGGCTAGTAACTCAGTGGGAACCAATAAATAACCTAATCGTAACCCAGGCATAAATAATTTAGACAAGCTCAAAATATAGATTACCCGCTCATCTTGGTCGTAAGTCTTAATGGGCTTAGTATTTTCGCTTTGATAGTACAGGCCACTTAATGAATCATCCTCTAAAATATAAGCCCCGTAATGCCGTGCTAATCCTAAAAGTTTACGTTTTTTTGCTTTAGAATAGGTAATCCCCGTTGGATTTTGAACATTAGGCATTGTATAGATTAATTTAGGGCGATAGAGGCGGATTTTGGTTTCCGCTTCCTCCATATCCATCCCATCAGCAGTCATTTTTACGTCGATAATTTTAGCGCCACAGGCCCGAAAAGCTGCTAACGCCCCCGGATAAGTCGGATTTTCCACCAAGACTGTGTCCCCATGCTTTAGCAAGGTCCGCGCAATGATATCGATTCCTTGTTGGGCCCCTGAAATAATTTGGACATTTTGGGGGGCAGTGTAAATTGAACTCTTAGCTAACTCACTACATAATGCTTGCCTTAACGGATAGTAGCCCTGGCTTTCCTGGGCAGAAAAAGCGTAACTTCCCGCCGTTTTCAAGACTTGATCGATTGCCGTTTGAAAATCCTTGACTGAAACTAAGTCTGGACTCAGACTGACTGTAGTTAAATCTAGATAATCAGCCTGATTATCGTCAACTTCAGTGACCCCCAAGGGTAAATTAAAACTCTCGCTTGGCTGTTCTTGCTTGGCAACATAGCTGCCACTGCCTAATTTACTGTAGATAAAACCGTTCTTTTCTAGTTCTTTATAGGCGTTAACCACCGTACCGGGATTAACCTCCAAACTTTGGGCTAGCTTTCTAATCGCGGGTAAGCGGTAATTTTCAACAATCTTGCCCGCCCGAATTAAGTCGGCCAGTTGCTGGTATAGCTGCACATACAAAGGCAGGTCTTTTTCTGGTTTTAACTGTATTGATACAAAATCAAAATCACTCTTGACCATAAAATCACTCCACACAAGCTTTATTTATCATAATTAAAAATTGTCTTAGTACAATTTAATTATAAAACCCTCTTTATTTTTCCACAATCCCTAGATTCATCTGTGGAAAAATTAACCTCAGGCTGTTAAGCTTAGGTTACCGATTATTTTTTTAGTAAGGAGTTCTTTTTATGACCGCTTTATGGACTGATACCCACCCTACTTTTATCCCCAACCTGGCCGCCCGCCGCTTAGATAAGACCTACAAGGCCCTGGGAACACGGATTGTCCTCACTGCTTTTGGCACCGCCATCGAAGCCGATTTAGACGATGCCTTCACCTTAATCATGCGCTATGAGGACTTATTAACAGTTAACCGAGCCAATTCTGAAGTAATGGCTGTTAACCACGCTGCCGGCCACCACCCTGTCCAGGTATCCACAACTGTGTATAAGCTCACTAAATTAGCCGTCGCTATGAGCAAGCAAAACTTTGGTTTCAACGCTGCGATTGGGCCCTTAGTTAAGCTGTGGAAAATTGGTTTTACCGACGCCGCCGTTCCCAAACCTGAAGCTATTCAAGCTAAGTTAGCCCAAATTAACCCTGCAAATATCCGCTTAAACGATAGCGACCTGTCTATTTTCTTAACCCAAGCCGGCATGGAACTGGACTTAGGTGCAATCGCCAAGGGCTATATTGCCGACCGCATTGCCGACCTTTGGGCTAGTCGGGGCATTAACGCCGGAATTATCAACCTCGGCGGCAATCTTTTAATGGTAGGTGACTCCCCCTTACGCTCCGATAAGTTATGGCGGATTGGTATCCAAGACCCCTTTTCAAAGCGGGGCCACTCTATTGGCCTTGTAAAAATGGGCCCGTGTTCAGCTGTTACTAGCGGAATTTACGAACGCCACCTAGAGGTCGCAGGTAAAAGTTACCACCATATCCTTGACCCTCAGACTGGTTATCCTTATCAAACCGACCTTGCAGGGGTAACTGTTTTTACCACTAGTTCCGTTCAAGCTGAAATCGAAACAACCCGCCTCTTTTTTGCAGGCAAAAACGTTGATTTAGCATGCTTAAACAGTCCTGAATTACTCGGGGCAGTATTTGTTACCATTGATCGGGGCGTAAAGGTTGTTGGTTTACCTACCGACTCCTTCCAACTACTCGATCAAAGCTATCATTTAATTTAAAAAAAGTCCCGTAGGAAAATTCCTACGGGACTTTTTTAATGCTTATTTTTTTCTACTCTTCAGTGCTTTTCTCTTGGCCTTAGCGAGCTTTCTAGCTTGTTGCTTTTCAGCTTGCTCCTTTTCTTTACGCTCTTTGTTAATCTTAAATGGATTGTTGATTAACAGCGTTTGCCCAACAGAAAAGGCGTTGGTAATCACCCAGTACAAGGACAAAGCAGCGGGGAAGTTTAAGGCCATGATGAAAATCATGATTGGCATCCCATAAGTCATCGCACTTGTCATTGCATTTTGTTCTGGCTGTGACATCATACTGAGCTTTGAAGTTGCATAAGTAAAGACGGCGGCTAAAATCGGTAAGATGTAGTATGGGTCTTTATCTCCCAATTCCATCCACAGAAAATGGCCTGCCTTCAAAGTTTCCGACCTAAAGATTGCTTGATACAAGGCAATCAAAATCGGCATTTGAATTAACAATGGTAAACATCCCGCTACTGGATTAACTCCAGCTTCAGCGTATAGACGTTGTTGCTCTTCTCGCATCATCTTTAAAGACTCAGGGTCTTTACCTGGATACTTAGCTTGCAAGGCCTTTAATTTAGGTTGGAGTTCACTTGTCTTACGCATACTCTTCATTTGGTAAACCATCAATGGTAAGATGATAATTCTGACGATTACCGTAAAGACAACGATACCCCAACCATAATTGTGACCTAAAAAGCTACTCAATCCTTCGATTGCTCTAACAAAGTTCCAAATTATGTAATGATCCCAAAAACCGGTACTATGTTCAGTAATGGGAGCAGTTTGGCTACTGCAACCTGTTAGAACCAAGATTAAAGATAAAGCTGCCAAAGATGCTAATACTGGCTTCTTTTTCTTCACTGCTTTTCCCCTCTCCTATTTGTCTTCGTCAACTAAAACGTTGGCTAGGCGTAAAACATGAATCAAGTGGTCTTTTACTTCAGCCATCTCCATCCACGCTACCCCAGGACGGGCAATCACGATTAGGGCACAATCTGGGTCAATTCTTCGTCTGAATTCAGATACACTCGTACGATCTTGTTTTAATTGTGGTTTTAATTCAGTTAAACTTTGACGAATCCGGCGCTTAACCCAGTTTCTAGCCACAGCATTGCCAATCTTCTTGCCGACGGAAATTCCCACCCGAAAATGGACTTGCTCTGGTTTTTCAATCATATAAACAACAAACTGACGGTTAGCACACGATTTCCCTTGGGTAAAAACCCGTTGGAATTCCGCCTCTTTTTTAACGCGGTATGATTTTCTCATCGTACATCTCCCAAATTAGGGTCTGCACATAGAAAAAAAGACCACTGACGGTCCAGTGGCCTATGCAGACAATACTTTTCTACCCTTACGGCGTCTACGTGCTAACACATTACGACCGTTGCTTGTACTCATACGTTTACGAAAACCATGTACACGTTGACGATGGCGTTTCTTTGGTTGGTAAGTTCTCTTCATTGATATGCACCTCCTCAATACCCTTACTTAACAATGATACTGATTACTTTACTAAAAAGTAGTTAAAATGTCAAG
>ENA-ORUR01000702-ORUR01000702.1-human-gut-metagenome-genome-assembly--contig:-NODE-702-length-10398-cov-2.19433_pt1 | contig 10398 bp, 10 predicted proteins | sample MGYA00242086_ERZ509223 | MGnify/ENA primary metagenome ERZ509223 (study PRJEB26280, sample SAMEA2338820) | human gut metagenome | biome: human gut; feature: human-associated habitat; material: faeces... | reverse complement strand
TGGTTTTCAAATTTAAAAATTCCTGCAAAAAAATTTTTATTTTTTTGTTTTCAAATCTTTTTTCAGACAAATTATGCTCAAATCCGTGGAATATCCTTAAAAAAGATTACATAAAGTGATTTTTATTATATTTAAATATTTTGGTCAAACCTTTGACTTCCTTATTTTAAAGGGATTTGTTCCCACAGGGACGCTTAATTCCCCACTGAAATTGTGAGGTTTTTAACTATCATCCCTTAAATATCCCTTATTTTTCCCACCTAAGCCTCCTTACCTTTTTCCAGCTTAACCTGTATAATAAAGTTATTAGCATAAAAATGATTAGTTAGAAAGAATCAAAAAGAAGGGATCAATATGACATTAAAATACAAATTAGTCGCTAAGGACATTGCACAAAAAATCGACGACCAAGTTTATACAGATAAACTGCCGAGTGAACAAGAACTGATTAACCACTACCAAGTTAGTCGTAACACCATCAGAAACGCTTTAAACCTCCTTTATAACCAAGGTATGGTGCGTTCAATCCAAGGGAGCGGCTACTTCGTTAACACTAGTGCTCAACCAGGGGAATTAATCGTTAACGGTGGGTCTAAAAAAGGCCTCTATGACTTGGAAAAGGCCGACCCCATCTCTTCTAAGGTTCTGAGCCTGGAAGTAATTCCCGCCGACCAAGAAATTGCCACGCGCTTGCAATGCCCACTTGCAACAGATATTTACCACGTTAAACGTCTGCGTTCAAATAGTAAGGAAGTTGTCAGCCTGGAAGATGCTTACTACCTCAAAAGCGTTGTCCCTTACTTGACCGAAGAAGTCTGTCGTGAATCCATCTTTAATTTCATCACTAAAACCTACGGGGTGGAAATTAAAAATGGGGATGAATTCATTAAGCTAGCCCGTCTGACTAAAGCGGAAGCAGACTTAACCGGCCTAGAAGTAGCCGCCCCGGCTTTACACCTAACGGAGGTCAACTACCTTAAAAACGAACAGCCTTTTAACTACTCCAAGACGCTCTACCTTCAAAGCGACTTAACCCTTTACTACCACGTAAGTAACTACCTTAACTAATTAAAAACCAGCCCGGAAGCAATTTACTTCTGAGCTGGTCTTTTTTATTAATTATTCTAGGTAACCCTTAAGGACTTGTAATACGCCTGCTTCGTTGTTAGCAGGAGCAATGTAGTCCGCAATGGCTTTAACCTTAGGATCACCGTTTTCCATGGCGTAACCATACTTAGCGTGGGTTAACATTTCAATGTCATTGCCCCCGTCCCCAAAGGCGATTAAGTCATCATGGCCTAAGTTCCAGCGCTTAAGCATTAAATCTAAGCCTTGGGCCTTATTAACCCCTTTTTTCATGAGGTCGATGCTACCAAAGCCTGACGAGGTAATCTTTAAGACCTGCCCAAATTCGGCTTGCAAGGCTGCTAATAGTGGCTTAGTGTCTTCAGCCCTCATGCCCGCTGTCAACTTTAGGTAGGCATCAACCGGTAGCTTCTCCAAACTCTCAATCAATTCGTGTTTGGGACAATAGTACTTCATCCCTTCCACAAAATCCGTTTCTTCGTCATGGGGAATATAAGCTGCCTTGACCCCACAAGCTGCTAGGTGCAATTTTGGGTAGGCCTGCTTAAAGGTTACTACCTGCTTAATCACATCTAAATCTAGCGCTTGCGTTAACACCGCTTGTGTCCGGTCAATCAGATAGGCACCATTTTCGGCTACGAAGGCCAAGTCTTGGTAGTGTTCCACAAAGTCCAAGCGCAAGCGCTCGTACTGGTTACCGCTAGCCACAATGAAATGGATGCCCTGCTCGTTCATCTTGGTTAACAGATAAGCGAAAAGTTCCTTATCGTAGTTTTTTTGATCATCCAAAAAAGTCCCATCCATATCAACTGCAATCGCTTTAAATGGTGCCATCAAAATTCCTCCTTAAACAAAACGGGCCGGTAACAATCCCAGCCCGTTATTTTTAATTTTTACTTAGGCAAGTTGACCTTAACATCGTGTGAATCTGTGACCACGCAGATGACAGTCGTATCATAACCTGCTTTTTCAATTTGAGCTTTATCAAATTCTACCAAAACATCCCCGGCTTTGACAAATTGCCCTTGCTTAACCTTAACGTCAAATCCTTGCCCTTTTAGCATGACAGTGTCCAAACCAATGTGTAAGAGGACTTCTGCCCCGGCAGTGGTAGTCAAGCCAATCGCATGACCCGTTTCATAAGCAACTGTTACTTCTGCATCCGCTGGTGCTGTCAACACGCCTTTACTTGGAATCACTCCGAAACCTTGACCCATCATCCCAGTTGAGAAGACCTGATCTTTTACTTCGGCTAAAGGAATGATTTGCCCTTCAACGGGGGCAACCAATGTTTCTTCTGAAGCCTTAGCATCTAAGTTAGCTGCTGGCTTAGGAGTTGAGCCTGGTCGTTGCTTCTTTTCAACCTTTTTACCCATTTCCATCTTGTCGTTATAACCCCAAACCCAGGCAATTACAAAGGAAACGACTAAAGCAGCTGCAGATGAAAGCAAGAAGGCATAGAAACTATTTAAGTCACTTGGGTTCTTAGGGTTGAAGAAGGAGGAAAAACCGATTAATGACCCAGTGAAGCCGTACATTGTCCCGTGCATTAAGCCGGTAATGAAGCCCCCGACTGCTGACCCAATTAAACCAGAGATAAATACCCGGCGGAAGCGCAAGTTAATCCCGTAAATAGCTGGTTCAGTTACCCCACAGAAAGCAGAGATGGTAGCAGCAAAACCTAATTCCTTAATATCATCTTTTCTTGACTTGATAGCAACAGCTAAAACAGCGGCACCTTGGGAAACCATCGTTGTGGAAATAATTGCGTTTAAGGCACTTTCCCCACTACCGGTAATTTGTTGAGCCACCAAAGGCACAACCCCCCAGTGTAGGCCGAAGATGACAAGTAATTGGTAGAAACCACCAATTAGAAGCCCACCTAACCAACCGGATACGTGCACCATCCAGTTAATTAAGTCCGCAATTCCGTTAGCGAACCCTTGGATAACTGGACCAGTTACAACTAAAGTAATCGTAGAAACAACTAAGATCGTAATCAATGGGTTGAAAATCATTTGTAGGTAGCTTGGGAGGTGATCTTTGAGCCAGTCACCAACTTTTTTAGCTAACCAAGCTGCTAAAATCATTGGGAAAATTGAGTAAGTATAGTTTAGGAATTGGAACTTAAAGCCCCCAACTTCAAACATTAACTTAAAGGCCTTCCCAAAGGTTACTAGTTGTGGGTAAGTTAAAACCCCACCGATAACAGCGGCGACAATTGGGTCACTCCCCAAGCGTTTAGCGGCTGCAAACCCTACTAAAATTGGCAAGAAGAAAAAGGCCGAGTCAGCCATTGCGCTAACTGAAATGTAAACTAAACTAGTAGGACTAAGTAATGAGCCTAGTTGAGGTAAAGTTAATAATGCTAAAATCCCTTTAATAATACCAGAAGCTGCGATTACCCCAACAACCGGACTCATTGACCCAGTAATAAACCCAATTAGGTTCCCCATTGCACGACTAACCGGGTTTTTGCCATCGTCTTCAGCGGGAGCTGGTGTTGCTTCCCCGCTAAAGCCAGGTCCCAATTGACTAACAACGGCATCAAACACGTTAGTAACTTCGTTTCCGATTACGACTTGGTATTGGCCGGAAGCATGAATTACATCTAACACCCCAGTCGTATTCTTCAAAACATCATCGTTAGCCTTACCTTCATCCTTTAGATAAAAACGTAAGCGAGTGATACAATGAATAACGTTGGCGATATTCTCTTGCCCACCGACGTTTTCAATAATGGTTTGAGCTAACTTAGTGTAGTCCTTTTTCGCCATAAGCTTTTCCTCCATTTTGTAAAAACGTTTTCTTAACTCTTCGAATTTATCTTACAACCTGTGCGCACATGTGTCAACATATTTCTTGAAAAAGTTATTAAAACAATAATGTAAGCTTTTTTACAACTCTCATCTTGCTTGTGCGCACATCTGATAATATAATAAACATAGAATTACTTTTAAAGGATGATTGATGATGGTTAAAAGTAAACAAGAAATCATTACCCAAGATATTGCTTTAAAAATTAAGCATCAACTTTATAAGCCCGGTGACTACCTTCCCAGCGAAAACCAGCTAGCGGAACTTTACGGCGCGGCTAGAAATACCGTCCGTAAATCGCTCGGGGACTTAAACGACCTGGGCTTAATTCAAAAAATCAAAGGAAAGGGCTCGTTAGTCTTAGATAGCAGTCGCTACGCCTTTCCAGTTGCTGGGATCACTTCTTTTAAGGAATTAAACGAAACCTTAGGGATGAAGGCTAAAACAGAGGTCTTACGTCTAGAAGAAATTGAACAGTTACCTGCAAACATCAAAGTCGAACAGGTTGACGCAGATAAGTTCATCTTCTTGGAAAGACTGCGGTTAATCAATGACCAACCAAAAGTTTTGGACCGTGACTACCTCTTAAGTCCCCCGGTTAATTTCCTACCTATGGAGGAAGCCCAAAATTCGATTTACGCTTACCTGGAAGATAAGTTAGGCTTTGTAATTTCTTACGCAACAAAAGAAATCACCGTCCGTAAGGTTGATGACTATATTGCTAGTAAGCTCAAGTTAGATGCAGACCGGCGTGCGGTCTTAGTTTCAAGTAAAACTTACTTAGAAGACACTAGGCTCTTTGAAATCACCGAATCTTATCACCATCCCGACGATTTCAGCTTTTTTGATTTTGCCCGCAGACGAAAAATATAAAGGAGGCTCTTATGCAAACACTCGGTCAAAAAGTAATTTATCAAATTTACCCTAAGTCATTTTATGATAGTAACAACGATGGCATTGGCGATTTACGGGGGATTATTGCCAAAATCCCTTACATTGCTAAGTTAAACATCGACATGATTTGGTTTAACCCCTTCTTTGTCTCGCCCCAAAACGATAATGGTTATGACATCGCCGATTACTACCAAATCGACCCCCGGTTTGGGACCATGGCTGATTTTGAAGAACTAGTAGCTAAACTCAAGGAAATCAACGTGGGCGTAATGCTCGATATGGTGTTAAACCACTGCTCCACCGAACACGAATGGTTTAAGAAGGCCTTAGCCGGCGACAAGTACTACCAAGACTTCTTCTACTTAAGACCTGCGAAGGCTGACGGTAGTCTCCCCAATGATTGGTCTTCCTAGTTTGGTGGTCCGGCCTGGGAGAAATTTGGCGACACTAACCTCTACTACCTCCACCTCTACGATAAGACCCAAGCCGACCTTGACTGGCACAACGAAAACGTCAGAAAAGAAGCAAGTAAAATTATCAACTTTTGGAGAAGTAAGGGCGTAGCTGGTTTCCGCTTTGACGTAATCAACGTTACTGGTAAAGACACCGTCCTAGTTGATTCAACCGATATTAATGAAGAAAAAGCCCTCTACACCGATACGCCCGTCGTGCATGATTACCTTAAAGAGCTGAATCGGACTAGCTTTGGTCAAGATGAGGATGCTATCACCGTAGGGGAAATGTCATCGGCAACTATCCCTAACTCAATCGCATACTCCAATCCAGCCGAGCATGAACTCTCAATGGTCTTCACCTTCCACCACCTCAAGGTCGATTATAAAGACGGCGAAAAGTGGAGCGACTATCCCTTTGACTTCATGAAGTTAAAGCAACTTTTCACCGACTGGCAAGAAAAAATGGACCAAGGTGGCGGCTGGAACGCCCTCTTCTGGAATAACCACGACCAACCTTGGGCCCTCAACCGCTTTGGCGACCCCGTTAACTTCCGGGTGGAATCAGCTCAAATGCTGGCTTCTGCCCTCCACTTGATGCGGGGGACCCCTTACATCTATCAGGGTGAAGAATTAGGGATGATGGACCCTAGCTACACGGATATCTCCGAATACGTTGACGTTGAAGCTTTGAACGCCTACCAAGCCCTCATCGAAGCTGGTAAGTCACCTGCAGAGGCCTTCCACCTCGTAAGCCTCAAGGCCCGCGATAATTCCCGGGTCCCAATGCACTGGAATGCCGATAAATACGCTGGTTTTTCTACCGTAACTCCGTGGTTAAAGCCAACTGACCAAGCAGAAATCAACGTTGAAAAAGAGCTAGCTAGTGGTCAAATCTTCACTTACTACCAACAGCTAATCAAGCTCCGAAAAGAAATGCCCCTCATTTCCGCAGGACACTTCCAAACCGTCTTCAAAGATCACCCACAGGTTTTTGCCTACCGGCGCTACCTTGATAACCAAGCTAAAGAACTTTTGGTTATCAATAACTTCTACGGCCAAGAAACAGAACTTGATTTAGGTACTTACGCTAACAGAGCTTGCCGTCTCGTCATCAGCAACTACGACCAAGACCTAGCCAAGTTGCCAGCCAGGTTAACCCTGCGTCCGTACGAAACTATTGCCTGGGAAATCTAAGCAACTTAGCCCGAATATCTCAAAATTCGGGCTTTTTTTATTCCCAAAAAGAAAACGTTTACCCTAAAATCTGTTATGATATTAATAGAATTAAATTTTCTTTGTGGAGGGATTCATATGGACTTCGATCAAATTATCACTAGTCGCCGGTCAATCCGTTTCTTTAGCTCTAAGCCGGTGGCACCCGACCTACTAACCGAAATTTTAACCTTAGCTAACTACGCCCCCTCTTGGTCTGACTCTCAACCTTGGCAGGTCTACCTGGCTCAAGGTGAGACCTTAGCTAAAATTAAAGCCGCCCACCAAAAGGCAACCGCAGTTAAGCTAGCCACTAGCCCGACTCTTGCACCCATGCGTCGCCGCTTTTGGGAAGATTTCGCCCGCGAAAACATGCATAACAATAGCGAAGCTATGCGGGCTTTTGTCGGCGGGGCCGAAAATTTAACCGAATTTAACCAGGCACAAACCGACCTCTTTAACGCCCCCGTCATCTGTTACTTGACCATTCCTCAAAAAGCCCCGGACTGGTCCTTATTTGACCTAGGGCTTTTCAGCCAAAGCCTAACCCTTGCTGCCAAGTCCCGCGGCGTCGATAGCATCATCGCCTATGAGCTAATCAAGTATACCGACCAACTCAAAGCTACCCTCCAAATTCCAGCTAGCGAGAACCTAATTGCCGGTATCGCCCTCGGCTACCGCGACTCCCACGTCCTAAACGATTACCAATCACCCCGCCGGCCGCTAACCGAATTTGTGCATACTTTTGATTAATAAAGACCCCCGTAACAGCACTTCAATTCCTTGTGTCATTACGGGGGTTACTGCTATTTAAAATTTTCCTTTCTAGCTATTGACTTAGACTATGGTTTAAGTTGTAAGTTAATAATTGTCAACGATACTATCCGAAAATGCTTTTTAGCCAATAAAAGTTTACTAGTCACCTTATTGGCAACTAGTGAATAAATTTTAGCACCAATAACCTATTATTAGGGTATAATATTTATATAAACTTATAGTAAGCGCTTTCTTTTTATAATCGGGGGGATTCAAATATGTTAAAGTATCAAAAAGTTGCAAATGATTTAGCCCAAAAAATCGAGGCAAAGGTCTATCCGGAACGACTACCTAAAGAGGAGGAACTAATCGCCGCTTACGGGGTTAGTCGTAATACCATTAGGTCTGCCCTTGACATTTTAACAAACCAGGGGATTATTCGACGCATCCAGGGTAGTGGCTACTTTGTTAGTTTTCATCCTGATCGTTTGAATAACGTGATTAATATGTCAAATAAATATGGTTTACGGGATTTAGGCGTTGAAACACCCATTATTTCTAAGGTTCTCACTCTCGAAGTCATCCCAGCTACCAAGCGAACCGCAGATTTTCTCCAATGTCGACCGGGGACACCTTTATACCACGTGCTTAGACTACGCTACAAAAACAATGAATTAATTAGTCTCGAAGATGCCTACTATCTTAAAGATGTCGTCCCTTATTTAGACGAAAAGATTTGCCAAAAGGCCATCTACGCTTTCATTATTGAACATTATAATTTAGAAATCATCAGTGGTGATGAATATTCCCAGGTACACGTCTTATCCGAACAGGAAGCAAGTCTAACTGGTTTACCCGCGGGAACACTAGCTATGTGCATCGAAGAAGTTGATTATTTAAAAAACGAGCAACCTTTTAATTACTCTAAAACCCTTTACCTAAAGCCTAAACTTACTTTCTACTACCATGTCAGAAATCACCTTCACTAACAAAAAAGGGCTTCATATTTGCTAGCTATGTTACTAGCAAATATGAAGCCCTTCAATTTCCTGGGTTATTTTTAACTATTATTTAGCTTGACTAGCAAGCCTGTTCGTTCTTGTAAAGCTTGTTGTCGTAACGCTTGATAAATGGATACCAAATTACGGCTGCGATAACAGCTGTTACAACGGCTAAGACAGCACCACGCCAACTTTGGGTTGCAATGAAGCCCCCTAAACCGATTGGAGTTGGCCAAGGTTGTTGAACGGTAATCTTAGGAACAAGGTGACTAGCGATTGCAGCGTAAGTAACTACGGCCGTAGTCATTGGTGCAAGTGCAAATGGAATGGCAACATCAATGTTGTAAACGATTGGTAGCCCAAACAAGATTGGTTCATTGATGTTGAATAATCCTGGAACAATAGCCAGTTTACCTAACTCACGTAATTGCACAGAACGAGCTCTAAAGCACATGTACAAAACAACACCTAAAGTTGCACCTGAACCACCAAGTAAAACAAAGGCATTAGCAAATTCACCAGCGAAAACATGGTAGCCACCAGCGTTATTAGCAGCTAAGTTAGAAAGTGTAAATGCTTGGTAGAAACTTGAAATGATAGTGGCACCGTGAATACCAACGAACCATAGCAAAGCAATTAAGAAGAAGATAATTGCAACTCCCCACCAAGAATCAACTAACTTAGAAACGAAGGAGAATGGGATATAAAGAACGTTGAAAATATCTGTTCCCATCATGACTAAAATTCCATCAATAATCCCAACAACAAAAGCAATCATGAAGCCAGGCAATAAGGCAGTGAAGGAATCAGCAACACCCTTTGGCACCGAGTCAGGCATTTTAATACCCCAACCTTTTTTAACAACCATTCGGTAAATTTGAACTGCTAAGGTTCCAATGATTAAACCAGTAAAGATCCCAGTAGCTCCCAACCGGGCAAAACCTGAGGCACTAGCACCATACCCGCTAATAACAGCGCTTCCAGATTCAACCGCTTTTTTACTTGCGTTGGTCAAGAAAGATGCTTTACCATCTGTCCACACATATTGAGGGATGGTGATAAAGAAACCAAAGAGTGCTAAAAACATCCCGTTTAATGGATCAACATCAATCTTTTCTTCGTCACGATAAATCTTAGTGAAGTTAAACGCAAACGAACCTGCAAAGTAAATAGCGATAAAGCCCATAACGGCATTGTAGATGTTAGAGTAGAGGTCTTGGAAGCGACCTAAAGTATTGTTATAAAAATCTACAAACCAGTCAGCGGTAATAATCAGTTGCAAGTTACTCAAAATCAAAAACATAGAACCAACAATAGTAAATGAAATAACCGTAAATCCGGCGGCCATAACGGCACGGACAAAGCGGAAGTTAGCAAACTTCCCCATCGGACCCACAATATGCTTGTTCAAAAAATCTTGAAAGCCAGAACTTGATGCCATGAGAAATCCTCCTCAACTAATTTTTAATGTGATTTTTCTTAAAAGCGGAAATAACCTTGTAATACTTATCTGAATTTGTTTTGACAGCTTGAAGTCTATTTAACACCATGATTGCACCAAAAATCCCGATTAATAAAATCATCGTAATAATAGCTCTAGCATTTTTAGCGCTTACAAACGGAAATACACTAGCTGCCAAGGGTGTAAAACAAATAATCCCTAGTAGTAAGTTCAGCGTCAGTTGAACTAGAAAGTAAAAAGTCGTCTTAGGTGCATCCGTTGTTTTGCTTTGCAACTTACCAGCTATCTCCATTGAAGATAGTAAGTTTAAAACAACCATCACTAACGGAATATATAATGTCCAACTTTGATAAGAAAAAGCCACTAAGGCCCAAGCCGCATTAACAAAGAAATAAGCCGCTGAAAGATACCGCACCATCATGAAACGGTTAAAGTGCATGTACTTTAAGCTTTCTTCTAGCTTTTGCTTATCTACTCTTTCTTCTCTAGTCATCTTAATACCTCCTACTAGGAATTAACGTTTACTCAGTAGTTAAACTTTTTGACTTATGCAGTAATTCATATAAATCAACCATTTCTCCTGCTAGGTCACGGAACGTAATGGCGTTCATCATATGATCTTGGGAGTGAACTGTTAACAAAGTGACCTTGGCATGTTGCCCTTGTGCTTCTTTAGTTAACATATCTGTTTGGGTATTATGGGCTTCTACTAAAG
>ENA-ORUR01000699-ORUR01000699.1-human-gut-metagenome-genome-assembly--contig:-NODE-699-length-10462-cov-3.0122_pt1 | contig 10462 bp, 10 predicted proteins | sample MGYA00242086_ERZ509223 | MGnify/ENA primary metagenome ERZ509223 (study PRJEB26280, sample SAMEA2338820) | human gut metagenome | biome: human gut; feature: human-associated habitat; material: faeces... | reverse complement strand
ATTTTAAAAGTATTGTTTTTTATCAAAATCTATCGTTTTTAGTTATATAAAATTACTATTTTTGTATTATTTTGAAACATTAAATAACTTGACTAATCCCGCCTGTAAAGTACTCTAAATTATAAAGTAGCAATTAAAAATAGAAGATATAATATGAATATAATGACGAAATTAGGCGCAGCAGTATTGCTTACATCCTTATCCACTATTGCTATTTCTGCAGATATTAATTTGATTGATTTTAACGGTGATGGTGTAAAAGATATTGTCGTTAAATCTAAGCGTATATTAAATGATGCATCATCAATTAATATGGTCACGGTTTATATAAAAGATGCAGATGAACAAGTTTATATTGTACCTTCAATTTATGATAATGCTCTTAGCTTATTTGATAATAAAGCTGAAAACAGCGATATTAAAATCTCTAATTTCAAATTTATAGAGAAAAAAAATCAAGTGATCTTAGTGAGCGGTGAGAAAATAGGTAATGATATGTTACAATCAACACCTATACGTTTTTCAAGTTACACTATCACGAAACAAGATAAACAATATAAATGGGCATTTTCTGCATATTGCGTAACCAATTCTACTTATCTTAATGTTGATGATGCTTTTGTTGATCCCTGCATAAATAAATTAATTCGAGATTGATACACGCATAGGTTGTAAATGCGTTGACTTTATTGAATTATTTTTCTTTTTAATATCAACCAATTACCTTATTTCCTCTCATATACCTCTCTTTATATAGTACGATCACTTGTATCATTTAGCATTCCTTGTTATTAATCTACACTTAGGATATTTCTTAATCATCAATATGCTGATAATTTTGTGTTTGTCATGTTCCGTTTTTAAGAGGGAGTTATGAAGGAAATTATTACAGGTTTGCTTCTAGCCTCAATAAGCTTATTTTCTGTCTCTTGTTCGCAAGAAGATACAGATGTCGTCAAAGTAGCAATCAATACTGGACCAGACCAAGTCATTTGGGATGAAGTGATCCGTTTAGCTAAACTTACCGAAGGATTAAATGTTGAAGTTATTGCATTTAACGACTATGAACGTCCTAATAAAGCCCTAGAAAATAGAGAAGTAGACGTAAATGTATTTCAATCTATTCCTTATTTACAATCAGAGATAAAAGCCCACTATTACAAATTTCATATTGCCAGCAAAACGTACATTTTCCCGTTAGCCGCGTATTCAAAGAAAATAAGCGATATTAGCGAACTCGAATATGGTGATGTGGTTGCCATTCCTAATGAAGCAAGTATGAAAGGGCGAGCTTTATTATTACTTGCAGAAAATCACCTCATTTCTTTAAAAGAGGGAGTTGGTTTTTTACCTTCCGTTGAAGACATTATTGATAATCCTAATGCCTTGATATTTCATGAAGTTGAAACTCCCATGTTAGTTGAAGCCCTTGACGATCCTGAGGTTACGATGGCGGTTATCAACAATAATTTTTCCTCTCAAATTGGCTTACTTGCTACCCGCGACGGTTTAATTATGGAGAATAAACATTCGCCTTATGCCAATGTTGTTGTTACTCGTATAGATAATATGAATGATGAAAAAATAAAGAAATTAATTACTGTTTTACATTCAAGACAAGTCGAATTAAAGGTGCAAGAAATGTATAAAGGGGACGCGGTTAAGGCGTGGTAGGACATATTTCTGGTTAAAAAACAAACGGTTCAATATAACTATGAGTTTCTATACCTAATAAAACAATCTAACAATATGAAGTTTTTTCAGTATGATGATAGAAACTTTATAATTCATAAATAGTAGAAATAAAAAATGTCTAGTTCTCAACTGAAAAAACAATATATTGGCGAACATCAATTATCTCCAGAAACGTTAATGATGAGCTATGGATACGATCCATTGTTATCAGAAGGCTCCGTCAAACCTCCTGTATTTTTAACATCGACATTTATTTTTAAAAGTGCAGAAGAAGGGAAAAATTTTTTTGATACGGTAAGTGGAAGAAAACCCCTTCCTGAAGGAGAAAAAGCGGGTTTAGTCTATTCTCGTTTTAACCAACCTAATAGTGAGATCGTTGAGGATAGATTAGCAGTTTATGAAAACACAGCATCATGTGTCCTCTTTTCATCGGGAATGTCAGCTATTACAACGACATTAATGGCTTTTACACAACCTGGCGATGTTATTTTATATTCTCAACCACTTTATGGTGGAACAGAAACATTAATAGCCAAAACATTCGCTAAGTTCGGTATTCAAGCAACACCATTTACAGATGGTTTAAATTTAGCACATATCCAATCGCAAGCTGAAATGGCTAGCCAAAAAGGGAGAGTTGCGGTGATATTTGCCGAAACTCCCGCCAATCCAACTAATTCACTGGTTGATATTCAAGCGTTAAAAATCGTTGCGGATAAATTAGAAACAAGCCAAGGCTATCGACCTATTATTATTTGCGATAACACCTTATTAGGACCTGTTTATCAACATCCTATAGAGCAAGGCGCTGATATTTCACTCTATTCATTAACAAAATATGTGGGTGGACATTCTGATTTAGTCGCCGGTGCTGCAATGGGATCACGCGAGCTTATTAATCAAGTTCGCCTATTAAGAGGTGCAATAGGGACACAACTTGATGCGCATTCTTGCTGGATGTTAGGCCGCTCTTTAGAAACATTGCAAATTCGCATGGAAAAAGCCAATCAAAATGCGCTATTAGTTGCACAATTTCTACGTGACCATGAAAAAGTGAAAGTGATCCACTATTTACCTTTTGTAGATGAAAATAGTATTGAAGGTCAAGTATTTGCTAGACAATGCACAGGCGCAGGATCAACATTCTCCTTTGATATTGTTGGTGGTGAAGCAGAAGCTTTTCGTTTTCTCAATGCGATGAAAATATTTAAATTAGCGGTAAGTTTGGGAGGAACCGAGTCATTGGCATGTCATCCTGGCTCTACCACACATTCAGGTGTTCCTATGGAATTACGCCACAATATAGGTATTCAAGAAACAACCATTCGTTTATCTATTGGTATTGAAAATCCTTATGATCTTATTGCTGATTTATCTCAAGCATTAGATCATGTTTAATGGATAAACAATAGCAAAACAACGGATTATAAGATTTATAATCCGTTGTTTTTTTGCTTTGCTGTTTTTTATTGTTGTTTTTGCCATTCACTTTTGGTTAAACGACAAATAACTTCTGTTCTTATTTCGTCTAAATACTCCACATACTGATCTTTAATTATGTGATGATATTTAAATCCACACTTTTCTTGTACTCGCTTCGAGTTTACATTGTCTACAAAATAACCACACCATAGATTATCTAATTGTAGAGTCTCAAAGCTATGACAAATAAGCGCTTTCACCGCCTCAGGAATAAGTCCTTTCCCCCAAAAAGGAGTACCAATCCAATAAGAAATTTCGGCATCATTATCCCCTATAGGGAAATTGCTTTCATGGCAAAAAGATAAGCCAATTAAACCAATCGCTTTATCATCATCAAGCAATGTGACAGCATAAACTTCATCACGCATAAATATAGTCTGGATAATTTCGGTACTTTCAGCAACACTTTTATGTGCTGGCCAGCCTGCGATAGGGCCTACTCGCTTATCCCTCGCATAATAATAGAGGCTCTCAGCATCTGATATTCGCCATGGACGTAATAATAATCGTTCTGTTTGTAATTTTTTCATACAATTTAGCTCTTTTATAACGTATGTTTCATTATGTTAGGATGATCGTATTTTAAAGAGAGCTAATATAAAACTGAATGGATTAATTAAGGTGTTATCGGTACTTTTGACAACTAAATCCATTAATGCTCTTGTGATTAACATTGAGATCATTAAAAATAAAAACAGTAGCAATATGCAATAGAGTGAATAATTTATGTTTAGTCAATCATTATTAAAATTAAATATCCCTTCGGAGTATGCCGTTATCGGTGAAAGCGATATGCATAATGAATTAGGCTATCCATTAGCATTATCATATGTTGTGGTTATTATTTGTTTAGATGGCAGGGCTGTTATTAATATAGATTTTCAAACAAAAACCATTAAAGCGAATGATATAGTGATACTCGGTGATGATAGAATGGTCACATTGCAACGTAAATCAGCTAATTTTCGTATTTTTTATTGTTTTCTTAAGAAATCTTTTGCCTCTGAGATCGCTTATGCACTTTCAAATAGTTTGTTTACATTTTTGCATGAAAACCCCATTTGTCGCCCTTCAACGGCTCACTTAAACGCCATAAACAATTGGGTGGAACAATTAAAATATATAGATAAAAGTTATACTGATCATAGAAAGTTAATGTTGAGAGGGCAGTTACAAAATCTTTTTTTTGCGATAACAGAATTAATACCATCTCATTATTCCTTATCTAAAAAAGAATTCAGCCGTAAAGAGCACTTATGTTGGCAATTTTGGGAGTTAGTTATAAAACATAGCCACCAGCACAGAGACGTTGCCTATTATGCTAATAGCCTTAGCATTACACCGTTTTATCTATCACAGCTCACTAAACAATATTTTAATGATGTTCCTAAGACGTTGATTAATAGGCAAGTAATTCTTAAAATAAAAGCGTTATTGACGCACACTACGCTATCAGTAAATGAGATCGCCATAAAACTCCATTTTGACGATCCCTCATATCTATGCCGTTATTTTAAGCGCGAGACTGATTGTTCCTTATCTGGATATCGCCAACAATATCAACGGCAATAAAATATATTAAGCAGCTATTCTTTTTTCACTGTAGTTCATACCTTGCAGCATACAAAGCCAAGCTAGTACTGCGATCCCCATTAAAATAGCGAATAACGAAATAGGGGGCAAGGTTGTCAGGATATAACCACTAGCAAGTGGATTTAATGCAGCACCTAACCAACCTAAAGATTGTGCAGAGAAATAACTTGCTTTCATTCCTAACGGCGCAATATTATCAATCATCATATACTCACCAGGTGCATAAATCAGTTCACCAAGGGTAAATATTGCTATCGCAATTGCCCAGAAAATTAAATTATCACCCGCCAGCATAAAGCCCGCTAATCCTAAGATAAAAAAGAGTGTACCTAAGGTCATTAATTTACGTAGTCTTTCAGCAACCACTTGTTTACCGACGATATATTGTAATGAGACGACAATGGCCGCATTGACGGGGAGGATCACCGCAATGGTAGATTCAGCCAATTTAGCATCATAAACAACTAAAAGGTATTGCGAAATACACGAAGCAAATGTACCAAAAGTTAATGTGCCAAAAAAAGTTGAAAGTACAAACCAGCCTAATGCCTTATCTTTTAGCATTATTTTCGGATCCCACTTTACACTATTTTCTTCTGTGGAATGGTCTACCACTGAACGTTGCACAAAACATTGGATCATAAATAAAGGAATACTGGCGGATATTGCCGCTAACCAAAAAGGTAATTGAGTACCATACATTAATAATAATGTGCCAATAGGTGGGCCAACCGTCCACCCGATATTAATAAAAGTATAGTTTAGTGAAAATATTTTAGGCTTTGCTGATATGGATAAAGTTTCAGAAAAATAAGCTTTCAATACCGTAGAAAAGACTAAATAGGAACAGTTAATAATTGAGAAAAAGATAACCACTAAAATAGTACTATTGACCATTGGGATAGCAGCAAATGCGATAATGAAGGTAATAATAGAAAAAACCATATAACGTTTTTTTTCAAATTTATCTGCCAGCATACCAAAGGCAAGGCTGAATACTATCCCCGTAGTCAGTGAAATAGACATTGCGATACCAATATCATCAACAGGCAATTTATATTGTCGTGATAAGTATATCGCCATAAAAGGCAGTGTCGCACCTCTTCCTATAGTCAGAATAAGTGATGAAAAGAGTAGTGCAGTTGTAGAACGAGATTTTTTTGAGAACATATTGTCATTTTAATTATTTGTATTAATGGATTATTGTTGTGTTTGATTATTTCTGGTGAAAATTGTCTGTCTGTATATTTATACATAACTTATAAATAGCTGTATAGAGATAAAAGCTAGAAAATAATTTTTTTAACTACTACCTATTTTATTATCCCATTTTTGATAACACTGTTTATCAAAAATATCTCTATAACAATAAGTTAGTTTTCTCTAGACTAGATAGTTTGATATAACCCGATTTAGCTAAGAGGCAAATTATGTCTATTATTCATCTTGAATTTGAAAAGCCTATTGTTGAATTAGACGAGAAAATAGATGCATTACTTGCATTTAAACAGTCTCAAGATGAAACAACGGCAGTTGATATAGACGAAGAAATCGCCAAACTTCGCCAAAAAAGCCTTTCATTAACACGCTCTATATTTTCTGATTTAGGGGATTGGGAGATAGTACAGTTAGCACGTCATCCTATGCGCCCTTATACATTAGATTATATCAAAGCTATTTTTACTGATTTCCAAGAGTTGGCCGGCGATCGTGCTTATGCTGATGATAAAGCGATTGTTGCAGGGTTAGCGCGTTTAGATAGAAAACCAGTGATGATTATCGGTCAACAAAAAGGGCGAGACACTAAAGAGAAAGTAAAAAGAAACTTTGGTATGCCATCACCAGAAGGTTATCGGAAAGCATTACGCCTGATGAAAATGGCTGAACGCTTCCATTTACCAGTGATTATTTTTATTGACTCCGCGGGTGCTTATCCGGGGGTTGGCGCTGAAGAGCGGGGGCAATCAGAAGCCATAGCACGAAATATTCTTGAAATGTCCCGATTAAAAACACCGATAATTTGTACAATAACAGGGGAAGGTTTTTCTGGTGGTGCATTAGCAATAGGTGTGGGGGATCGAGTAAATATGTTGCAATATAGTACTTATGCTGCCATATCGCCCGAAGGCTGTGCCTCTATCTTATGGAAAAATGCTGATAAAGCGCCTATTGCCGCCCAAACCATGGGAATGACGGCACCTAAATTACAGGCATTGGGTATTATAGACTCAATTATTCCTGAACCATTGGGAGGCGCACATCGCCACTACCAGCAAGCGGCTGAATTTGTAAAAAAACAGCTTCTCGCAGATTTAACAGAATTGAATCGTTATTCTAAAGAAGAACTGCTTGAGAAACGTTATCAGAAATTAATGTCCTATGGTTATTGTTAATTCTTTTCAAGTGAGAGAGCAATCAATGTTACACTGCCTATATTCAATACTCCCCATATAGGCAGTATTTTTATGTCAATTGACCTTAATTTATTACGTATTTTTTCTGCGGTTGCAGAGCAAGCACAGTTTGCCAGTGCTGCACGATCGCTTTCTATGCCAACATCTAATGTCAGTAGAGCAATAAAACAGCTAGAACAACAGCTTAACTGCCGATTAATTGATAGAACCACGCGAAAAATGCGTTTAACTGAGCAAGGGAAAATCTTGTATCAGCAAGCCAAAAAGACCTTATATGAATTAGATAATGTTGTAGAACATATAACGAGTGATGGACCATTAACAGGAACCTTTAGACTCACGATACCCAGTGAATATGGCAGTGAGTTACTTGCCGATATTTTAGCGGATTTTGCTGCACTTCATCCTAACTTAACCATTCAATGTGATACGCAGCTAATGCCAAGAAATGTTATAGAAGATGATATTGATTTACTTCTAACATTTCATCGTGGCCAATTAGCCGATAGTAGCTACCATTCACGTCTCATAAAGTCGTGGCGTAGTATTGTTGTTGCCTCAGAGAGCTTATTAACAAAAACGGGTATCCCTACAGATATTGAACAACTAAGCCAATTACCTTGTATTTCCAGTTTAAGTGCATTAGAAGGGCAACCGTGGATCTTTATTGATAAAGAGCAGAACCCTGTAAAAGTGACAATTAATAGCTGTTATCGTGTAAATAGTGCTATCTTAGCCAAAGCTGCCGTATTAAAAGGTTTAGGTTTTGCTATTTTAGCTGAACATTGTTGCCTTGATGCGATAAAGGCAGGCAAATTGCGAGCCATTTCTTTTTCTCAACAGCCCGCATCAATTAGTTTAGTCGCGATATATGCAAGTCGTCGTTCGCTTTCACGTAATATTGAACATTTTCTTGCATTTTTAACTCAGCGTTTATAATAAAATTAATCTGCTATCTGCTGAGAAAGTGCACCTTGTTTCTCTTTGCAAGGAAAAAGCATAATAAACAGAGTAATAAAACAGGAAAGTCCTGCGGTCAGCATGGCATAGGCAAATCCTGAATTAAATGCTTCAGGTAATAGGGCAACCAACTGATTATCTAGGGAAGCAGTTTTATTTTCTGTTACTAACGTAATAATATTAATCGGTTCTGCCACTATTCCTAATGCTTGACTTTGTATCATCATATAATTAATTGCTTGCTGTATCATTAATGTACCTAATAACGCAATTCCCATTGTCATACCGGTTTGTCTTAATGCATTCATGGTCGCAGACGCCATGCCCGAGCGAGACGGTGCTACACTTTTCATCACTAAAACCCCTATTGCGGGTGTCGCTAATCCCATTCCTGCACCTAAGATAAATAAATAGCTTCCTGTTATTGTGTAAGGGCTATTTGTTGCTAATGTTGCCAATAAACAAGAAGATATTGCAATCAACAAAAAGCCAAAGATCATTAATTTTCTGACAGATATATAACGAGAGAACCGTCCAAATAACATAGAAAAAAGGGCCATGGCGATAAACTCAGGAGCCATTCTTAAACCTGTTTCTAATGCACTCCATCCTTGTGCTTTTTGTAGGAAAAAAGCGATAAAAAAGACATTACTATAAGTGGCAAATCCCAAAGTAAAAGAGGAAAGGTTATATTGGAAAAACGAGCGATCTTTAAATAACGATAGCGGTAATAACGGGCGTTCAATACGTTTTTCGACTATAACAAACAGGGTAATAAAAATCAGACCGACAATTAATGCGAATACAGTACGATAATCAGACCAACCTACAGAGCCTGCTTCAATAAAACCATAGGTTAGTAAACCTAATCCCAAGATACTGGTTAATTGTCCTAGGGGATCTAACGCAACATCCTCAGGATCGGCACTTTCACTTAATCCATACCAGCCTAGTAATACGGTAATAGCACCAATAGGAATATTAATAAGAAATATACTTGCCCAACCACTGGCATGAACTAATGCACCACCAAGGATAGGGCCAATAATCAGTGATAATGCACTAACCGAAGACCAAATACCAATAATACGGATACGTTCAATATCAACAGGAAAGGCATGTGTAATAAGTGATAATGCGCCAGGAATAAGGGCTGCAGCTGCAATACCTTGGATAATACGCCCAAGGATTAATATTTCATGTTGTTGTGCAATAGCACAGATAAGGGAGCCTAGAGTGAAAATAATCACCCCCCAGAGCCACACTTTTTTTCGTCCGAAACGATCACTTAATGGCCCTGAAGACAAAATACAAGCTGATAGACATAGTGCATAAGCATCCACAATCCACTGTAATGTAGCCATATTGGCATTAATATCATTCTGAATAGTAGGTAGGGCAACATTGACGATACTAATATCAAGAGTGGCCATAAATGTGCCTAAACAGATAGCACAAATAAGTGACAACCGCTTTGTATAACTCATAAGTTTTATTACCTTTATGGTGAAATAATAGTAGTATCATAATATCCGACCGACCGTCGGTCAATTCATTAATGATAATAAGTTTCATTTACTGTTATTGTGGCTATTCTCAATATGGAGTACCCTTTAACAGCCACTTAGAGGGAGATGAGCAATGTCATTAGAAGAAAAAAATATCGATAAACCAAGAACAAAGCCAGCCGAAGTTCGTTTAGAAGAGTTAATGAACGCCGCAGAAACACTATTTCTTGAAAAAGGATTTGATGCCACAACCGTCAGCGATATTGTAAAACAAGCGGGGGTCGCTAAAGGAACGTATTATCACTATTTTACGGCAAAAACAGATATTCTCGACGCACTGCGAACTCGATATATGGATTGGTATATTGATAAAGTTGAGCAAGCAATGGCAAGCTGCCAAATTCAAGATTTTCGCGCTAAATTAAAACAGTGGTGTGAAACCAGCGTTATTGCTTATGTTGAAAAACAAGAATTACACGATATGCTTTTTCATCAAGTCTTTCATCAAAGCGGTAATATTCATGAAAATAGGGCGCTACAGCAGTTACAAAAGATATTAATGGGGGGGACAGAGAATAAAACGTGGCAAGTCCTACAGCCTGAATTAACCTGCACGCTTATTTATCATGGTATGCATGCTGCCGTTGATAATTTAGAACACAGTACGGAATACACATCACAAACATTAGGTGCGCTATTATATCGACAATTTACACAATTATTAAGTTAACCAGACTATTAAATAATGAATATTCGGGTTGTTGATATAAAATAGGCGTGACATTGTCACAAAAAAGAAAATTGGGCGCG
>ENA-ORUR01000696-ORUR01000696.1-human-gut-metagenome-genome-assembly--contig:-NODE-696-length-10573-cov-2.27714_pt1 | contig 10573 bp, 9 predicted proteins | sample MGYA00242086_ERZ509223 | MGnify/ENA primary metagenome ERZ509223 (study PRJEB26280, sample SAMEA2338820) | human gut metagenome | biome: human gut; feature: human-associated habitat; material: faeces... | reverse complement strand
GGGGTAGCTAACCTAGCCATGTTTGGGATTGAAATGCTTTTGCCCCTCTACATTCAAAATGTCCGGGGGGAATCGGCCTTCCACTCTGGTTTAATGCTCTTGCCAGGGGCGATTGCAATGGGGGTCATGTCTCCAATCACCGGCCGTATCTTCGACCGTTTTGGGGTACGTTACATGGCGATTACCGGGATGACGCTTTTAACCTTGGGTACAATTCCCTTCCTCTTCATCACCGAGAATACTTCCGTTGCCTATATCGTCATTTTCTACGCAGTCCGGATGTTTGGGATTGCCATGACCATGATGCCGGTAACTACTTCCGGGATGAACGCTTTACCATTTAACTCCATTTCTCACGGAACTGCGGTTAACAACACCTTCCGCCAAGTTATGAGTTCGATTGGGACCGCCATTTTAACCTCAGTTTTGACTAACGTTACTACTAACTCCTTACCCGCAAAGTCAATGCTCAAGCAAACCCCTCTTAAGTACCGGTCGGAAGCGATTGATGCCGTCTTAGCCGGTTATCACTCCGCTTTCTTTGTGGCTGCTTGCTTTGCCTTGGTAGCCTTAATCCTCACTTTCTTCTTAAAGAAAGGTAACAATGCACGCCAAGTTAACTTAAATAAGAAGGGGGCAACTAAATAATGATTATCTTAATTTTAATTGCTTTTGCAGTCTTATTTTTCATGTTTATTGTCCTGCCTATAACGAAAGGTAACCACCTGTGGTCGCTTCTGTTTTTGGCCGGCTTTATCCTGAGCGGCGCTGCGATTATTGCTAATGACGTCAATCATTTTGGGATGCAGGTCCAAAGTCAAACCAAAACCTATCATTTGGCATCCGATTCCGACAAAATGGGCGTCCTACTATATAAGGCCCTTGGCAATGGTCAAGAAAAGATTTACGTCTATAAAACTAGTGCTAAACAGGCCAAGCCTAAGCCAACTAAAACTAGTGATTTTTCCGCTAAGGTTACTCGCACTAAGGAGGATTCCTACCTTAAAGTAACTACGAAGCGCTACGTTTACACTAACAAGTGGTCTAAGTTACTCTTTGGTGTCTTTGGCAACAACCGCGAAGTTAAACACCGCTACTACCACTTCTACGTCAATAAAGATTGGTACGTTTTAAGCACTGACCAAGCCGCCCGTTTAAGTAAGTTACTCAAAACTAAGCAAACTGAAATGAAGACTAAGATTGCAAGCCTAGTTAAAGCCAAGGTTACCCAAGAGATTATGGCTAACCCGAGCTTGGCAGCTGATCCAAGTAAGCAACAGGCTCTAACCGAGGCTGCTACGAAGGTCGCTACTAAACAGGTCTTGGATCAATATGTTGCCCAGGTAAAATAAAAAAAGCGCAACCTTTTTAAATCGGTTTCAAAATAGTAACAGATTCTTCACATTTAGCTGTTATATTAAGACTTGTAAGCTAGTCAAACAGGAAATGAGTGTGATATTATGACAAATACTAGCGCAACCGATATTGTCCCCGCCCAAATCATCGGGCTAGGAACAAATTCAATAACTCTTAGAACAGAAAATAACGAGATTGTTAAGGTTAAACAACCAGCCACCGCTAAAAAAGATAAGGTCTTTATGCAAACCATGAAAGACATTCTTAAGAGTGGTCTATGGATTCCAGTTAATAAAAAGCTCAACCAATTGCTTCATTACGATTGGTTCGACGCTCCAATTGAAAGTTACAGTTTCTAAAGCATAGTTAGAGAGGCGTACACGAACAACTATTAGTTGCTTGTGTACGCCTCTTTTAGGCACTTAGAAGTTTTCCTTTTCCAAGCGGTTATTGTTTTTTTCCAAAGTTTGCGCGATTTCCTTTAGGCGCGTAACATCTTCGACATACTCTTCCTCGGTCATGTCCATATTATAGAAGCAAGATTGGACCGTTTGCTTAACTGGCTGTTCATTTTCTAACGCCTTAGCTGTCAAGGAAATGTAGACCCGGCGACCGTCTTCGTTGGTCTTTTCCCTTTTAACCCAGTCATCTTTTTCCATCCGCTTCAACAAGGGAGTCAAAGTCCCTGTATCTAGACCTAAGCGCTTGCCTAGTTCTTTAATCATTAGCGGCTTTTTTTCTTCCCATAAAACCAAGAGGGTAATATATTGTGAATAGGTCAGCTTAAATTTACGCAAAGCCTCTGAATAAAACTTATTATAGTTCTTTTGGGCTGAATAAATCGCAAAACATAATTCATCTTCTAATCTTTTAGGGGTATGTTCAATCATCAATTTACCTACTTTCTTCATTAAACTGGTTCAATTACAACGTACCGTTTAGGTTCACTACCTTTTGAATAAGTTTGCACCCGTTGATCTTGGGCCAGGGCCGCGTGGATAATCTTGCGCTCATAGGCAGGCATGGGGTCAAGGGTCATGACACTCCTTGCCAACACTGCTTCTCGGGCCACATTTTGTGCCAAATGCGTTAGGGTTTCTTGCCGTTGCTTCCGGTAGTCACTTACATCTAACATGACCCGCACATGTTGATGAACTTGCTTATCCAAATAATCCTGGGCTAACAGTTGTAACGCATTTAGCGTTCGCCCCCGCTTACCAATCAATAGTCCTTCTTGATTGGTTTCAAACTTATAATAAGCTGTATGCCGGCTAGGAGTTAGGTCGATAGTGGCCTTAATCCCCATTTTCTGAGTGACAGAAGCTAAGTAGTCACCTACCGCCAGTAACGCCTTTTCAAGTTCTGCCTGCCGTTTTTCACGCTTGGCTTCGTCGCTTTCAGTAACTGGGGCTGTCTTTACAGGTTCACTTACAGGCGCTTTCTTTGCAACTGGAACTTTTTTAGCGCTAACTTCCACCAAGGCTAATTTCTTACCTAAACCTAAAAAGCCTTTCTTTGCTTGTCTCAATACAGTTATGTCAGCCTGCTCCTCCGTTAAAGCCAAGGTAGTTAAGCCTAAGGTAATTGCTTGCTGCACTGTTTTTCCTTCAAATTTCGTCATCTTCGCCTCCCTACCGGTTATCGTTTTCAATCCCCTTAATTATAGCACAGGAAATTAATCGCCGACAATATTGTTAGCTTTTTCACCCTCGGCTTTCAAGCTTATCTTTTGGGTTTCCAAGACTTTACTGATATAATGTAAGTGAATAAATTTTGATAAAGTGAGGTTTTGCAAATGAGTCTCGTTGATACTTACGAATTAAGCAATGGGGTTAAGATTCCTGTGGTTGGCTTTGGAACTTGGCAAACTCCTAGTGGGGCCGTCGCTAATTTTGCCACCAAAGCAGCCCTAACCTCGGGTTACCGCCACATTGATACGGCCGAAATGTATGGTAACGAAGCTAGCATCGGCCAAGCAATTAAGGAAGCTGGTATTAGCCGTAAATCATTGTTCATCACTAGCAAGTTAAACAACCATGCCCATAGTTATGACAAGGCTAGTGCAGCCATTGAACAGTCGCTTAAGGACCTACAAACTGACTACCTTGATTTATTCTTAATCCACTGGCCTAACCCTAAGCCAAGTCGGGATGAAAACTGGCAAGCCCACCTCCAAGATACTTGGCGGGCCTTAGAAGATGCCTATAAGGCCGGCAAGTTACGGGCGATTGGGGTTTCTAATTTCAAACCCCACCACTTTGAAATTCTCGCCCAAACTCAAACGGTCGCACCGATGGTCAACCAAATCCGGATTTGTCCTGGCGATCACGACGAAGAAACCATCAAGTATTGCCGTGACCACAATATTTTACTAGAAGCTTATAGTCCCCTAGGAACCGGTAAGATTTTCAGCGAACCTACCATGCAAAAGATTGCCCAAGAGCTAAACCGCTCCGTAGCCCAAGTTTGCATCCGCTGGTCACTTCAACACGGCTTCTTGCCCCTACCTAAGTCAGTTCATGAAGACCGGATTGAAGATAATACCCACGTCTTCGACTTTGAACTAAGTCAAGCTCAAATGGACGAAATTGACGCTTTAGATGGGGTTGTTGGTTATGCCACTGACCCTGACACCGCTTCGTTCTAAGTTTACTCATTATTAATTGCGCTGAAGTTGACGGTCGTTATCCCCGTCAGACCTCAGCGCTTTTTATTAAGAAATATTCCCCGTAAACACTTGAATGCGTTACAATAGTCTTAAATTAAGGAAGGTGATTTTTGTGACACAATATCCTGTTAATACTGCCCAAATCAAAGATGATCTTTACCTAGCCGTTAACGGTGCTTGGCTGAAGACAGCCAAAATTCCGGCTGATAAGCCCGCAACCGGTGGGTTCTTTGACTTGGCTGATAACATCGAAAAAACGCTGATGGCCGACTTCGAGGATTTTCTCAATGGTAAAACCCATACTGATGACCCCTACCTCAGAGAGTTCCTCAAGTATTACCGCCTCGCCTCTGACTTCGACCAACGTGAAAAGCTTGGATTTAAGCCGGCTAAACCATTTTTAAAACGAATTGAAGACTTAAAGAACCTAGCAGATTGGGAAGAAAAACTCCCTAGCTTGACCTTAGCCGGTTACCCCAGTCCGTTTCCACTAACTGTCGAAGCCGATATGAAAAATACCAAGGCCTACGCGCTTTATGCCGACGTCGCTAGTTTAATCTTGCCGGATAAGACTTATTACACCAAAGATAATCCGCAGGCCCCTGCACTCTTGGCTATTTTCCAAAAGATGATGGCCAAGCTCTTCCAACTAGCCGGTTACGACGATGACTTTGCTAGCCAAACGATTGCGCAGGCCTTAGAGTTTGATAGAAGCCTCGCCCCTCACCAAAAGGATAGCACCGAGCGGGCAGATTACACCAAACAATACAACCCTTACTCTTTGGCTGAATTTGCTTCTTTCTCTAGCCACCTTGACCTGGCCGCCTATGCTAAAACCTTGGTTAAGACTGATGACTTAGATAAGGTAATTGTCACCGAACCAAACTACTACCAAGCCCTCGATGAAATCTTAAATGAGGACACCTTCCCGCAATTTAAGAGCTGGCTATTAGTAAGAAGCTTACGGGCCGTAGCTCATTATTTGACCAACGAAGCGCGAATTGTAGCGGGCCAATACCAACGGGCACTTTCTGGTTCAAAGGAGGCCATGAAGGCCCAAAAAGCCGCTTACTACTTGGCTGCTGACCAGTTTGATCAAGTCGTTGGACTCTACTATGCCCACAAGTACTTCGGACCTGAAGCTAAGGCAGACGTTCACCGCATGGTTGAACAAATGATTAGCGTCTATCAAAAACGCCTCAAGGCAAATACTTGGCTTAGTCAAGCCACTAAAGATAAGGCTGTCCTCAAATTGAGTACCCTGGGTATCAATGTTGGTTATCCAGATGAACTCCACTACCTCTACAAAAAGTTTGTGGTCGATGAAAACCAAGACTTACTTACAAATGACTTAAACTTCACCAAGATTACATTAAGTGACCACTACGGCCGCTTAAAAAAGGAAGTTGACCGGACCAGGTGGGCAATGCCAGCTCATATGGTTAACGCCTACTACAATCCGTCCTTTAACGTGATTGTCTTTCCGGCCGCCATTTTGCAGGCCCCATTTTATTCACTTAAGCAAAAGGCCAGTGAAAACTTTGGGGGAATTGGAGCGGTCATTGCTCACGAAATTTCACATGCCTTCGATAACAACGGAGCGAAATTCGATGAATTTGGTAACCTTAAAAACTGGTGGACTGACTCTGACCTAAAGGCCTTTGAAGACTTAGCCCAGGCCATGATTAGCCAGTTTGACGGCCTAGAAACAGAGGCGGGTAAAGTCAACGGTAAGTTAGTCGTATCCGAAAACATTGCTGACGCCGGTGGTCTTAGCTGTGCCTTAGAAGCAGCCAAGGAAGACCCTCAGGCCGATATCAGCGCCTTCTTCATTAACTGGGCCCGGATTTGGGGTGTCAAGGCCTCGCTAGAACGTCAAAAACTACTACTAGCAATTGACGTACACGCTCCCCACGTTTTGCGGGCCAACATGCAACCTAAAAACTTAGCTGACTTCTACACCACCTTCAACATCCAACCAGGAGATAAGATGTGGCTCGCCCCCGCCGACCGCGTTAACATTTGGTAATTAAAAAAGCATTGCTCACTACTTTCGTTGTAGTAAGCAATGCTTTTTTTAACCTAGGTTTTGGACCACCTGTGCTAAGGGTTCAATGTCCTTAACAGTGGTTGTACAACAGCCACCTATCAAGCGTGCACCAGCTTGATACCAGCCTGAAGCAGCCTTAGCCAAGGTCAAGTCCCCAGTAGGGCTGGTCCAAGTTTTGGTGTGGGGATCATACTTAGCCCCCGAATTAGGATAGATTACTAGCGGTAGGTCAGTGGCTGGCTGCATCACCTCTAAGGCTGCTTGGGCTTGTTCAAGTGGTATACAGTTAACCCCCACCGCCACCACGTTTGGATAGGCACTCACTTTTTTCACAGCTTCTACTAAGCTTGTCCCCTCACTAATGGTTGCCGGGTCTTTAAGACTGAAGGTAACGTAAGCTATTTGCTTAGGAGCCCGTTCCTTGAGCCACTCCAACAGCGCACACACTTCGCTTAACTTAGGTTGGGTTTCAATTCCAATTACATCAACCCCAGCCCTAATCACCGCCTCTAAACGGGGCTGGTGAAAGTCTTGGTAGGCTTCTAGGCTAAGTTCATAGTCGCCTCGATACTCACTGCCATCTGCTAAATAAGCACCATAAGGACCAATGCCGGCAATAACATAGTTATGCCGGCCCGTTTGTGCTTCAAAATCATCCCGGGCTTTGCGAGCTAACTTAACCGCCTTGGCAATAATTTCCCGGGAAATAGTTTCATCGTAGCCCTTCTTCATAAAGGCTTGAACATTGGCTTGGTATGTATCCGTAATAGTTGCCCGCGCTCCCGCCTTAAAGTAGTCATAGTGAACCCGGTAAACCTTTTGGGGATCCGTAATCAGCGCTTTAGCCGTCCACAAATCAGTGTTAGTATCAAATCCCTGTAGCTCTAAGGCCGTTCCCATCGCCCCATCTAAGGTTAGTGGTCCCTTTGTAATTTCTGTTTTAAAATCCATGACCAATCCCCCAAAACATGTTATTATTAATTTATTATTTTTCTCATAATATACTAATTTAAATTCCAATGCAAGAAAGGATGATTGCATGTCACAGCAAAATGAACACCTAGCTAGAAAGATGGAAGCCCGCCACATTCGGATGATTTCTTTAGGAGGGGTAATTGGCACCGGCCTCTTTCTAAGCTCGGGCTACACCATTCATGAAGCCGGTCCCCTAGGAACGATTCTTGCCTACCTAGTCGGGGCAATCCTGGTTTATGCAGTCATGCTTTGCTTAGGCGAATTATCTGTTGCCATGCCTTATACCGGTGCCTTCCACGTCTACGCTAAACAATTTATTGGGCCGGCCACCGGCTTTACCGTTGCCGTCTTATATTGGTTAACCTGGACGATTGCGCTTGGTTCGGAATTTACAGCCGCTGGCCTAATTATGCAAACCTGGTTTCCCCACTCCCCGGTTTGGTTGTGGAGCTTGCTTTTTATTATCCTCATTTTCCTAGTTAACGCTTTTTCCGTCCGCCTCTTTGCCGAAAGTGAATTTTGGTTTGCAGCCATTAAGGTATTTGCCATCGTTGGTTTTATTCTTCTAGGCGGGTTGGCAGTTTTGGGCATTCTCCCCATTAAGGGTTATTCTCACGCACCACTTTTTACCAACATCTTCAAAGACGGGCTCTTTCCCAATGGCATTGGTGGCGTCTTTACTACCATGTTAACCGTTAACTTTGCCTTTTCCGGTACCGAATTAATCGGTATTACTGCCGGTGAAGCTAAAAACCCCGATAAAACTATCCCTAAGGCCATCCATACCACCCTATGGCGCCTGGTTATCTTCTTTATCGGAAGTATTGTCATCATGTCTTGCTTGATTCCCTACCAACAGGCCGGTGTCACCCAAAGCCCCTTTGTGCACATTTTTAAGTTAATGGGGATTCCATTTGCGGCCGACCTGATGAACTTCGTTGTCCTTACCGCCATCGTGTCTGCAGCCAACTCCGGCCTGTACGCTTCTACTAGAATGTTATGGTCACTTGGAAACGAAGGAACTTTGCCTAAGTACTTTGCTAAGACGACTCGCGCTGGCTCCCCCTTAGTCGCCCTGTGTTTTAGCATGCTCGGAGGTATTTTGGCCCTCTTATCCAGCGTATTTGCCGCCGACTCCGTCTACCTCATCTTAGTTTCGATTTCAGGTTTAGCGGTCGTCTTAGTCTGGATGGCGATTGCCCTAGCCGAAATTAATTTCCGTAAGCAGTTCTTAGCTAAGGGGCACTCACTAGCTGAACTGAAATTTAAGACCCCTTACTTTCCTATTTTGCCTTACTTTGCCTTTGGGGCTAGCTTATTATCCTGCCTCTTGATTTACTTCGACAAAAATCAACGCCTAGCCCTCTACTGTACCGTACCCTTCGTTTTGCTTTGTTATTTAGGCTATTACCTCTGCAAGCCTAAGTCACGTTGAGTTGCTAAGCGGTTTCTTTTAAGAGATAATAGGTTTATAAGGAAGTGATGCTCATGAGAAAACTTGGCCAATTAATCCTATTGCTTTTCTCCTGCTGCCTATTTTTAGGTTGGAATAATGTTAAGGCCGCCGACTTTAGTATCGATAGTTACCATGTTAACATTGATATTTTAGCGGATGGATCTGCCAACGTTAACCGCACCCTGACATACGATTTCGATGGTGAAGCCCACGGCTTACTCTACCAACAAGCGGTTAGAGACCAAGCTCAAAGCCTCACTGATTCCAAGGTTTTTATTAATAATCAACCCATAACTCTAAATGCCAACCAGGCTAATAATACCTACACCCTAACTAGGGAAGGAAACCTCTATAAGTTCAAAGTTTACCATCCAGTAGATGGCGACCAGCTAAAAGTCACTTATAAATACCATTTAAACCAGGTGGTCAAAAATTACGCAGATACGGCTGAACTCAACTGGAAAATCATTGGCAGTAATTGGGACCAGGATTTAGCGAACGTAAAAATTACTATTAACTTGCCAAAAAGAAATGTTAAGTCTCTGCAAGCCTGGAGTCACGGCGACCTATCCGGCTACACTAAGGTCGATAAGCAACGGGGACAAGTAACACTGTCCCTAGCCTCTAATCCTGCCAATAGCTTTGTCGAAGCCCACCTGCTCTTTGATCCTAAGGTGACTTTCGCTAACACTTACCGCAGTTCAGAGCGGGTTAAGGCCAAAATTCAAGCTCAAGAGGCAGCCCTAGCCAAAAAAGCTAACGCAGCCCGCAAAAAACAACGGCTCATGCACCAAATCGGCGCCCTCTTCTTACTAATAGTAGGCTTTGGTCTCAATGTCTTTGCCGTCTTAAGACTTAGCCGCCGGCCTAAAAATACCCTGTTTCCTGCCAGCTTGAAGTCAGCCCCCCATAACTTTGAAATTCCAGACTTACCCGTAGCAACTGCGCAGGCCCTCTGCTTTTTTACCCAGCCAAATAGTTACGCCTTTAGTGCCCACCTGTTGGAATTAGAAGCTCAGGGCCAAATCGCGATTGAACCTTTGGACGTTAAAAAAGGGCTACTTAAAGACCAACCTAACTACTTAATTACGTTGGTCAATGCTCGGCTAATGCACACGCCAGAAGAAAAGCTCCTCCAATACCTCTTTAAACTTAATTCTAAACCGGCCTTTAGCCTCAAAGACTTACAGAACCTAAGCTCAAAGAAAAAAAAGCGTCTCGCAAAACTCTTTGAGGCCTGGAGTAAGCAAGCTTTTGAACAAGCCGACATTAAAAAATATCAAGGTTTTGCCCACCCTGCTGTTAGTCTAAGTTCGGCCTGGGTCGCAACTAACCTCTGCTTTTTTATCGCCATGATGTTTGCTAACCGCTGGGAATTACTGAGTTTACTTGGGCTAGTCAGCCTTGGTTTAGCTGGGCTTGATTTTTATTGCTATAAGAATCATTCACCTTATCTCAAAGAAGATGTTGCTAAAATCAACCAAGTGCGCGGCTTTTATACCATGCTTGACGATATTGGTCGCTTTGACCTCCGCGAATTGGGGGAACGAATCCTTTGGAGTGAGATTATGCCTTACGCCGTTGCTTTTAAACTGGCTCCCAAGGTGGCTAAGGCCCTCTACGCTAACTTTAGCGAAGCAGAATTAGCCACCGTCCTTGGTAGCTATTATCCCCTGTTTTACCACCAATCATTTGCCTTCGCTACCTCCTTTAACAATAGCTTTACCGCCGCCATCGTTACTTACTCCTCCAGTAGCACTGGTTCTTCCGGGGGTTTTTCTGGCGGTTCTTCCGGCGGTTTCGGTGGCTCTTCTGGTGGTGGCGCCTTCTAACTAAAAAAGGTGGCTAACAAGCTGTTTGCTTGCTAGCCACATTTTTATTCTGAAGAAATAACCGCTCGCGGTAGGTAGACTAAAGCCTGGTATGCAGACCGCTGGGTCCGTTTGTTAGTTGAAATGTATTGCACATAAATCTGATACAAAACATTATTTCTATGAAAGGCCAAATACTCAATCTTGCCACTAAGGTAAGCCCGTTCAAACAGGTCCGTAAAGGCCTGCTTATCGGC
>ENA-ORUR01000695-ORUR01000695.1-human-gut-metagenome-genome-assembly--contig:-NODE-695-length-10580-cov-5.4533_pt1 | contig 10580 bp, 9 predicted proteins | sample MGYA00242086_ERZ509223 | MGnify/ENA primary metagenome ERZ509223 (study PRJEB26280, sample SAMEA2338820) | human gut metagenome | biome: human gut; feature: human-associated habitat; material: faeces... | reverse complement strand
GAAAAAGTACATTTTTAAACCGGTGATTTCTGACAATTTTAAATCGGTGTTGACATTCGGCTTGTTTTTCATCCATTTCATTTAATGCTTGCCAAAGTTTCTTTTGATAAAATCCCATTTCAGCTTCATCAATTGAGCCATGAATAATATTACTTTTTAATATGGTCGCGGAAAACCAATATAACGGTATTTAATGGAACGGATTCAATCTAAAAATAAGTGAAAGTAATATTGTTCCCTACCAAAATCCCACTAAAAATTGTTAAGGATATTATGAAAAAGGTACTGCGTAAATTCAAACTACGCAGTACCTTTTTTGTAACTGATTTTAATCACATTAAGTGAAAAATCACTTATTCTTTAATATTTTATTTACTTGGGATAACAATCACTTGTTGGAACCAATAATTCTTTGAGCTTAATTCATGTTGTACTTGAGGATAACGAGCGAGAATCATTCGTAAATTCTTTAATCCTAGTCCATGAGTACTCTCTAAATTATTGTGGTTATTTGAAAGTTGCTGTAAATTAAGAGATTTAGTTTTTGTAGAGTTACCAACAATGATCCACTGATTATTATCTTTAGTGAATAAGGAAATACTTACTTGACGATCCTTAGATTGTTTAGCAGCTTTAATAGCATTGTCTAAGAGATTTGATAAAATTCGAATTAAATCAAGTGGTTCAATTACATTAGAAAACTTAATTGGTTCGTCAATTTCTATTGTGAGTTTAAGATTATCCTTTAAAGCGGTCATTGCTTTATTGTAAATTAAACTTTTAAGATCTAAGTTCTGGATGTTTTCTAGTTGGCTTAATACGCTAGTCTTTTGTGTAATGCTATCTTCTGATGGAATCAGAACACGATTTAAAATATTTCTCGCTTCTGTAACGTCATTATTTTCTAACGAGCCAGTCAGACTGTATAAAACATTTTTGTAGTCATGACGAAAACGACGTAGTTCGTCATACATTTCTTCAATGTGACTAGTGTAATATTGCAAGTTATCAACTTCAAATTTTAATGTAGTGGCAAGTGCTTTTTGTCGATAATAATTTGTAAATCCTTTAATGGCAATTAATGCGATAATACCATAAGAGAGGGTAACAGCAATTGTTATAGGAAGCTTATTAGGGTGTCCTCCTCCATTTACTCTAAATTCGTAAAGTAAGAATGTGAGCATTAATATACTAATAATCCAGGCTAAAACAGGATAAGGAATAACGACATTGTTAATGTAACTGTTGAATAGCTTCTTTGTCCATATTATTATGCCGTATGCAATGCAGAATGAGACAATAATTTTTAAATTTCCGAGTACATAATAGACAAAATTATAGTTTGGAACTTTAACTAGAAGATTATATAGAAAAGTAATAAGAGAACCGAAGCAGCCAAACGTTATCAAAAGAATAAAATTGGCATAGATAAACTGATTACCGATAATGTTAAAAGAAATTTGTCGATGGACAACAAAATAATATATGATTAATAGCATTATTAAGATAACTAAAATATTGCCGACTAAACTGATTGCAAAAGAATAAATAAAGCCAGCAATAATGAAATACCACCATTTAAAGTGAATGTTGCTTAAACGGCTAAAAAGTAATAAATAAGCACTACCATACAATAGATTCCAGATAAGTCCGCTTGAAAGCCAGTATAGTGGCGATGGGAAAAATTGTGGTAGTAATGCAGGAATGTTAAAAAATTGCATAAAAATCCTCCTATGAATAATGAAATACCTTTTTAGTGTAAACCATAAGGAGAGCAAAGAGTGATGAAAATATGTCCTAAATGTAATGGAATTAATGATAATAAAGTAGAATATTGCCATTTTTGTGGAAATAAACTCTACCAAAATTTAACTATTAAGTGTCCTAAATGCGGGCGTTTATGCTCTTTGGATAGGAAACATTGTCCTAATTGTGGAACAAAATTACCAATAACAAATAAAAAATTATCATTAACTTTTTATCCTAAAAGTTGGTTAGGAAACAAAAAGTTACTTATAAGACTCGGTATTATTTTAATAGCAATAATTAGTACTTTTTGTATTGTTGCTTCTTTAAAGTCTACTACTTACTTGTACCATGCATCTGCCTCCAGAAAAGTTCAAATTAATTACCAAAATAGTGTCCATGAAACAATTTTTAGTGAATATTACGATATCCGGCCATTGAATCGGAATTATGCAAATTATTTTGGTGGAAAGGAAAGTTTGTGGCATAAGAACAGATCTTTTAGGGAGGAGGCTTACTATTATGGAAAGAATCAAAATGGTTATAATCGCTTGTGGAAAGAAAATAACGGTAAACCTTTAACAAGATATATAATGATCCAACGTATTAAGAAGAACGAAAATTTAATAGAAATAAAAAAAGAAAAACCAAAAGTCACGATTCAACTTATTTCATCTCAAAAAGATCCAGTAAAATTTATAGACCAATATAGAGATCAAGGCCAGTGTTATTTTCCCAATAATCCGCAAATTCGATATTATCAGCTTAATACTTTGTCCCAATACTAAAAACTACCCTTATTTTTTGTAAGGGTAGTTTTTTAGTTACCAATTAATATTTTGTGAATCAAGAATGCTAATAAGTTTATGAAGTTTTAGCCGTGAAATTGGAACTATAAGTTGGCTATTAAGAAAATGAATTTCTTTTTTCTTAATGTCGACATCTTGAATATTGTTAAGATTTATCAAATAGCTTCTTTGTGGGCGAAATAGCTTTGGAAAAGTTTCTTCGAGTTCTTTTAGAGAGGAATTAACATTTATTTGACGATTATCGATCGTATACATTAAGGACTGGCGTGTACTAGTGGAACTACTTTGAAAAAATAATATCTTTCTAGTAGGAATCCTTGTATAAAGATTATTGCTTTTAATAGTAATTATTTCATCACGATTAGTGGCTTGTTTACTTAAAATCTTACGAAAATCTCTAGTTAAATCCTCTTCAATTGTATGATAATTTTTGTTAATGAAATCAAGGGCCTCAACTTGATACTTATAAGTAGTATATAGAAGATCTTCATGAACAGTAAGAAAAATGATGGAGGCTAAATCATCATTTTCTCTAATCAATTTGCTAACTTTAAGACCGGCTTTTAAATCTCCGTTTATCTCAAGATCTAAAATATAGACATTATCAGGAGATGGAAATAGAAGATTACGATTAAGGTCTCTTAAATTATTAAATGTTTGAATGTTGATATTACGAATATGTAATTTATTTTGAATATTATGGATAACATCGGTTAACAATTTTTGTTCCTCAAGATGATCTTCCAAAGTAATTATATTTAGCATATTATCACCTCCCGTTAGTCAATATTACTAAAAAAGGTAGGGAATATTGAGAAGTATGTGAAAATATTTTCATTTAATACAATATATCGACGCTCAATGTAATGAATTTTGATTAAATTTTATAGTCAGTAAAAATAAATATATATTATTTCGTTCGCTCCCAAATAGCGACGTTCAATGCACCGTGAAAAAATGAAAAATTATAAAATAACAAAGTAATTAGCATTCGATAGTTAATTGCTATTTTTGTTTACTATTGGGCTATAAAAACTACAGGTCTCATTCCCTTGATGGAGAGAAGCCTTTTTATTTGGGAAGGAGTGTCCTATAAATGAAACAGATTAAATGGGTATTATTAACTATTGTAGTTCTGTGTCTATTTATTTGTTCATATTTTGCTGGGAAAGTATTTAAGCAGTCATCAATACAAACTGAACAAGTTAGTTCGAAAAAGATAGCCAAAAATAAGGATAGAGTTTCTGAGTCTTCCAGTCAGACAAAGTCAGTTGCTTCTTCATCTAGTAAAAGTGAAGAAAAACTAGATTACGAGACTATTACTCCGATGCAAACAGCAGCAGCTATTGCCTATTATGGACAACATAAAGTTGGAAAAACAATTTGGAAAGATATTTTTGATGGTGCAGATGATTTAGATATTTATCAAAATGATAATGCTGATGGACTAAATGTTAAGGGCCGAGGGAATTCATGGATGCTTCATCCAAGTCAAGAAGGTGGAAGTCACATGGCTACTTATACAGTAGGAGCTGATGGAGAAGTTGCCTTTTATGATATTTCTGCAGTAAATAAAGATGACGATAAAGATCCATATGCTACTGTAAATCTACGTGACATTATTAACTATGTAAATGATCAGGGGGCAGTAGACCAGATAAAAGATAAGGCTCAACATATTCACTTACAACAATAATGGGAGAGAAAAATGAAAGAACCTGAGAACCAACATGTTAATGAAAATAAAGAATTAGAACAAGAAATTGAAAAGTTAGAAAATAGGCTTCAAAGTGAAGAAAAAAACAAAGATACCAATATCATTCATCATTTGGCCTTTAATGAGGATCACCTTGCACAAGTATTTCGATTTTTAACACATAATTTAATAACAACCGTAGTTCTAATACTAATTGCTATTATTTTTTCAGCTATTCGGTGGTACGTAATTGTTTTAATTGTCTTAGTTACATATGCTTATCCGTTATTGTCTAATCATAGTTATTACCCATGGGAAAAATATTTGCGAAGAAACCATCATTCTCACAAAACAAAAGAAAAATTAAAGGATAAGCAGGAAACAGAGCGTTCAAAAAAGCCAAGTCCAAATAAGGATAAAATCATTGTTTCAGCATTAATCATAGTGATTATAATTCTTATTTCTTTGATTATCTTTTTTATTGCCTCAACAAAATCAACTAACTCAGCTCATTCTCATGCCCAGTCAACTACTGTCCAGAGAAGTTCTAGTGAAAAGAAAACTAGTTCAAGCAATAAAAAGCCTGTATCTACTACGCAACACACACAACAACTTTCGCCAGCAAATATGGATGATAAGCTGAAAGCAGCGGCTGCTTATTACTATGCCTCTGAACATCATCAAAAAATGTTTGAGTTTAAAATGGCAGTTCAACAAAATGGTTTAGCAATTGGAAAAGAAACTGGTGCAGATTATCAAGAAGGAACTGATCCGGTAAGCTTAATGCCTCTCCATACTGGTTCAGGGGCAGTACCTTTCTATACTACAGACAACGATAATGTTTATTTCTATGTTCCAAATGCAATGCCATCAGAGGCGATTGGAGAAGGAAACGATGATTCAGATCAGCCAGTATTAACGACAACTTGGCAAGAAATATGTGATTTAGTTAATCAGAATGGTGCATATGAGCAAGTTAAGAAAGTTGCAGAGAATTCAGAAGCAATGGGAGATTAGAAATGCAAGATTTATTTGATATGAAACGGGAAGAGTTAAATGACTTTCTCAAACACCTAGTTAGTAACATTAACGATAAAAATAAATTAGAACAAATCTTAGATAATAATATTTATATTAATGAAGCTCAAGAAGAATTAAATCAGCGCTTTTGTGATAAATACGATGAATCAATGATTGCTTTTCAGGGAATGTTAAATGGAGATAAAGATAGTTTTTTTAATAGTCATTTCGCAACTACTTTTAAGCAATCTCCTACTTCTACGACATATAGATTGTTGCTTAAAAAGTTTAATCTTTTAGATCAATTAGAGAATAACTATATTCAAAAACAAGCTGATTTTAGCTTTGGCTCAAGATATGAGAACTTTGGATCAATTATTCTGCTAATTTTGAGTACAGCTTTTTTAATTATGTCGTTTTTATATAACTGGATCCCCCTTTTAAAGATTTTAATGATGCTCTTCTTTATCAGTTCTATATATTTGCTTTATTGTACTTATAAGTTCAAAAAATATGAGACAAAAATTGAAGAGGTTATGAATGAAAAAGATACCGTTGCTGCTGAAATGAAGAAGATAAGTTTACCATATTTGCAAAAGATGTTTGAGGAAGCCTTAGATGAGTGGGAAAATGATCCAAATAATATTGAGGTAATGAAAGAAGCAAAAGAAAATACAGAAAAAATTCGTGAACAATTGGTGTCAATTGATTTAGATGGTTTGAAACTTATTCCAGTTAAATTTAGAAGTCTAGAGTTTTTACAATTATTTGAAACATTTTTACAAGATGGACGTGCAGATTCTTGGAAAGAATGTGTGAATTTATATCATCAAGATGTTCAATTTGACGAAAATATTCGGCATCATCGTGAGCAAGAAGAGCATAATCGTCAACAGAGTAAACTTCAACAACAAGAACTATGGGAACAACGTCATCAATCAGATCTTCAACGGCAACAGCTTAACGAAAGTGTTAGACAGTCAGATCTTCAACGGCAACAACTTAACGAGAGTATTAGACAGTCTACTATTCAACAAGAACAGCTTAACGAAAATATTAAGCAGTCTACTCTTCAGCACCAGCAACTTGATGAGATGGCTAATCAATCTAAAATACAGAAAGATCAATTACACGAAGCTCGTAAACAAACTGCTAACCAAGGAAAACAACTTGATGAGCTGCGGAAACATACACGAATTGGTAAGATCATTGGCGCTTCATCCATTTTTCAAAATATTCAACTTAATGATATTCATAAAGAACAGAAAGATCATGATCGTTGGGTAGAAAAGGGATTTAGAACTAAAGAAGAGGAAGAACAATATCGTCGTACGCATCCAAAATGGAGTAGAAATCATCCTCGTCAAGGGTATTATCGGTAATGGGGGATTACTATGAAAAAACACAATAAAATTGTTTGGAGTTTATCTGGAATAATTGTCGTTTTAATTGCAACTTTATTTTTTATACTAGGTAGCAGTTCACAACAAAAAACAATTAAAAGCAATAAAAATATAAGAGAAGCAAAGACGACACAAGTATCACAAAAAGCATCTTCGTCCACAAAAAATAGCAATGAGTCAGTTATTAGTAGCTCATCATCTCAGCCTAAAAAAGAAAAATTAAGCTATCAACAATTAGCGGTAGCCGCATATATCAATACTTTGCGAGGAGATAGTATTGAGGAGAAGATGAATACCTTTAATGAATGTGTGAATGGGGAAAGCTCTAATCCAGCTACTGAACAACCAACATCTTTTGAACAACATAATGATCCTACCTTTCAAATAAATGAAGGTGACATGGGATTTGCTTGGTATGTTATTAGCTTTAATGAAGATTCAATTGATATTGAGCATTTTACACATGGAGAGCAAGATTCAAGTAAGTCATTTAATAAATCAGATATCGAAGAAAAATATAGTGGTTACAAGAGTCAATTGGATGAAGCAATCCAAAAAATTAATCAGAACCAACAAAATGTCTCGAACTCTCAAGATGATGACAGTGATGAAGAATAGATAATAAAAGAAGTGCTACAAACTTGGTTTAGTTGCAGTACTTCTTTTTATTTAGAGGTTTTATTAATTTTTATATCTGATCAATTTCTCCTCGTTCTAACCGTGATACATAGTTTGTAGAGATATCAGCTCGATTAGAAAGTTCTTCTTGTGTCATATTCAGCCTCTTACGTCTTTGGCTGATGTTAACTCCTATTTTACTCATCTGTAAAGGCCTCATTTCAATTTCTTTGATTCTTTTTATTTCAGAATATTGAGACGAATCCCTAATGATAAGTCATAATAAGGATATTAATTCCATCTCGATTAGTATATATCTTTAGACTTATAAAAACTGATAAATTCTAAAAAATTACACTTAGTACATTATATTAACGTTCAATACAACGTGATTTTTATCAAAATTGTAGAATTGTTCACGTAATGTAATTATTTGAATTAAGAAGCTTTCGAAATGAAAGTAAATTCGGGAGGAGTATTGAAATAATGAAGAATTATAATAATTTCGATGCGATTGCTAAGGAACACAAGAAGCTATACAAGTCAGGTAAGACATGGATAGCTGCCACGTTAATGACAGTAGGACTTGCTGGGGGAGCGATGTTGTCAGGAACAACTACTGCTAACGCTGATGAAGTAACCCCAGTTCAGAGTGCAGGTACTATTCAAACTAATCAAAAAGCAACTGATACAGAATTGGCTAATGCTCAATCAGATGCTCAAAAGCAACAATCAACTATTGATAGTGCCAATACTCAATTAAAGGATCAACAAAATCAATTGAGTGAAGCACAAGGTCAACAAAGTTCTGCTCAACAAGAACTTGACCAAGCTAAGCAAGCACAACAAGCTGCTACTCAAAATGATCCAGCAGTTAAGCAAGCTCAAGCAGATGTAAAACAAGCACAGCAACAAGTTGATAACCAGCAACAAGTAGTTAATGATGCGCAAACTGTTGTTAACGATGATGCTAAGAATGTTCAAAGTACATCAGATGCAGCTACCCAAGCTAGTCAAGCAGTGGATCAAGCACGCCAAACTGCTACAGATGCCATTAACCAAGCTGCAGCACAACAAGCTAATGAAGCCCAAAGTAAAATTGACCAACTTGAAAACCAAGGTAAGGCTCAAGCTAGTCAAAACTTAGATAATCAGATTAATAATGTTAGTGGTCAAGTAACAGACGCACAAAATGATGTAAATAATACTAATTCAAAGATTAGTGACTTACAAGGCCAAGTAAAGGATTTGCAGGGTAAGCAAGATAATACGCAAAACTTTGATGGTTTCCATTATCCTAAAGATGCTGGCGAGCCAGGTGCAATGACTGATTTAACTAATTATGATAATCAATATAAGTATGTAAGTAATCCAGCTGATGAGCAAGTAAAAATCGATGACTATGCAAACCTTAGTCCCGAAATTCAAAAACAACTAACTATTTATGCTGCACAGTTGGTAAATTCCTTCGGTCGCGAGCTTAGAAACATGGTTCCTGATGTTGTAAATGCCAAAGGTGGCGCATTTGAGCCTCTTATGATTAACGATGCCAGCTTGGATGAAGCTAAGTATGCGGCTCAACTTTATGATCAGGATAATTGGTCAATTAATCAGCATGGTAATACTCATGATACTAAGGCTCTGGAGGCAGCTGCCATTAAATATGGTGCATATGCAACAGAGATGGACGGTACAAAAGATCCTGCAGTTAATGAATCAGCAACTGGACAAATTCTCGCAACAGATAATCGTAGTACTACGTTGGATAAGTTAAAAAACGCAATCTTTAATGCCATTAACAATATGCTTTATGATGACGCTGACAATGGCAATACTCACATGATGTCTTTGGCCCAAGTATGGCGTTTGCCTGATGATTGGCATTTTGGGCATGATTGGGTAGGACTAGCTTTTGACAAGCTTGGTCAACTACACATTGTCTTTGCAGAAAACAATGCATATGCCATTAATTATAATGGTCCAATTTATAAAGCTACCAATTATAACTATTCACCATATCTGACAGCAAGTAATGAAAGTGTTGATCATGCTGCAGAGATTAACAACTTAAATAGTCAAATTAGTGATTTGAAAAATGTGCTATTAAATCAACAAGCGCACTTGACTGATTTACAAAACCAGTTGCAGAATCTACAAGCACAAAAGGCAAATACCCAATTTGAATTGAATCAACTTACACCAGCACAACAAACTGAATACACCAATGCTCGAAATACGTTGAATACCATCAAAAATTGGAAGAACAAGCAACTTGCCCATATTGATGACAACAGCAATGTTCAAGACGCTTTGAAGAAGTTAGCATCAGCTAATAATGACCTTGTTAGTGCAAAACAAATTCAAACTGAAGATGAAACTAAGTTACAACAGGCTAAGGATAGTTTAGCAAGTTTGAACCAAATATTAGTTGCTAAGAAATCTACGCTTGATATTGCAGAACAAAGTACTAATACTCAAGCAGTTAAGAACGCACAAAATAAGTTAGACACTATTAACAGTAAGATTAATGACTTGCAAACTGCTATTAAGACCACCCAGGTAACTATTAGTAATGCTCAAATTCAACTTGATAAGGATAATCAAAAGATTGCGGACATCAAGAATGGTCAAAATCTAGTTAAGCCTGACACTAATAAGGATGAGGGGAACAGGAATGTTGCCACCCCAACAGATAATAAGAGTAGTGAAACTACTAACCCTGCACAACCAGATACAGATAACGCATTAATTAGTGGTCAAGCTGGTTACAAGCATGTTACACTAAATAATGGTAAAGAAGTAGCTAATACCGTTACTAAGCCAACAATTGTATTACCAACTACTGATAAAGAAAATGATTCAGCAGTTTCTGGTGCACAAGGACAAAATATAACTATGACTCGTGAACAATACAAAGCGCAACAAGCTAAATTACCACAAACAGGTAATAATGACAGTAAAGCAGTGATTGCATTAGGAGTATTAGCTGGTATGTTTGGCTTTGGATTAGTTACTAAAGGCAAAAAGGAATTTTAATATAGAATAAGTACGTATTGGTTTGATACAATATATCCTTCCAAAAAACAATGGAGAGCTGATTTTGTGTTCTTTCACAGCTCTCCATTGTTTTTTATAAAACCCGAAATGTCAATTTAAGTTAGAAAGAAAATAGTTGCTCATCAGTGACGTAAGACATGAATACTTCATATGGAGTTCGATAGCCTAGTGATTTACGGGGCAGGTTATTTCGCTTACTCATCAGTTGGGTTACCAATTCATCAGGAAGGT
>ENA-ORUR01000691-ORUR01000691.1-human-gut-metagenome-genome-assembly--contig:-NODE-691-length-10693-cov-22.079_pt1 | contig 10693 bp, 13 predicted proteins | sample MGYA00242086_ERZ509223 | MGnify/ENA primary metagenome ERZ509223 (study PRJEB26280, sample SAMEA2338820) | human gut metagenome | biome: human gut; feature: human-associated habitat; material: faeces... | reverse complement strand
TCCGGTCGTTTAGCGTAAGGTGCTTGCCCTTTTGGTGTGGTTTAGTGTTAGAATATGAATGATCCATTTTAACCTCTCTAGAAATGTTTGTGGTAATTCATATTCTACCAGATGGTTGAAATGGATTTTTTGTGCTCTAATCTAGTGAAAACGATTTTTCTTACTGGATTGGAACAGTGTTCAGTTTAATTTTACAATCGGCGGAGGCAAAAAAATGAAAAGAAAAGAATGTGCAATTTGCAGTGTTCAAAACATGAAGCGCGGTGTCGTTTTTAAAGACGGCATTCTCTGCGCCAGCTGCTTTGAAAAAATGGCTGGCAAAAAGGTCTCACTTTTGGGTTTGCAAGAATCAATGGAATACATGCGCACTCGCATTGCCGACCTGTCCAGCCCGGATTACAAAGGCGTGGTTTGTCCAAAGTGTGGGTCGGTCCATGTTGAGCTGATAGGCAATCATCGCAAGGGGTTTTCTGTTGGAAAAGCAGTAGGCGGTGCTTTTTTGGCAGGTGGAGTCGGCCTTTTAGCAGGTTTTGCTGGCAAAAAGGATGGAACTCAGTTTTTCTGCAACACGTGCCATAAAACGTTTAAGATCAAATAAGGATGTGATCTTATGCCAAATGCAATCAAGAAATACACTTCACGTGGCTAAACCTATTGCCAGATAACCCACGCTTTAGCCCGATTGTCCTAGATGTAAACCACCCTGGCAAGATCATCGGCAAGATGATCAAAATGTCACGCTTCCAATAGGAAGTAAAAGAAAAATGGAAAAGATAGGAAGTAAAAGAAAAATGGAAAAGAGAAAATTAAAGAAATGGCAAATCGGAATGCTTATTTTCCTTGGCATGGCTGCCATTGGTGCTGTAGAAGAAGCCGTGTCACCAGAGCAGGACTCATCTCCAAAAACTGTTAAAAAGGCACATAAACAGAGCTCTAAAACGCCAAGTTCATCATCCTCATCTTCTTCCCTCTCGTCATCTTCGTCTTCCTCATCATCCTCATCTTCCTCCGAACTAGCCAAGGAATCTGAAGACAATGAGCGGCTAGTTAAAGCCGTTTCTCAGTATCCTAAGGATTTCGAGTTGGCGGTGGTAAAGAGCGAAGTGGTAGGAAGAGATATTAATATTTATCTTTCTAACTCATACTTGAATAAATTATCAAGCGATGGCAAGGAAAGACTGTGCAAAAACTACTGGCAGTTAGCTGTTGATGATTTCAACAAATATAAAAAGTATACCGAGCAATCCACGGCTTTTGTCCATATTTATGACCAATCTGGAAATGAATTAGCCAAAAGCAACTGGGGGAAGTTTGAATATTTGGGTGAATAAAAAATGCCAAAGCGCAATCCTGCAATCAAGAAATACATCAGCCGTGGGCAGACCAAATACAAATTCCAGGTCTATCTTGGCCAGGACGAAAATGGAAAGTCGATCAACACAACCCGGAGTGGCTTTAAGTCCTATGTCTTATGCCCAAGCATCAGCCGCTTACAACAAGCTTAAGGCCCAAGGATTGGCCGCCAAAGCGCCGAAAAAGGCGACCATAGAAGAAGTATGGTCGCTTTGGTTTGACAGTTATAAAGGCGGCGTAAAAGAGTCGACAGCAAGCAAGACGCTGACCAGCTATAGAGTGCACATCAAGCCCACGTTTGGCGACAAGCGAATCAGTTCGATCAAGACGGCCACTGTCCAGCTCTGGGCCAATAACCTGGCCACCAAGCTGGTCAATTACAAGGTGGTCGTACGCCTGCTGGGGACCCTTTTTGAGTTTGCCAAGCGGCTGGACTACTGCAAGACCAACCCGGTCAAGCAGATTATTATGCCCAAAGCCACCTCCAGGCCGCGCAGATACATCAGCACCAACTACTATAGTAGAGACGAGCGTGAACGGTTCTTGCAGGACTCTAAAGAGGTAGGAACCCGGACTTACACTTTCTTCCTGCTTTTAGCTACCACGAGCCTGCGAAAAGGCGAGGCACTAGCCCTGGATTGGTCTGACATCGACTATGATCAAGCCCAGATTTCTGTAACCCAGACCCTCGCTTATGGCCTGGGTGGCAAGTATGGAATCCAACCGCCAAAGTCTAAAGCCGGGATCCGTACGGTTCCATTGACTGACCAGATGGCAGCCGTCTTAAAAGACTATCATAGCGATCTCTGCCCGCACCTTTTTCACACGCTTGATGGTAACTATCTCCGTCTTAGCAAGCCAGCCCAATGGCTTCAGGCCGTTTATAAACACGATCCGGATCCACGGCTTTAGTCATACTTTTGCGTCTTTGCTGATTATGGCGGACCCGTCGATCGGGCCAACAGACGTGCAAGCGGTCCTGGGTCACGAGTCGATCGACATCACGATGGAAATTTATATGCACGCCACTCAAGAGGGCCAGCAGAACGTTAAGCGCGTTTTAAACCGCCTTTTCTAGTTATTTTCTAGTTAAAAACGAAAAAGAGCCTTGAGAATGTTGATTTCTCAAGGCTCTTTCTTTTAATTATGGAGATGAGGGGAATTGAACCCCTGTCCAAACGCATCCCGTCACTGGTCTCTACGATCATAGTCATATTATTTAAACTTCACCGAGGCAAAACGCCATATGACAGGGCCAAACAGCCACGGCTAACCTGTTAGTCTCTTCTCGCTTATTCAGGTGTGATAAGCAAGCGTATCCCGTAAGGTTGATACCGCAAGACCGCCACGGGCAGGCAGTCTATTGGCAGCTGGGCTGAACTAAGCAGCTACAGCGTATGAGTTTTCGTTTGCAGTTAATTTAAACTGTTTAACGTTTTAACGTAGACGTAACCTACGAATCGCAACCAGCGCGGGTCTGCGCCTGTCGAATCCCAAAACATCCCCAAAATAGAGAACATGATCATTTTAGCAAAAAATGACCATATCCTCAAATATTCTGCTTAAAAACTTTTACTTAAGCTTGGCCAAACGGACAACGTCACGTTCGATCATCAATTCTTCGTCAGTTGGAATAATCAAACCAGCCAGCTTGGAATCTTCCTTGGTGATGAAGCCTTCATTAGCAGCCTTGTTAGCTGCGTCGTCAAAGTCAACGCCCATGAAGGACAGTGACTTCATGACCCCTTCACGAACTTCATCATCGTGTTCGCCGATCCCGGCAGTGAAGACAACCGCGTCTGCCCCACCCATTTCAGCAATGTAAGAGCCAACGTAGCGGACTACCCGGTTGATGAAGACAGCATCAGCCAGCTTGGCGCGCTTGTCATCACTGTTTCTGATGTCCCGCATGTCGCTGGAGATACCGGAGAGGCCCAAAAGGCCTGACTTGTGGTTCAAAATGTCGATCATTTCATTGAAGTCAGTGATGCCTTCCTTCTTCATGATGTACTGCAGAACCGACGGGTCAACGTCACCTGACCGGGTCCCCATGGTTACCCCAGCCAAAGGTGAGAAGCCCATGGAAGTGTCGTAGCACTTGCCATCCTTAACCGCAGTAACTGAAGCGCCTGAACCCAGGTGGCAGACAACCAGCTTAAGGTCCTTGAGGTCCTTGCCCAGCAATTCAGCCGCCTTGCCGGAAACGTAGCGGACAGAAGTGCCGTGGGCGCCGTACTTGCGGGCCTTGTACTTCTCGTAATATTCGTATGGCAAGGAGTAGATGTAGTGTACTTCATCCATTGACTGGTGGAAGGAAGTGTCAAAGACGCCGACTTGCGGCACGTCCGGCAGGATCTTCATGAAGGCTTGAATGCCGTGGCCTTCTGCCGGGTTGTGCAGAGGAGCGTAGTTAGTCAAGTCAAAAACCTTGTGGATGTTGTCCTTGTCGATGATTGCTGAGTCTGGGAACAATTCCCCGCCGTTCACGATCCGGTGGCCAACGCCGACAATTTCCTTGACGTCTGCAATAACGCCATATTCTTTCAGCCAGTCAAGCAGGGTTTGCACGGCTACTTCCTGGTTTGGCAAGTCAACTTCGGCTTCATGCTTGGTCCCATCAGCCAACTTCATTGAAAAGGTTGAACCATCGATACCTATACGGTCGCCTAGCCCGGAAGCCAAGACACTCTCATCAGCTAATGAGAACAGCTTATACTTAAATGAAGATGAACCAGAGTTGATTGCTAAAATCTTATCCATTATTAAAAAACCCCTTTTACTCACTTCACAAACTTAATTATCTTTTTTAGTATACCACTCGTTCAGTTTAATATTAAGGGCTACCAAAGATTCTTCCTTCTTCAGATTTTCAAGCTTTGTGAGCAAAACTTCCTTCGGCGGCTTGCTTTGGCCGTGGTTTTGGAAGATAAGGATACTTTTTTGACTTATCTTGCTTTGGAATAAGCTGCTTGGCAATTGCACGATCGCCTGCAGGTAGACCTTGCTGGCCAGCCAGGGCATAAAGTCAGCCCCAACCGTACCAGTCAGCATGTTCTGCGGGACCAAAAGGAAGGCAAAGCCGTCTTCAGCCAGGTTCTTGACGATCTGCTCAACGAAGAGGACGTGCGCGTAGGCGTGCCCCTCCTTGGTCCGGAGGTCAAAGTTCTTGGCATTGTCGTCGTTAGCGTAAAAGCCGATCGGCAGGTCGCTGACCACTACGTCTGGCTTGACAGGCCAGCCGGTCAGGGCATCCTGGCAGTAGAAGTCGGCCTTTAACCCCGCCAAGTGGGCGGCCACGTCGGCCAAGTTGAGCATTTCTTCATCATTATCCAGGCCAACCAGGTCAAAGCGGTCTTCTGAATGATTCTGGGCAGCCAGCTGCTGGTCAACAGAAAAGAGCAGGTTGCCGCTGCCCACTGCCGGGTCCAGCAGGACTTGCTTTCTCTTAGGCAGGAGCTTGTCCATAAATAGGGTCAAGACCGTGGCTAAAAGCGGCGGAGTCGGCATCTGGTTGGCATCCCGGCCGTCATCGTTGACGGCCTTAAGGACCAGGAGGCCATAGACCTGTTCTTTCTGGGCCTTGGACCAGTTCTTGTAGTCTAAAGCCGCGTAGCGTTCTTCAAGCTCAGCCACCGTCTTTTGGTCCGGGGCTCCCATTTCCACGCGGATTTCCCCGCTTTCCAGGTTGTCAAAAGTTTCCACCAAGGCATCAGCCAGGGGCACGTTCAAGGCTTCTTGCAGGCATTCGACTGCTTCCAGAGTCTGCCCAAACAGTTCTTCAATTCTATTCATGACTTAGTCCACCCTTCTTTGCAATACATACCAATTCTAATGATTTACAAGGAAGGGTGCAAGAAATTTCACCCGCCCCAGAGATAATTTGCCAGCAGCTGGTTGATCTTAATAACATGCTGATAAGCATCCAGGTAACTGTCAATCAGCAGAATTGTCGTTGCTAGCAGCAGCACGCTGGTCAGCAGGGCGCTCCCCCTTTGCTGGTTTAGCCTGGTCTGTTTTCTGATCTTCAGTCTTTTTCTCAGCCTCCTTTTCTTTTTCCGGTGCCTTGTCGACTTTAAAATATAAAATTGACCTTTTCCCCTTTTCATTGATATGGACCTCCATCAAGCCATCCCTGGCCGCGAACGTTGCTCCCCAGATTGGCAGCATGGTCATGTTGCCGCCGTCTGGTCCGGATCTTCTGACCCGAAGATTATTTCCGCCATTGTCCATTTCCAGAACGTAGCCAGCTTTGTCTATCTTTTCTTCCCCCTTCTTGTCTTCCTTTTTCTCTTCTTTGATAAACATGATCTTCAAAGGATTGGAATTCTCCAGATCAATATAGGTCCGCTGGCTGTCCTTTTTCAAAAACTTGGCGAACTGGACATAAGAGGAGACCAGTTCATTAGGATCGTGCCGGTCTTTTTCAAAGAGGGTAAACAGCTTAAGGCTAGAGGACAAAAGAGACAGGCAAATCACCGTCACCAAGAGGGCGACCATGGTCTCCAGCAAGCTGAAAGCCTTACTTCTGGCAAATCTTCTGCTGGGTTTCATCATACAGGTCTCCTTTGCCGGTCAAGACATACTCATGGTCCCTGACCTTGACCCGCTTGACCGGGCACTCCTTCAGCATCCGGTAGGCCAGGGCCTGGTTGGCCCGCTGGCTTGACTCTTGCTCTAGTTTCTTTAGCCCGCCGAGGCAGGTCACCATGGCAGTTAGCGCAATACAGACGATGGCCAAAGCGACTACCGCCTCCAGGGCCAAAAAGCCTTCCTGTTTACTTTTCATTGATCTTCCCCCACGACAGCAAAAAGGTATATGCTTTCTCATACTCTTTTTTCCCCTGATCATTTTTTATGATTCTCAGCGTGAAGGCCTGGCTGGTGGTTCCGTCGCTGCTGATTGTCCAGCCTGATGTATTGTTAAAGTTGGTATAAACCGTAACTCCATCTGGAATCTTGAGGCTCTCATGCCGGCCGTCTTGAATGACTTCCAGCTTGCCCTGGCTGCTTTGGTTGTAGATCACGACCTTTTTTCCCGTAATGGCGGCACTTCTGATTTTCTCTTGAAAGAGTCCCGCCGCCTGCCGGCAGAAGCGGTCAAAATTGATCTTGTCCTCAAAGCCTTGAAAGCTCATCTCCCCGATACCCAGCAGCATCCCCGCGATAGCCAAGGTTATCACCGTCTCCAGCAGGTTGAAGGCCTTCTGCCTCATTCTCCGCCCTTGGCGAAGTCACCGATTGCCAGCTTCTTATCCTCAGCCTGCTTCTCCTGCTTTTGCGTCAAGTAGTGGGCATCCACCATTTCCTGGAAAGAGGCCGGCTTCTTGCCCGTATTTTCTTCATATAGCTCCACCTGGGTCTGAATGGTCGTGGTAAAAGCATCGTTAGTCCGCTTATCGGCATGGTCCTTTTGGGCCAGCAAATTTGGCGAGATCAAAAGAACCAAAGTCGCGATAATTGCCACCACGATCACCATTTCAATTAAAGTAAAAGCCCGCTGGCGCTTTGGCCAAAACCGTCTTAAATGTTTCATTTCCTTTTTTCCTCCGCAAAACTAAAGTTGCTGCATACTGTCGTAAATCGGCAAAAGCAGCTTTAAATACATTCCAATAATGCACAGGCCGATCAAGATAAAGCAGACCGGCTGCACGTTAACGATTAGCTTGGACAGCTTCTGGCGCAGGCGGTTGAACAAAAGCCGGGACAAAAGCAGGCACTGCCGGCTCAGTTCCTCCCGTTCACTGCCCGCCTGCAGCAGCATCAAGAGCTCCTGGCTCAAAAATGGCTCCTTCTGGATGACCTCTTCCACTTTCTTGCCCCGCAGAATCGCGTCTCGCGCCCGCCGGCCCACTTCTTCTTGCAGTGACCCCGGCGCCTGCCGGCAGGCAAAGTCACACATCTGCTGCAGGGAAAAGCCGCTGGCCAAAAGCATGCCCAGGTCATAAGAGATCAAATACTGGCCATACAAGTCCACCACTGGCCCGAAAACCGGCCAGGTCAGGAGCTTTTTAAAAGACTGGTAGTCCTGCTTCTTCATGTAAGCTGCCGCGATAACGACTAACATGATGACCAAAACCAGCAAAAAGACTAAGATCAGCAAGAGCAGGTCCCCCTGCTTAGCGGAACTGCCAGCAAATTCTACCGACAAAAAGTTCTGCATAAAGATCAAAATCAAGGTCATCATCCCTGCCAAAACGATCGGGTAGGCCAGTTCCCCCTCCAGCTTCTTGACCTGTTCATTCTTCATCCGCCCCAAAAGGGCCAGCTGGGCCAGGGATTCATCTAGCCGCCCTTGGCTAAGCGCCATGTCCAGCTGAGTCACCATCGTCTTGTTAAAGCCCAGGCCCGCCAAAAGCTGACTCAGTTCTTCTCCCTGCCGCATTTTTTCATCCAGCCGGGCCAGCTGCTTTTTCCGCTGGGGCCAAAGCAGGGGCAAGAGCTGCAAGCTCTTGGTCAAGGAAAAGCCGTTTTTTAAACAGTTGGCCAAAAAGGCCAAGAGCTCCACCTGCTCACTCTGCTTCAGCTTAGCCGCCTTTATATTGCCTTGCCACATCCGCGCTTATCTCTCCTTTCTCCACCAGCCTGCTTAAGTTTTCCTCCCAAGCCGCGAAATTTCCTCTGACGGATTGCCCCAGAGCCGCCAGCAAGTCCTCTCGGCTGGCCAAGTCCAGCAGGCAGGCTGGCCCCTTTTCCCCTGGCAGCAGGCGCTGGTAGGAAACCGCCGTCAAGCAGTTGACCAGTTCATTATTTTTAACCCCCAGGCTCTCCAGGCGGGAAATGGTTTGGTAGGTACTTTTGGCATGCACTGTGGCTAAAACCAGGTGGCCACTTAATGCCGCGTCAACCGCTAAATTGGCCGTCTCTTCATCACGGATTTCACCGATGATCAAGACATCCGGCCGGTGACGAAGAGCCGCCTTTAAAAGGCTGGCATAGCTGATCCCGGCCCCGGCATTGACCTGGGCTTGAAAAAAGCTCTCCTCATACACTTCCACCGGATCTTCAATCGTCATCACCATTTTCGTCTGGCTGAGCTTTCTGGCCAGTTCATACATGGTCGTGGTCTTACCCGACCCAGTCGGCCCGCTGGTCACGATCATCCCCCGCAGCCAGCAAAGGTCCACCAGGTCCCTGAACTGGTCCGGGAAAAAGTACCGGCTCTCCCCCAAAGCATAGATGATCCGGATGACCAATGAATCCTCCCCCCGGTAATCACCCACGCTGGAGAGTCGGAGCCAGTAGTCCTGCCCCGCCAAATTGACAGCCATGCTGCCGACCTGGGGGCGGCGGTGTTCGGCAATATCCATTTCAGCTTGGTACTTAAACCAGTTGATCATTTCATTTCCCGCCTCCCGGGTCAGGGACGGCCTTTCCTCCAGATCCCCGGCCCGCAGACGAAGTTTATAGCTGCCCTTTTTCGGCAGAAAAAAGATGTCACTGGCCCGGATCCTAACTGCTTCTTCCAGCATTTGCCGGGCTTTGTCTGCAACTTCCACAAGGTCCTCCTTTCTTTTTTCCTCCTCCACTTACTAGTACGCCAAAAGTGGCGATTTTTTTCTGAGAAGGCAAAATTTTTCCAAAAAACCGTAAAAGAGCATAAAAAAACGCGGCTTTCCACAGAAAGTCGCGTTTCGTATAGTTTATTTATAGCTTAATTATTCTTCTTCGTCAGCTGCAGCGGTGTAAACGTTGGAAACGTCATCGTCGTCTTCCAAAGCTTCAACCAGCTTTTCGAATTGTTCCTTCTTGTCTGCTGGAACTGGAGTGGTGTTTTGCGGCACCATAGTCAGTTCAGAAACTGCCAGCTGGTAGCCGGCCTTTTCCAAAGCATCGCGGACAGCAGTGAAGCTCTTGGCGTCAGTGTAGATTTCGTAAGCGTCGTCGCTGGTTTGCAGGTCGTCGCCGCCGGCTTCCATGACGTCCATCAGCATTTGGTCTTCATCCGCGTCAGTAGTTGACCGGTCGATTACAATGTAGCCCTTGCGGTCGAACATGTAGGCAACTGACCCAGTAGCACCAAGGCTGCCGCCGTTACGGGTGAAGGCCACGCGTACGGATGAGGCAGTCCGGTTCTTGTTGTCAGTCAAGGCTTCAACAAGGATGGCAACACCACCCGGTGCGTAACCTTCGTAAGTTACTTCATCGTAGTGTTCGTCTGAGTTGCCTTCAGCCTTCTTGATGGCCCGTTGGATGTTGTCCTTTGGCATGTTGGCAGCCCGTGCCTTGTCCATGACCAAACGCAAGCTTGGATTACCTGAAGGGTCAGGACCACCACTCTTTGCAGCCATGTAAATTTCACGGGAGAGCTTTTGGAAAACCTTCCCTTTCTTAGCGTCTTGCGCATTCTTGCGGCCTTGAATATTGTGCCATTTTGAATGTCCTGACATTTAGGATCCTTCTTTCTGTAATTAATATAATCAACTTTTTTATAATAACTCAGGAAGGGCAGAAATTCAACGGTTTCAGCCCCTAAATGGCCGACTTTTTCGCTCCCTGCCCTGCTTGACTTGATAAAAAATCACCGCCAAAACAATGGCCAGCAAGGCCCCGCTGGCATCCAGCATCACGTCATGCACGCTGGGGGTCCGGTCCCCGGTCAGGAACTGGTGGAACTCATCCATGGCCGCGAAAGCAAAGGCACTGGCCCAGACAAAGAGGGGGCCGGTCCATTTGATAACGAAATCTCTTCTTAAGCCCAAATAGGCAAAAAGGCCATAGAAGAAGTAGCTGGTAAAGTGGGCCAGTTTCCGGACCACGAACTGGGTGAAGCCAGCTGACCCGTCAGTCTTGACATTGTGCCAGACCCCGCCGTAATAGATATTGAGCCGGTGGATTAAATCTTCCAGCCAGCCCAGGTAGGTATGGATAAAACCTGCCTTCATCTTCTGCTCATGGTAGGTCATCGAGCTTGAGATGAAGAGCATGACCAAGACAGCCAGGGCCAGGAGAAGGTAAATCTTTTCTCTTTTGCTAAACTTAAAATCATTCATGTAGTTTATTTTACCATTATTTTCGTCATTCTTATTGACTTTTGGCTATTTTTCCCGTATTCTAATATGATTTGCAGGCAAGCTGCAGATCTTGAAAGGGTGTGACTGTTAAAAAGTATTAATTTCATCCAGTGTTAAATAGTAATTTTTCTTACCAATTCATTATATAATGCCGGTATCAAAAGATTGGAAGGAAGAAACGATGAGCGAATACATGTCCATATCAAAAGCAGCTGAGTATCTTAACGTTGCCAAGTCGACTCTCCGCAATTGGGAAGCTGAAGGACTGATTACTCCGCTTAGAACTGCCTCCAATCAACGTCGCTACACTAAAGAAATGCTAGATGAGC
>ENA-ORUR01000690-ORUR01000690.1-human-gut-metagenome-genome-assembly--contig:-NODE-690-length-10704-cov-2.40586_pt1 | contig 10704 bp, 6 predicted proteins | sample MGYA00242086_ERZ509223 | MGnify/ENA primary metagenome ERZ509223 (study PRJEB26280, sample SAMEA2338820) | human gut metagenome | biome: human gut; feature: human-associated habitat; material: faeces... | reverse complement strand
CCAGCCAGTAGCGCTTATGCACTGGCGCGCCCCAAGAGTCGTCGCCCCCAACTCCCATTTGGGCCGCTAAAATCCGGACCCAAACAAAGTGAGCGGCTGGTAATTCTTCCTGGTGACTGGCAGTTTCTAATTCGTAAACCGAGTTAGGTAAGACACTGCCTTCAAAGGCCTGGTCGCCAGCACTAAACCGCAGGCCGTGTCCTAATTCATCGGTAACTTCCAACCAGCGTAGGCCAGTCCGGTTCCCTGTTTCTTGGGGAACCAGGTAAGGCGCCTTATTTTCCTTAGCGGTGGTCTCAAAAACCCCTAAGCGGGCACCAGCTTTCCGGTCGCAATAATTTTCAGCCGGACCGTAACCATAGTAGCGCACGTTTTGGTAAGGGGCCTTTAGTTTAAAGTCCATCCCGTATGCGGGAATTGACGGTAAGTTTTCATAGCCTGGATAGCTCAACTTAATCGTAACCTTACCGTGACTATCAACGGTATAAGCCACCGTGTGGTAGTATTCACCAGCTAGTGCTAGTTGGTGTTTAAAGGTAACCGTGACACAATCTGCCTGTTCTTCAACCTTAGCGTCAACGTGCTTTTGGTAAAGGCCAGCTGCCAGCCACATCCCCCGGTCAAAACCATGTTTAACCCCGCGGTCATTATCGGTTTGGGCCCGCCAAAAGCTCGTCTTCGGCGTCCGGGTAATGTATTCTTTACCGGCGTAGACATAGGAAACCAAACCTCCTTCAGCTAAGGAGAGTAGCACGCTAAAGTTTGGCCCGTGCACGCCAATGTTAACGTCGCCGTGAACAACCTTAAGTGCGGCTGGCTTAGCAGGCTTGGTTTGACCTGCAACCTGCTTGATAAATTGGCCAAAGGTTAGTTCATAACCAGCCGGAGCCCAATTTGTAGCCTGGCGCAATTTTTGACTAACCTCATAAGTATACTCACCCGGCGCAAGTGCTTTTGGAAAGTCCACCTTGAAACTAGCAGTTTGACCGGCTGGCACTACCCACTGGTAAGCCTTGTGCCAGATTGGTTGCCCAGCTTTTTTCAAGCTAACTTCAAAGTAACTATCACTGGTATCAACAAACAAGTTGGTATTTCTAACGGTGACTTCCTTGTCAGTTAGACTCAGCTTAACGTTAGCATATAGTTGCTTTACTTCTTGGGCTTTAGGCGAGGGAGTCCGGTCGGCAAAGACAATCCCGTCCCCACAAAATTCGTAGTCGGTAGCCCGGTCATCCCAATCACCACCGTAGGTTAAGACTTCCTGGCCAAATTCATTGTGTTTGAGGAGGGCTTGGTCAATGTAATCCCAAATGAACCCACCTTGATATTGTTGGTACTTGTCTTCCAAGTCAGTATACAGGCTCATCCCGCCCAAGGAATTACCCATCGCGTGCATGTATTCACAGGAAAGGTAAGGTTTTTTCGGCTTGGTTTCTAGGTAGGCTGCAATTTCTTGCGGCTTAGCATACATCCGGCTTTCCATATCGGAAATTTCATCATAATCCCGGTTCCAAAAGACCCCTTCATAGTGAACTAACCGGCTGTCGTCTACCCTGTGGAAAAACTTGGTCATCTCTAAAATATCGCTTCCGGCGTAAGATTCATTTCCACAAGACCAAATCAAAACGGCCGCGTGGTTCTTATCCCGCTGAAAGAGGCTATTAGCTCGATCTAAAACGTTAGCCTGCCACTCAGGTTTATTGCCCGGTACATTCCAACTTGGTTCACATTGACCTAGCTTTTGCCAAGAGCCGTGACTTTCTAGGTTCGTTTCGTCAATCATGTACAGGCCGTATTCATCGCAAAGCTCATACCAGCGACTCTGGTTAGGGTAATGGGAGGTTCTAACCGCGTTAATGTTGTGGGCCTTCATAAACTTAATGTCCCACAGCATCTCCTCTTCCCCAATGGCCCGGCCCTTCTTATAGGAGAACTCATGACGGTTAATTCCTTTAAAAATGAGGCGGTGGCCATTCAAGAGCATCAAGCCGTCTTTGAGTTCAAAGGTCCTAAACCCTACTGGTTGTTGGACAACTTCGACTAACTGGGAGTCTTTTAAGATTGCTAGTTCCAACGTGTATAAGGTAGGACTTTCTGCGCTCCAAGCAGCCACAGCAAGGTCTGTCAGTTTAAAGCCAATCTCTGGTTGGCCATCCACAAAGCCCTCTGTGATTAAATGGTTTTCTTGGTCTCTCAAAGCGTAAGAAACCGTCACTTCAGCCAAATCACCAGTCAACTTGCCTGCTAGCTCCAGCTGACCCTTTTGATAATCAGCCCCCATAGTCGCTTTGACAAAGACATCTTCCAAGTGGGTCTTAGGAACTGCGTAAAGGTAGACATCCCGGAAGATGCCGGAAAAGCGCCAAAAATCTTGGTCCTCAATCCAACTAGCAGCCGAGCGCTTGTAGACTTCCACCGCCAGCTTGTTTTCCCCAGCTACCAGGTAGTCGCTCAGTCTAAATTCGGTTGGACTAAAGGCATCTTCCCCGTAACCAACAAAGTGACCGTTTAGCCAGACGTAAAAGGCTGTTTCCACTCCCTGAAATGAGATAAAGACTTCTTTTTGCTGTAAGGCTTCAGCGAGTTCAAAGGTTTTGACATAAGAGCCAACCGGGTTATAGTCTTTAGAAATCTTAGGTGGTCGTAGCTCATCTAAGCCATCCCACGGATACATCGTATTAATGTATTGGTTTTTATCATAACCTTGCATCTGAATGTGCCCTGGAACTTGAATTTTGTCAAAACCAGTCGTATCAAAATCAAGTCGATAAAAATCCTTGACCCGTAAGCTGGGGTTTTGAGCGTAACTAAATTGCCAGGTGCCATTTAACGACTGGCGCAACTTCATCTGCTTAGTCGCCGCTTCTTCATAAGATTGATAGTACTTATGGTCTGAATGGGCGGGAATTTTATTAACCGCAAAAACTTCCGGATCTTCTAACCATGCTAAACTTGCTTCCATTAAATGTAACCTCCTAATCTAGTACCTTAAAATGATAACTTTTTGACGTGTAATCTTGGTGGACCACCGGATCATAAAGACCCAGCTTCATTAACTCGGCCCCACTATATACTTGCCCCGTGGCTTCTTCACGATAGAGCAAGTCTGGCTTTAAACCAGCTAAGTGCGTCTTAGTCAGTGCCCCTTGGGCAAAGGCTTGCTCCTGGAAGGTAAAGAGCATTGCTTCTCTCTGGTCCGGACTGACAAACATCCAGGCCGTTTGGTTTCCCTCGTGCGGGCCCTTCAAGCGGTAGAACTTACCATACTGGATTAAGGACCGAATCTGCTTGTAGCTAGCAACCTGCTTTTTGACAGCGGCCTGCTCTGCTTGACTCAGCTTCGTTAAGTCGAGTTCATAACCAAAGACCCCGCTCATCGCGACGTCCCCCCTGGTTTCCAGTGGTGTCTGCCGCCCCGTTTGGTGGTTAGGCACGGCTGAAACGTGGGCTGTCATCGTTGAAATTGGGTAGGCCAGCGAAGTCCCGTATTGGATGGTTAAGCGGGCAATCGCGTCGGTATTATCACTTGCCCATGATTGTGGCATGTAATAAGCCCAGCCAGCATCGAAGCGGCCCCCACCACCAGAGCAGCCTTCAAATAAGACGTCCGGGTAGTTCGTGGTTAGTTTCTCTAAGAGGACGTACACTCCCAAAATGTAGCGGTGATAAACTTCCCCCTGTCTGCTTGCTGGTAGGCCCACCGAGTAAACATCAGAGATATTGCGGTTCATGTCCCACTTAATGTAGTCAATTCCTTGGTCTAAAACCTGGCTTAATTGTTGGTAGACATTTGCTTGCACCTCAGGCCGACTCATGTCTAAAACAAATTGGCTCCGTGAAGGACTAGGGGCACGACCTGGAACTTGCATTAGGTAGTCTGGGTGTTGCCGGTACAAGTCCGAATCAAGCGAAATCATTTCAGGTTCAACCCAGATTCCAAATTTCAAGCCCTGTTCATGGACGTAGTCGCTAAAATGCTTGATTCCTTGAGGAAACTTCTTTTTATAAACGGACCAATCACCTAACGAACTGGTGTCGTCATCCCGGTGGCCAAACCAACCATCATCTAAGACAAACATTTCAATTCCTAACTTCTTAGCGTCAGCCACAATTGGTTTGAGCTTCTCTTCGTCGAAGTCAAAGTAAGTTGCCTCCCAATTGTTCACTAAAATTGGGCGCGCTTGGTGCTTAAACTTACTTCTAACCACCCGCTCTTGAATAATCTGGTGGAAGGCTTGACTCATTTGATTTAAACCGGCCTCCGAGTAAGTCATTAACACTTCCGGCGTCGTAAAACTTGCCTGGGGCTGTAGGTCCCAACTAAAGTTATAATCGTTAATTCCAATCAATAAGCGGGTTTGGTCAATTTGATCTTGTTCCAGTTCGAATTTGTGGTTACCGGAATAAACCAAGGCAAAACCATAGGCTTCCCCACTAAATTCATCCGTTTTCGGTTCAACCAAGGCCAAAAACGGGTTCATGTGGTGACTGGAACTGCCCCGGCGGCTTTCAAAACTCTTCACCCCCGCCGTCACCTTAGCCCGCGTTAAGTGGCGTTCGTTAGCGTGTGCGCCCGGTAGGCAAATCGATTCAAAGTCCTTGGCAACAAAGTCTATCTGCAGTGAGGCTAACTTTTTAATCGTAACCGCCTGGCTCCCCAAGTTAGTCAGCTTGCTAGACCGAGTAATAATGGCCCGATCTCGGTAAATCGTATAGTTCAACGCTAGCTCTAAGTGGCTGACTTCATCGACTAAGTTAATAATTAAGGTTTGAGCTTCCGTCTTATCTTCCACAAAGGCTTGGGGTAAGCCAGCTAACTCTGGCTTGCCGTCCACAATTTGGTAGTCTTTAAAAATCCATCTAGCTGCCCGGCTGCCATCAGCATGTTCAATGATAGCTGCTGGCAAGCGGTAATCACTATCCCCACTGGCACTATATTCTTGTGGTAAAGTATCTAGCGAATAAGTCCGGTCTGTGTGCCCAGGTAAATTTCCTGAAAAACCCCGGTCAACCCGCGGATACCTCAATTGGCCATGGTAACTATCAATAGCGCTCCCAAAGTATAGGTGGCTCAAGACGCCTCCTTCTTCCAGCGCCAATAAATAGGATATTTTACGGTTATGTAGGTGAAAAACGCCTTGCTGTTCATCAAAAGTAATTAATGCGGTCATCAAAAAACCTCCTTCGACTGTCGTTTTCATTCTTTTAAAGAAAACGCTTACTAGTAAATTTTACTATATTTTACTTAATCTTTCAATTAATTTAGTTAACGATTTTATTTTTAACTTATCTATGCTACAATATTTTTAATTAAGAACTGTTCTAAGGGGGATTTCTCATGGCCACAATTAAAGACATTGCTGAGCGACCGCAACCGTTTCCCGGGTCCTCAATAATGACAAGTCCATGTCAGTTAGCGCTGAAACTAAACAACGTATTTTTGAAGTTGCCGATGAATTAGACTACACCAAGCATAAAAAGCAACATCCAAGCAAAACGGCAACTAATAAGCTAGCAATTGTTCAATGGTATACCAAAGAAGAAGAATTAGATGATTTATACTACTACTCCATTCGGGTCGGGCTCGAAAAACATGCCCAGGAGCTAGGCTTTGACCTCGTCCGAATCTTCAACAACGATCCGTTAACCGACGCTCAAAATGTGGACGGCATCATCGCCATCGGTAAATTTTCCGCCAGCCAAATCAAGAGCCTAGCCAAACTCAATAGCAACCTGGTTTTTGTCGATAGCGACACCTTAAATGCGGGTTACAGTTGCGTTTGCACCGACTTCCAAAATTCGGTCACCAACGTTTTGGACCACTTCATTAACCAAGGGCAAACCAAAATTGGGATGTTAGCCGGTGAAGAAGCCACTTCTGACCGCAAGCTATCCTTGATTGACCCACGTTTTTCCACCTTCAAACACTACCTCAGTGAAAATGGCCTCTATAATTCTAAGTACGTCTACGTAGGTCCCTTCACTACCGATGCCGGCTATAAAATGATGAAGGCCGCCATCAATGAACTAGGAGCCGACCTACCCCAAGCTTTCTTCGCCGCTAATGACGCCTTAGCTATCGGGGCTTTACGTGCCTTACAAGAAGCCAATCTCAGTGTTCCTGACCGTGTCAGCCTCATTTCCTTTAACGACACCTCTGCAGCTAAGTTCGTCTACCCCCCTTTATCTGCAGTCACGGTCTACACTAAGGAAATGGGCCAAGCGGCCGTCGATTTACTCAAGCGTAAACTAGATCAACAGGACCTAGGCGTACCGCGGATGATTAAAATTGCTACCAAGTTGACCTTACGTGGCAGTAGCCTTAACTAGGGGGAATTCTATGCTAACCTATAATGTTGATTCCGAAATCAAATTAGCCCTACCCCGCCCAGAAATCGACGGTCCTAAGCTCTTTGCGCTAATCCAGGCCAGTCCCAACCTAGGCGACTTTCTTCCCTGGGTTAAACTTACTAAAGTGGCGGCTGATGAAGAGAGTTTTCTACGCCAATGTAATGAACACTGGGCCAAGGGGCGCTCTTTAAACCTAGTCATCCACTACCGCAACCAAGTCGTCGGTACGCTTAGCCTAAATAGCATCCATGATTGCCATGCCGACATTGGTTACTGGCTTGGGCAAGAGAGTTTGAAGGTTACGGCATCATGAGTCGGTCAGTCGCTGGCCTCATCTCCTTAGTCAAAGAAGATTATCCCCACATTAAACGCTTGGAGTTACTAGCAGACGTAGCCAACACCCGCAGTAATAATGTTGCCAAGCGACTCAACTTCACTTTGGAAGCCTGCCTCAAGCACCGCCTCAAACACTACGACGGCACAATTCATTCGGCTAACCTCTATGCTTTTTACCTAGACTAGCCCAACAAAAAAGGTTGAAATCAGCTTACCTCCAAGTTGATTTCAACCTTTTTCTATTGAAAAACTGAATTTAGTAGATTTTCTAAATCGGCAGCACTACTCCTAGCAAAAACAACCATAGTGCTAACCACAAACTCAAATGAGCTATCTTTTTTTGAAGTAGGCTATATTCTGTTAACCCATCTTTTACATAGTAGAGAAAATATTCTTTATACTCCTCGTATTCTTTACTTCTCTCAATTTCTTTACGCTCCTCAAGTTTAGCAAAATACTCTTTCAGTATTCCCGGTGTTTTATCATTTATAGCTACCGTTATAGAAGCTTGGCAGCTAATAAGCACAAAAAGTACGCTTAGTATCCATAGACTATATTCTGACATTTTATTTGAAATAATACCGCTTATATTTCCAATCATTAAGATGACGACACAACCAAGGCTTATCAGAATCACTATTCGTAATCCCCTATGTAAATACCAATAAAACGTATTTTCTTTTTTGATTTGTTGGCGGATATCTTTTCGGATTTGCTTCTTCTTTTTAATTCTCTGCTTGCCAACCCTCCATGTCTCTGTCACTTCTTTTTTAGCATCTTGCCAATATTTTTTCGCATCTTCCCACCACTTTTTTAAATTACTCTTACGCTGAGCCATAGTAGCCCGCTGGAAAAGTATTCTTCTCAACGAAATAATCTCAACTTCTGTCGCTTTTCCTTCTTCTGATTTTGCATCTGCTTCATCTGACGTAACTTTTTTCTTACTCAGTCCTTGCCTAATAACTCTAGTTCTTAATTTCCTAATTTTTATAATACATACTGCAATCCTTGTTAAAAAAATCGTACTCAAAATTAGTAATGCTAAAAATAATATCAACATAAAAAATGCATTTAATTGCAAAGCTTGGATTAATTTAGGTAAAGCAGCAATTAGTGTAAGCAGGACTAGACTTATCAAATCAATCGCTAATTTTAAATTTTTTAACAACACCGTAACCTCCTCAGTAGCTTGACAGCTAAACACTCCTAGTCAAATCCCTAAAATAGGGCCGTAGGTTAAGTATAACCCCCTCTTGTCAGATTACCAACTCCGCTAACTATTTAGCTACCAATTAATGCCACTACTACTAAAAAATAGACTACCAACTTCTGCATTGGTAGCCTATTTCAGTGACGTTGGTTCAAGTTTTGCTTAAACCAACTTGCTATTTACTTTGTAAACTTAGTACTTCATCTTTGGCGCTGACCGTGGTGCCACTAGCTAGCTTGAGATCAATGTCTTTGAAAGCATCAGAGTTAGTAACCGTCACAATTACGGTGTCATCTAAACCGGCCTTCTTAATGGTTGGATCCCAGAATTCTAGAATTTCTTGGCCGGCCTTAACGCGCTGCCCTTCTGTCACGTAGGAAACAAAGCCCGTGCCCTTTAGCTTAACTGTTCCTAACCCAACGTGAATCAAAAGGACGACTCCATCATCTGACACTAAGCCCACGGCGTGGCGGGTAGTGAAGGCTTGGCGAACGGTAGCGTCAAACGGAGCAAAGACGCGGCCGTCACTAGGCTTAATTGCAAAACCTTGGCCTAATTTGCCGCTAGCAAAGGTTGCATCATTAACTTCTGCTAGGGAAATTAATTGGCCTGCGATTGGAGCCTTGACACTCAATGCTTGGCTAGAAACGGCTTCCGTTTCGCCTTCACCTAAGTATTCATCCCAAGTCTTTTCAAGTTCAGCCACAATTTCAGCGTGCTTTTCTTCGGTTAACTTAACCTTGAAGAAGAAAACTAGGGCCCCTAAGATGATTAAAACAAATGGAATCCCAAATACATACAACTTGAAGGACATGATACCATGAGCGGTCATGGTCTTAGCAGTTGCCCCGGTAGTCATTCCGGCAGCTACGGCCGCAATCCCGATGACTGAGTTAGAAACCGCGCCCCCGAACTTATCAAGTAAAGGACGAACTGATAAGGTAAGTGATTCGTCACGGTGACCTAACTTAAGTTGCCCATATTCAACGCAGTCAGTAATTGTCATTAAAACTACCAAGAATACTAATGGTTGTGGGATGAAGAAGAGTTCGGCTGCAACTAAGACCATTGCCAATGAAGTACCGGCAATCGTGAAGACCCCAATCCCACAAAGCATGATGAAGATACAGATGAAGAAGAGGTTTCTTCTGTTAATCTTGTCTGCTAGTTTAGGGAAAAGCGAAACTGATAACAACCCCACTAAGGTGTTGATGGTCCCTAGTAATGTGAATTGAGTTGCGTGACCTAATACGTAGGTAAAGTAGTAAAGCTCGGAAGCATTTAAGATACTTACCCCAGTTGTATATAAAACGTAAGACAAGGCAATTGCCATTAACTGATCATTTTTCACTAACACTTTCAAAACGTCTTTAAACCCAGTCTTTTCAGTGTTTTTCCGCAAGTCTGAATCAATTTCATGAGTACCAAGTCCAACTCCGACAGCAGTTAAAAAGGAGATAGCAGCCACGATAAAGGCAAACCAGAACCAACCCCGGTTATCACCGGCCCCACCATTTCTACTCATTGAGAAGAAGAGGACGATTGGCATGATAACCACACTGACAATGTTACCACCGATGGTAGAACCAATCCGGGCGAAGGTCGCTGTCTTTTCCCGTTCCTGTGATGAGAAGGATAAGGCGGGAATCATGGACCAAAAACCAATATCTTTAAAGGAATAAAAGATATCCATGGTGATGTAAATAATTGCAAATAAGATTAGGTATAAGCCTGGATTAGTCTTGTTTAAACCACCCATGTCGGTAAATAAAATTAACAACGAAACAGAACTGATTAATCCACCAATTACAACCCAAGGCTTAAATTTACCCCAGCGGGTCTTAGTGTTGTCGATAGCGTTTCCAATAAATGGGTCAATTACTAATTCGACAATCCGTAAGGCCGCGATAATGTTGGTAATGTATAAAACCATCCGGTCATTTTGGGCTTCGTTACCCGTGTTAAATAGGTGCGAGGTAACAAAAGTAATGAAGAATGTTGATAAGGTCGCATAAAAAATATCGTGACCAAATGCCCCAAATGAGTACGCAATCCGTGATTTAGCGTTACCGCTTGTTTGAGGTACAGCTTGACTAGTACTTTCCATAGGAGTCTATCCCCTTTTCTACTATAATTTCTTTACAAGCATTATAGTAAACGATTTCAAGAAAATTTTCAATACTTTTTAGTAAATTTTTAGTGAAAAGTTTATTGTTTTTTTACCACGAAAATAGTAGTTGCCTCACCGCTGTCTCACTGGTAACTACTTTCTACTATTATATAGGATGTACTTTCTAACCATAACAAAAAGTCCTTGGATGATTTCCTCGGACTTTTTAACTAATATTTACTACAAAAATTACCGAAGAAATTAAACCATAAACACTGGGAATTAAATAAAATGGAAACCTATTTAAAAAGCAATGTTTTCTAACACTCAAAAAAAGGATTAAAATATTCAGCCTCAGATAGTTACGCACCTAGTGCCTCACGTAGCCTCTTTAAATTTTTGTTGTGCCAACCAATCATACTCAGCTTAGGAAAATCAACAAACAACTTGATTCCTTCACCATCCCTAGCCTGCTCTGTTAATTCTAACACTAAGCTAGTGGCTAGTTCTTGTTCATAAATTGACGCCTTTGCAATCTTTTCAGCGGGTATATATAGTCCATCATGAAACGTCCCTTGCTTGCTTTCATATTCCGCGGTGAAAAAGCCCCCTAAACGCGAAATGTGGACGTAACTAGTCTCAACCTTATCCTTACGCAGGGCGTTAACGGAAAGCAAAACTGCTTCAGGTTGATATG
>ENA-ORUR01000685-ORUR01000685.1-human-gut-metagenome-genome-assembly--contig:-NODE-685-length-10799-cov-2.26387_pt1 | contig 10799 bp, 13 predicted proteins | sample MGYA00242086_ERZ509223 | MGnify/ENA primary metagenome ERZ509223 (study PRJEB26280, sample SAMEA2338820) | human gut metagenome | biome: human gut; feature: human-associated habitat; material: faeces... | reverse complement strand
TATACTCATGAACAATATGAAAAAATTGCAGCTTTAAATTCTAAATGGTCTGACTATGATTTCGACAAAACAGATGGCTATATCTATTTTGTCGAGTTAGAAAAAGAACTTGTTCCACCGGAGCTCACACCAGCCGACAGGAAAAGGTTCATTGAGTATTTAGAAAAAGAAATTGAAGTAGTTAACAAGTAACATCGTGATATTTATAGGGATGAATTGATATAGTTAATTTGGAGGTGAGTAGAGTGTTAAGCAGGGAGTTAGCGGAAAAATATTATCAAGAGCGAATAGATGCAGAATCATGGCACGGTCCTTATACAGAAGAGGAGCTACGGTTGCAGAAAGAACGCAGAAAAAAACTGGATGAATATATAAAACAAAATCGTTGGAGACATGTAAAAAATAATGAAAAACATGCTAAATAGCATTCAACCATTTAAGTGGTTGGGTGCTATTTTTATACCCTAATTAAGGAGGTGGTGCGACTATTAACTTTAAAGATTGAAAGGAGCGAGGATTATGTCTAATCACAAGCAAAAGGTTGGCAATCAAACTCCTACTCAATCGGTAATTGCTCCATATCAAAAAACGTTAAGTGATGAGGCCGTTAAGTTTTACGAGCGCACCGGGTTATCATGTTACGAATGGCAAAAGAACTTGCTAGATCCAATTATGGCTATCGATGAAGATGGCTTGTGGGTTCATCAAAAGTTTGGTTATGCCATTCCTAGACGTAATGGTAAAACCGAGGTTATTTACATAAAGGAAATATGGGCTCTAGAACATGGTCTTAATGTTTTGCACACAGCGCACCGTATCAGTACTTCTCATTCATCGTTTGAGAAGTTAAAGCGATACCTGGAAAAATCGGGTTATGTAGATGGTGAAGATTTTAACTCCATTAAAGCCAAGGGCCAGGAGCGAATCGAGCTATACAAACCTGGCGGAGTTATCCAATTCCGCACACGGACCTCTAGCGGTGGTTTAGGTGAAGGGTTTGACCTATTAATCATTGATGAAGCACAGGAATATACAATCGAACAGGAATCAGCTTTAAAGTATACGGTTACGGATAGTGCCAACCCACAAACCATTATGTGTGGAACGCCACCGACACCAGTTTCAAGCGGAACGGTTTTTTCTAGTTACCGGGATGCTGCTTTAGCAGGAAGTTTAAAATACTCAGGTTGGGCTGAATGGTCAGTTAGAGACCAGAAGGATATTCATGATGTGGAAGCCTGGTACAATTCTAATCCGTCTTTAGGTTACCATCTAACGGAGCGTAAGATTGAAGCTGAGCTAGGCGATGATAAGCTTGACCATAATATTCAACGGTTAGGGTATTGGCCAAGATACAATCAGAAGTCAGCTATCACTAAGGGCGAATGGGATACGCTTAAAGTTAAAGAGTTACCAGGTTTTGTTGGCCAATTATTTATCGGTATTAAGTATGGTAACGATAATACCAATGTCGCAATGAGTTTAGCTGTAAGGACGGATGACAAACGAATCTTCATTGAGACTCTAGACTGTCAATCAATTCGCAATGGTAATCAGTGGATTATTAATTTTATTAAGCAAGCTGATGTGGCCAAAGTTGTGGTGGATGGAGCTAATGGTCAAAAAATCCTTGCAGATGAGTTTAAAGACTTTGGCTTGAAGAAACCGATTATGCCGACTGTTAAAGAAATCATCGTGGCTAACTCGCTTTGGAGTCAAGCGATATATCAAAAAGAGTTATGCCATAACGACCAACCCTCTTTAACAAAGGTGGCTACAAACTGCGAGAAACGTAATATTGGTTCAAATGGTGGTTTCGGCTATCGGTCACAGTTTGACGATATAGATATTAGTTTAATGGACAGTGCTTTATTAGCATACTGGGCTTGTTACAATACTAAGCCACGGAGAAAACAGAAAATCAGGTATTAGCAGCTCTTTATTGAGTTGCTTTTTTAATGCCTAAATTACCGAACTGCCGGGTAAGCAGGAGAAAGGATGTTTAGAATGTCATTTAAAACTATTGAAACTCAAGCAGAATTAGATGCAATTATCAAAAGTCGTTTAGATAGAGAAAAGGAAAGTTTTAAAGCTAAGCTGGCTGATTATGAGCAACTAAAAGCCCATAATGCAGAATTAGAACAACAAAATGCAGAATATAAGACTGCTCTAGAAGACGCTAAGACGAAAGCAAGCACAAGTGAACAATCGATTGCGGATTTACAGTCAAAAGTTACGAGTTATGAACAAGCGCAACTTCGAACTAAAATCGCGTTACAAAATGGCTTGCCATTCGATTTAGCGGATAGGTTGGCGGGTTCAACCGAAGAAGAAATCAAAGCGGATGCAGAAAAATTAGCCGGGCTTATGAATGTAAGTCAAGGGCTGTCCCCTTTGAAGTCTACTGAGGACCCATCAATCGTCAGTAAAGATGCAGCTTATCACGCACTAGTACAGAATTTAAATAATTAAGGAGAGATATATTATGAGTACAAATGCATTACAAGCAGGAACATTATTTGGACCAGAATTAGTGACAGAACTTATTTCTAAGGTACAAGGTAAGTCTGTATTGGCTAAGTTATCAAGCCAATCACCAATGCCTTTTAACGGAACAGAACAATTTATTTTTAACTTAGATGGTAATGCACAAATCGTAGGCGAAGGCGAGCAAAAGGGTGCCGGTAAAGCACAGTTAACAACTAAGGTAATTAAGCCAGTTAAGTTCGTCTACCAAGCACGAATTAGCGATGACTTCGAGTATGCTGCCGAAGAAAAGAAAGTTCAATACTTACAATCATTTAGTGATGGTTTCGCTAAAAAGATTGCTGAAGGTTTTGATATTGCAGCTCTTCATGGTTTAGAACCAAAATCATTGACAGACGCATCCTTCCGCAATACTAATTCATTTGACGGTCAAATCACAGCTAACGTGGTAACTTATGCGGAAGCAACATTTGACGACAACATCGAAGCAGCAGTTCAACAAGTAGCTGCTAAGGGTGGTTCGGTGACAGGAATTGCATTATCCCCTGTGGCCGGTCAAGCATTGGCTAAAATTAAGGATACCAACAAGAATCCACTTTACCCTGAATTTAGATTTGGGCAAAACCCTAATTCATTCTATGGGATGACTTCAGATATTAACCGCAACTTAACTGTAACAGGTGGTTCCGCTGAAACTGATCATGCCATTGTCGGTGATTTCCAAAATATGTTCAAGTGGGGCTACTCTGAAAATATTCCGTTAGAAATCATTGAATATGGTGATCCAGACGGTGCAGGTCGTGACTTGAAAGCATATAACGAAATTTGCTTACGCGCAGAAGCATTTATCGGTTGGGGTATTTTAGATACTGATGCCTTTGCTCGTGTTAAAGCTGATGCCTAGGAGGGGATACTATGCGGTATCGTGACAAGAAAACAGGTGCGATTATCGTTACTAATAGCACCCTTGGTGGCGATTGGGAATTATATAAAGCGACTGCGAAAAAACGGGTTAAGCTACCTGTCGAAGAAGAACAATCCGCTGAGGTTGAAGATGAGGACTTAGAAAAGCTAAGTATTGCAGAATTAAAGGCCCGCTTAGATGAGTTAGGTGTAACTTATCCGACTAAGGCTAAGAAGCAAGATTTAATTGAGATTCTGTCCAATTTTTAGGAGGGGGTTCTATGGCTAATTTTGCAACAACAGCCGACTTGGCCAAGTTATGGCGTCCACTAAAGCCTGGAGAAGTTGAGCGTGCGGAGGCATTACTAGAAGTGGTGTCTGATTCGTTGCGTTCAGAAGCTATTAAGGTTGGTAAGGACCTAGACATGATGGTGGCCGTTAGCTCAGCGCTCGCAAGCGTGGCCAAGTCGGTTACAGTCGATGTGGTGGCACGTACCTTAATGACTTCTACCAATCAAGAACCAATGACACAGTTTGCAGAAAGTGCTTTGGGCTACTCAGTCCAAGGCTCTTTTTTGGTTCCAGGTGGTGGGTTGTTCATTAAAGACAGTGAACTTAGACGCTTAGGCCTAAAAAGGTGGTGGATTTATATGGCCTTAATTAAAGGAATTACTGTGACGCTAATTGACAAGGTTAGTCAGGGTGAAGATCCTTTTGGCGCTCCCAACTATCAAGATAAAGAAATTGAAGTTGAAAATGTATTGGTGATGCCAGCTAGTTCTGATGATATTGTGAACGAGTTGAATTTGACCGGTAAAAAAGCAGTCTATACTTTAGCTATTCCTAAGGGGGATAGTCATGACTGGGAAGATAAAGAAGTCAGATTTTTCAGCCAGAGGTGGCGAACATTTGGATTCGTTACACAAGGGATTGAAGACCTAATTCCGCTTGACTGGAATAAGAAAGTGATGGTGGAACGCTATGGGTAACTTTAAGTTTAAATTAAATCGAAGTGGTGTTAGCGAGCTTATGAAATCGGCTGAAATGCAAGCTGTTTTAACCGATAAAGCTTCAGCCATTCGTAGTCGATGTGGCCGTGGTTATGAGCAAGATATTTACGTTGGTAAAAATCGTGCGAATGCCATGGTTAGTGCGGCTAGTTGGCGAGCCAGGAAAGACAATGAAAAGAATAACACATTGTTAAAGGCGGTGCGCTAAATGATTGAGCTAATAATTAAGCGATATTTAGACGGTCATTTAGAGGTGCCGTCTTTTTTAGAACGTAGCAGCAACATGCCGGCTAAATTTGTCTTGTTTGAAAAGACAAGTGGTCGGTCAAGTAATTACTTGAAGTCAGCGACAGTAGCCTTTCAGAGTTACGCGCCAACACTTTATCAGACCGCAGAGCTAAACGAACACCTAAAAGAAGTTATTGAACAAATGATTGAGTTGCCAGAAATTAGCGGCATTGAATTAAATAGCGACTATAATTTTACGGCAACGGATAGTAAAGAATACCGTTACCAGGCAGTATTCGATATTAATTACTACTAGGAGGGAAAAGTATGTCAAAAGTAGAAAACGTAACTGCAGCTAAACCTAAAGTTAGTGGAGCGGTGTATACGGCCCCATTAAATACAACTTTGCCAGCAGATGCAATTAGTGATTTAGATACAGCCTTTAAAGCGTTGGGATATATTTCAGAGGATGGGTTAACTAATACAAATAGCCCTGATTCTGAAAGTGTAAAAGCTTGGGGTGGCGATACGGTTCTGACTACCCAAACGGAGAAAGAAGATACATTTAGCTACACTTTAATTGAAGCGCTGAATGTTGAAGTATTAAAAGAAGTATATGGAACTGATAACGTTTCTGGAACATTAGAAACAGGGATTACTGTTAAAGCAAATTCTAAAGAGTTACCGGAACACTGCATTGTGATTGAAACAATTCTAAAGAATGGGGCTTTAAAACGGATGGTTTTACCAGTTGCTAAGATTTCTGAAATTGGCGATATTACCTATTCAGATGGTGATCCTGTTGGTTATGAATTAACGATTTCAGCTTTGCCGGATGCAGATGGTAACACACACTATGAGTATATTGCTAAGGGAGGAGCTAAGTAATGTTAAAAGGCGAAACTAAAACCGGGTTTAAATACCAAATTGAAGAACAAGTTACAGATGACTATGAATTAGTTGAACTAATTGTGGAAGCGGAAGAAAATCCGTTAGTATTTCCTAAATTGATTAATCGTGTTTTGGGACCTAGTCAACTTAAGGCTTTAAAGGAACACGTTCGGGATAAGGAAGGGCGAGTTTCTGCACAAAAGATGGTTGCAGAAATTACCGATATTTTCCAAAGTCAAGATAAGGTAAAAAAATAATATTCTTTGCCAAATTGCTTAAGCTTGATGAAGATGCCGTGATTTGTGATTTAGCTGAAACATACAATATTTATGATTATAAGCAGCTACCTGTTTACCAGGTGGCTGTTTTTGTTTGTGGTTTAAGAGAAAATTCAAGAATCATGATGAAGGTAAGTCAGACAAAAGTTAAGCTTGATTCTATGCTACTAGCGGGAATTGCTGACAGATTGAGCTTGTTACTTTGGCAAAGAACAAAAGACGGCCAACATGGCAGAAATCGTCCTGTTTCGATAGTTGAACAACTTACAAACAAGCCTAAAGCAGAACACGAGGAATCTATCTTTAATTCGGGCGAAGAGTTTGAAAACGCAAGGACAAAACTTCTGAAAGAACTGAGAGGTGATAATCATGGCAACTGAATTAGGGCAAGCGTACGTGCAAATCATGCCGTCAGCTAAGGGAATTAGTGGCATGATTTCAAAGCAGGTTCAACCCGAGGCCGAGTCAGCAGGACATGGAGCTGGATTAAGGCTAGGTAAATCGATGATTGCTGCAATTAGTAGTGCAGTTGCAGCTGCTGGGATTGGTAAGATGTTTGCTGCTTCAATCTCGGAAGGGTCAGCATTGCAACAAAGCCTAGGTGGAGTTGAAACCTTATTTAAAGGTAGTGCTAATCGGGTTAAGCAATACGCTCCACAGGCCTATAAGACCTCAGGGGTATCTGCTAATGCCTACATGGAAAATGTGACATCGTTTGCGGCGTCATTGGTATCCTCATTGGGTGGTAACACCAAAAAGGCGGCCGACCTAGCCAATACGGCCATGGTTGATATGTCTGATAACGCAAACAAGATGGGGACTGATATGGATTTAATTCAACAGACATATCAATCTTTGGCGCGTGGTAATTACGCCATGTTAGATAACCTCAAACTTGGTTACGGCGGAACTAAATCTGAAATGGAAAGATTGATGTCTGATGCCGAAAAGCTGACCGGAAAACATTACACAGTTGGTGATTTTGCAGATACCGTGGAAGCTATTCACGCTGTGCAAGAGAGCCTGGGCATCACCGGGACGACTGCTAAAGAAGCGTCAACTACTCTTAGTGGGTCAATGAACGCAATGAAGGCGGCCTTTAGTGACGTATTGGGTAATCTTGCTTTAGGCAGGGATATTGAACCGTCATTAAACGCGCTAGCTGAAACAACTTCTACCTTTCTTTTTGGAAACTTTATTCCAATGGTAGGAAACATTTTAAAGGGGTTACCAGGAGCAATTAGCACCTTTATATCAGCAGCTATTCCGCAGATTTCATCAGGACTACAATCAGTTTTTTCTAATTTAGGAATTAATATTGATTTTTCCGGACTGAGTTCTAAGTTTCAAGGAATACTAACTGCAGTTCAGCCTGTAATAGATGGCTTAAAAACTGCTTTTGGACAATTGCCAGATCTTTTCAATTCAATTGTAAGTGCTGTAACACCAGTGATTGATGCGATTATTAATGGTATTTCACGAATGGATTTTAGTGGTATCCAATCACTGCTTAGCTCGCTTATTCCGGCTATTCAGTCTGGTTTCTCAACAATGATGGAAATTGTAGGACCGGCCATTGATGGTGTAGTAAATTCGTTTGTTTCGCTATGGAATGCAGCCCAACCGTTAATCCAAGCACTTAGTTCGGCTTTAATGCCGGTCTTTCAAGCGCTGGGTTCATTTTTAGGTGGAGTTTTTTCAGGAATACTTAGTGGAATAAGTTTCGCTTTTGACGCATTAAAAGTTGCGATTCAGATTCTAACTCCAATAATTCAAGTGGTAGTAGCTGTTTTCAAAGCATTTTCTCCAGTAATAAATTTTCTAGCCCAGGTAATAGGAACCTTAATTGGGGTATTTGCAAGTCTAGGTTCGGCCGGAAGCGGTATGAGTGGAATCCTCAAAAGCGCTTGGAACGGGATTAAAAATGCAATCTCCACGGCTGGTTCGATTATTGGCAATGTAATCAATGCGATTAAATCAGCGTTTTCAAGTGCCGGGAGTGCGGCCGGTGTGGTTAAGAACGTTATTTCGATGGCTTGGAATGCACTTGGTAGTGTGATTAGAACAGTTTCCTCAGCAATCAGTGGTGCAATCGGCAGTGCGAAGAATGCCTTTCATGCTTTTGGTAACGCAGTTTCTTCAATTTCTGGTGGAGTTAGGGGTGTCATCAATGGTGTTAAAGGTGCTTTTAGAAGTCTAGGCAACATTAGCTTAGTAGGAGCTGGCCGTGCAATTATGAACGGTTTTTTAAACGGCTTGAAGTCTGCCTGGGGAGCTGTTACCAACTTCGTTAGTGGGATTGCAGGTTGGATTAAGCGTCACAAAGGGCCAATCAGTTATGACCGGCGGTTACTTATTCCGGCTGGTAATGCAATCATGCAAGGATTGGATGCCGGATTAGCTGACGGATTCGGTTCGGTTAAATCAACCGTTTTAGGTATGGGGCAAGCACTGAGCGATACGCTTGAAGTTAGCCCTAAGGTTGATGTGACCAGCTTAGGTGGTCTTGATGTTCAAAAGCTTAGTGCGCAGCTAGGGATAAAAGATGCCACACTTGCACCTAACGTTGAAGCGCAAAGCCAACGCAAAGTAATGTCTGATTTGATTGACACTTTAAATGGACCGCAACCAGCCGTTATTAATTTGAGCCTGGGTAGTAACGATTTTACTGCATTTGTAGAAGATATTTCTAAAGCACAAGGTTCAGAAGTGCAATTTCAAAAGAATTACAAATTTTAGGGAGGTGATATAGATGGGCCAACAACTTCTATTTACTTATGGCGGTCATTGTCTCGACAAGGAAATACAAGGTTTTAGAACTTTAGCAGTAACCGGGAGAGAAGAGTTAACGCAGGATATAGATGATGTTGATTTAGCTAGCAATGGGGCATTATATCTCAGCGCAAGGCTTAAACAAAAGACATTGAAAATAAGTTTCTTTCTTCGGTGTTCGACTTTATCTGAGCGTCATTTAGTTACAGCTAAACTAAAACAACTGCTGTTAGCTAGAAACACTACAGTTAATTTTAGTGACGATAGTTTATATCACTATATAGGTAGCGTAAGCAAGTTGGAAGTTGACAAGACAACTTTATCATCAACCGGCTCGATTGAAATTGAATTAAGCGATCCGTATAGCTATTCTGAAACGCAAATTTTAAGCGGAACTGGTACTACCGTGAAGTTTAACAGCTCATATGGAGAAACTGGTTTTAGTAACAAACCAATTATGATTGAATTTACACCGTCTGCTTCAATTACAACTTTCCAAATTACTAGCAACCAGCAAAAGAAATTTATTCTTAATCAAGCAGTATCCGCGGGTAAAAAGATAGTGATTAATTTTGATAAGTTAACGTGCACAGTAGCAGAATTGAACGTTTTAGCGGATGTATCGTTAAATAGCAATTTTGCTGATTTTGAGATTAACCATGATACCGTGATTACTTTTAACACTAGTGGCTCATACACAATAAGATTTGAGGTGAAGAAACTTTGATTTTTTACGAATTAAATAAACAACAAAAAGTAATAGGGATAGTTTCTTCAGCGATAGTCGAAGCTACCTTAGAAGAAGCAATCAATACTGCTGGAAAATTAAAATTTACAACGAGTTCTAAACTCCGTAATGATTGTTACTATATTCTATTTAAGCGGCCTAGTGCTGAGACCTATATGTGTTTCAAAATTCTGACCGAAACACAAAATAACAATCAAGTTAAGTACACAGCTGTTGAGTCTGCCTATGATGAACTAGCTTCTTACTCGTACATTAAAGATATTCGGCCACAGAATCATAGTGCTAAAGAAATGTTAACGCAAATCTTAAGCGTTACTAGATACCAAGTTGGATATGTAGCTGACACACCGGGCAAAACAACCAATTTCTATTACAAGTCCGTTTTAGAAAGTTTACAAGAATTGACTAACCTTTTTGGATTAGAAATAACTTTTGACGTAGTTTTCGATGCTAATGATAACCAAATAAAGCGGCGACTTGTAAATTTATACCAACAGCAAGGAAATCGAACTGGTAAACGTTTCGAATATGGTGATAAGCTTCTGAGCGTCACCAAAGAACAATCTAGTGAAGAGTTAGTAACGGCGCTTGTAGGGCGCGGTTCAAGTGTTCAAGTGAGCGAGGGTTCAGACGGAAGCCCAGACGGTTATAGTCGGAAGATAACCTTTGCGGATATTGAGTGGAAGAAAGCAAGTGGCAATCCTTTAGATAAACCACTTGGCCAGGAATTTTTAGAAGATCCTAGCGCGACTGCTCTATATGGTTTTTCGGACGGTAAACCTCGAATCGGAATTATTGAATTTTCCAACATTAAAGATAAAAACGAGTTAATTCAAGCCACTTATGAAAAGCTGCAAGAATTGAAACGGCCTAAGGTCTCTTTTAAAGCTGCTGTAACCGATGTGGGCGATTTAGCTTTAGGTGACACTGTTGCTATCATTAGACATGATTTGCAAATTGAGTATTTAACTCGTGTATATAAAGTTACACACAACTTACTTAATGAACAGGATAATACAGTAGAGTTTGGAGATAGTTTTCAAAGCGCAAGTATTACCAACAAGCTAAGCAACATTCAACAAGATGTTCAAAGTGCGAGAGAACGTTCAGAGTCAGCAGTTCAAGCAGCCAATGAAAAAAACACTAATTTTTATAGTTCAAGCAAGCCTAGTTCAGCTATTGAAGGTGACCTTTGGTATAAAGACCTAGGTAATGGAGAAACCGAACTCTATGCTTGGCACAATGGGAACTGGGAGTTGGTTGTTTCGACAGCTGATACAACTGCGGTTAAAAGACAAGTCGAACAAGCGCAAGCTGATTTAGTGCAAGTACGCGCTGACGCTAATCGGATTTCAGAAACGCAAACCGAATCGGCAAAGCAGTTAGACAAACAAATGCAAGAGCTACGGGCTAAGACAGTTGATAATGCTACTAACGTGCAGAACGTAATCAGAGACGTTGCACAAGCACACGCGGATTACG
>ENA-ORUR01000684-ORUR01000684.1-human-gut-metagenome-genome-assembly--contig:-NODE-684-length-10804-cov-2.14597_pt1 | contig 10804 bp, 9 predicted proteins | sample MGYA00242086_ERZ509223 | MGnify/ENA primary metagenome ERZ509223 (study PRJEB26280, sample SAMEA2338820) | human gut metagenome | biome: human gut; feature: human-associated habitat; material: faeces... | reverse complement strand
AAGTTGGTTACAATATGTTGGCTAGTTATAATAATTGGAGTGAAAGGTTTAATAGTTTTGCTCCACAAGAAGCATTGATTTATCATTATTTGACGTCTGATAAACCATGGAATTTATTATTTTTTAATCATTGCCGTTCATTATGGTGGGCGTATCGGAATTTGGATTGGTGTCAAGTTGTGAGTGAGATGAAGGTGGAAACTAACCAGTCAAAACGACCACAAATATTGATTTTTACCCAGACAGATCAGTTAGGACCAATTGAGCAACTAGTCACTGCGATACCTGAAGCTGATTTTATCATTGCGGCATTTACTTTAGTTAGTAATAAAGTTAAGCGCTTATAGCAGTATCCTAATGTTCGAGTCCAATATGCTACTACTATGGAAAGATTATTAGAAACTGCTCAAGTAGCTAAGCTATTTTTAGACCTCAGTGATCCAATTGATGAGGGGGTTCAAGCGCGATTACAGGCGCTAGCCAAACCTTATTTAGCATTAAAGCGAGCTGGTTACGTAGTTAAGAATGGAATAACGGTTGTAGCTACTGCAGTAGATATGATTAATTATATTCAAGCCTTATTAAAAGAATAATCTATGGAGGGATTAGAATGGAAAAAGAGTTAATTTCAGTACTGATACCGGTATTGGAAGAGAATAATTTATTATTGTCATGTCTCCAAACGATTTTTGAACAGGATTATCCTAATATAGAAATCATCATTAGTACTAAGCATGAAAAAATCAATTTAGGAAATTTTGCTAATGATTCGCGGATTAGAGTTATTTATACTTCTGAGGATGATTTAGCAATGATGAGATTGAAAGCAGTAGAGCAGGCTAAAGGAGAATTTATTGTTTTCTTAGATCCAAGAGGTGGTCTAGTTGGACAAGATGCACTAACAAGGATGTTTTACTTTATCGAAGAAAAAAATCTGGATGTTTTTATCAGTAACTTGACTGAGTTTGCTAATAATATTTTTCGTATAGAAACAGGTAAAAACGATATTCTTGAAGAGATAAATCCTATTAATTATTATTTTTATCTCAAAAAGTTTAGAGAACTTTGTTTGCTTGAAGGTAAATTGATTAGAAAAAGTTTTGCTAAATTAATTGATTACGGTCAATCTGAACAGAAAATGATTGAGCAACTAGTAAAATTAAAAGCTAACGTTGCTTGGTATTTTGGAAATACTTTTTTTTAGCGCAAAGAACGTGGAGAACTACCTAGGTATAACTTGGCAGAGACAGAGTTATATCCTCTAGTATTGCCAAAACAAGCTATAAGTGAGGAACAAATACCTAGTGAAATTAATATTTTACTATGTGTGGATGATAATTATTGTTCCAAATTATATGCTTTGTTACACTCTTTAAATCAAACTACAATTAACGAAGTAAGCGTATATATAGTATATCGTGAACTAAATGTTCAAAATTTAACTGTACTATTAAAGATTGCTACTCAACTAAGGATGCTTAAGATAATTCCTGTTAAAATTGATGATTATTATTATGAGCAATTAAGACTAATTTCGCTCCATAATAGCAATCTACCATTATCAATGTATTATCGGTTTTTAGCTACTAAGTTATTGCCACAAATAGATAGAATTATTTACTTAGATATAGATATGTTAGTTACGGCGGATTTAACAACTTTATGGCAAACGCCTTTAGGAAATAATATTATTGGTGCTTGTCGGGATTTGCCTTTTACAGAAAAAGAAAATAGCTGGAGTTATAGATTTTTAGGAAATAAGGGTAATGACTATTTCAATTCCGGTATGTTGATTATGAATTTAGCAGCAATGCGTAAAATTAACTTTTTTGAAAGAATTACAGATTTTACTCAAAAAGCGGCTAATTCTTTTTTATTAGGTGATCAAGATGCACTTAATTTCTTTTTACAGGATAATGTGAAAATATTAGATAGTAAGTATAACATGATTTTAAGTTATATAGATAATATTGAGAATCCTAGGCCAGTTATTGTTCATTATTGTGGATATGATGGTGTAAAGCCTTGGAATTTGAATATGCATGTTAATTATGAGTTAAAAGTAAAATATCTTAATTGTCATAGGAAGAATACTAGGGATTTACTGTACAAGATAGCTAATTTTCCAAAAGTTTCAATTGTAATTATGGGCGGCTTAAAAGAAAAGAGAAAACTGGAGAGTTTATTATTTCAAGCATATCCTAATTTTGAAATTATTATTCTAGGTGATAATGCTTTTTCAAGTGAGGATTTCGCAGATATAAAATATTCAAGTATCGAAAGCCTAGCTGAACTTGTTAACGCTCAAGGAGAATACTTCTTCTTTCTTGATGGCAAGGATTATCTAAAAAAGTATGACAGCTTGTTAAATATTATGACTGTAGCGATAAACAATCATATTGATTTATTATTAACACAATCTATGAAATTAGTTGAAAAAGAGGGGCTTTTCTATATAAAAAAAGAAAGTAAGCAACTAATTCCTATTGAGGAGCCTTCTCTTACAGCGTTTAATGATAAACATGGTAACGATGGCGGTGCTTCTTCAGGTATTCTCTGTTCTAAGAAGGACTTTGTTAAATTTCTAAATGAAAATGAATTAGGAATAGAAAAAATTCTGCAAGGTCTTTATGAACGAGTACTTAATAAGTACTATCTTGAAGAAATTGTTTGGGTCAAGGTAGAGTAGTTAAGGATTTGTCAATCTAAGTGGAAATAAAAATGAAAGAAGAGCTCCATTGTCTTCTTACATGCTTTTAATTTAAATAACGCTAAATGAGCTATTTTCCACTATTAGATAGTTCTTGAAGAGTGGTAGTCACTTAACTAACCTATGATTACAAACTAATCTTGAATATTAGTAATTAATTTGAAGGACTTTTTAGCTAGCATTGGAATAACTAATTTATTTGTTCGATAGGGTTGTAATTGGTGTAGTGAATTAAGGGGCGGATGTGAGTTTATTTCCACTGTTGATTGAAGAAAATGATGTTTTATTGGTGGGGTGGTGGATTCGACTTTGGTGCGGGAGTACATACTAGGAATATGGCTACCAAAAGAAGAAATTGCGTGAGCTGTTGGTTTTTACATTAAGAAAGTTAGGGGGAATCAAGGAAGGCACCGACGAAACGATTATCAAGTTAATTCCGGACCTATTTGCCCTAAGTAACGATCGTCAAGCTGTCATTAAAATCTTAATGAACAAGATGGGCTTGGGTCAGGAGCAAGCAGAAAGCTACTATCAGCGGGCCATGGCGGCGGAGCCAAAAGAGAAGTAGTAAGTATGGGGTAAGAAAATAGAAAACCGCCCTAACTTTCACATTCAACCATGAAAGTTAGGCGGTTTTTTTGTGATATGAATTCAAAGGTTAAAATGAACTAGTCAAACGGGAAATTAACTAGTTTAATTTAGGTCAGCACCGTTGGTCTTGATGACCTTTTGGTACCAGTAGAAGGAATCTTTGCGGCTGCGGGCAAGTGTTCCGTGGCCTTTGTCGTCCTTATCAACGTAAATAAAGCCGTAGCGCTTGGACATTTGGCCGGTACCGGCAGAAACAAGGTCGATGCAGCCCCATGGGGTGTAACCCATTAAATCAACCCCATCTAAGACGACCGCCTTGCGGACTTCCTCTAAGTGCTTTCTCAAGTAGTCTACCCGGTATGGGTCGTGGATGCTACCGTCGTCTTCTACTTTATCAACTGCGCCTAAGCCATTTTCGACGATGAAGAGTGGCAAGTGGTAGCGGTCGGTTAATTCGTTTAAAGCATAACGTAAACCAACGGGATCGATTTCCCAATCCCAGTCGCTCTTTTCGACGTAAGGGTTAGGGACCACTGCTTCTGTTGGGTCAGCTAAATCATCTGGAGCAACTTTGTCAGCTGAAACTACCATTGATTGGTAGTAACTAAAACCGATGTAATCAACAGTTCCTTCTTTGAGGACGATGCGGTCTTCTACGGTAATGTCTGGTCGGAAGCCCTTGCGTTCAATGTAAGCTTCGACGTTAGCTGGATAGTAGCCCCAAGCTTGAACGTCTGAGAACCAGTTGCGTCGTTGGTCTAGGCGTTGAGCCAATAAGACATCAGCTGGTTTTGAACTAGCAGGGTAAACAGGAGTGAAGTTAATCATCGTTCCAATCTTGAAGTCAGGGTTAATCTTCTTACCTTCTTTTACGGCCAAGGCACTAGCAACCAATTCGTAGTGAGCGGCTTGGTACATTTCGGCTTCGTTATCCTTATCGTTGTTTAAAAGCAAGCCGGAGTTAGTGCACATTAGGAAGTCATTGTTAAAGCTACTTTGATTGTCAATTTCATTAAAAGTCATCCAGTACTTTACTTTATCTTTGTAACGTTTGAAGCAAGTAACTGCAAAACGAACAAAGAAGTCGATAACTTTCCGGTTGGCAAACCCACCATAGGCTTCCACTAAGTGGTAGGGCATTTCAAAGTGGGCCAGGGTAATCACTGGTTCGATTCCATACTTATGACATTCATCAAAGAGATCGTCATAAAATTTTAGGCCGTCTTCGTTTGGTTCGAGTTCGTCACCATTAGGGAAAATTCGGGTCCAAGCAATAGAGGTTCTGAAACACTTGAAGCCCATCTCAGCGAAGAGCTTAATATCTTCACGATAGTGATGATAAAAGTCGATGGCATCGTGATTAGGGTAATTTTTACCAGGAATAACTCCGGCTGTAATTTCGCGTGGAACTTTGTTAGCACCGGCTGTCATTACGTCAGCCACACTGACACCCTTACCACCTGCTTGCCAAGCACCTTCTAGTTGGTGGGCAGCCACCGCCCCACCCCATAAGAAGCCAGCTGGGAATTGTAACTTAGTCATTAAAAAAACCTCGCTTCCATTTTTAAAACGTTTTCTACACTGTTAGTATATGTTGTTGGTACAAATTAATCAAGTCCCAACTAAAACAAATTAAGCTAACCTAGCAAAAAGCGCTTAAGCTTGCTATTATAAAGGTAAATAGATAAATTTTTGGAGTGATTAAAATGGCAAAGGAAGATAAAGAGCGTCAAGATAAAATTGATGCGTTAGTAAAGCGCTTAGATAATATGAGTGATAAGGACTGGGAAGCAGAACACAAGAAGAATGTTCAAGTTTGGATCCAGAATTCACTTACAAAAACAGTCCCACTGAAAAAAGATTAACTAAGTGTATTGTTATGGGGGTGATGTAATGAGGGTGCATATCACAAATATGAATGGCCAGGCCAGCACGGCTCAAGTGGCTCAAAATATGGTAGCTAAGATTGCTAGAGAGCAACTAGGCTTTACGGAAATGGGAATTTATAACTATAACGTGGCAAGCGATAGCCCGGATAAATTGAGTGGACGCTTAGATGGAATTATTGCTGGCTTAAGCGTAGACGACGTAGTTATTTTACAAAGTCCTACCTGGAACGGCGCAAGGTTTGAGCATTTATTGCTTGACAGAATCAAGGTCTATAGGAACGTTAAAGTTATTGTTTTTATTCATGATGTAGTTCCGTGGATGAACGCTGATGCATCCGGTGAGTTGACTAATTATATTAAGTTATATAATCGGTGTGATTTAGTAATTAGTCCTAATCAGAAGATGACTAACCGCCTACGGGAATGTGGCTTAATGGTAACAAAGGTAATTAACCAAGAATTTTGGGACCATCCAGTGGCGGTTGATTCAACTAAGGTTGCGCCTTTTGCTAAACGGGTAACTTTTATTGGGCTAGGTAGTACTAAGCCGTTGATTGAAAACTGGGATTCTGAGCAAGTTAAGTTAGTTTTAACCACCGACAAACAACCAATGGCAGCGGATAAAAATATCGAGTTTATGGGCTATCAGTATGATTATAATTTGCTGGGACGGTTACGCCAGCAAGGTGGATTTGGGTTGCTTTGGAATGCGCTTCCGATTTGGAGAGAGTATATGCAGTATAATACCTCCTATAAATTGAGCACTTATCTAGCTGCCGGTTTACCAGTGATTACTAGTCCAAATATTGCGCAGCGTGAAGTTATTGAAGATAAAAAACTAGGGTTGTTTGTTAATTCTGTTGATGAGGCGGTTAGACAAATTGAAAACATGACGTCAGCTGAATACCAAGAAATGAGGGCTGGGGTTGAGGAATTTGCCCACCTAATTAGAAATGGTTACTTCACTAAACGCATCCTAACAGAGGCAATTTTTAACTTGTTTTATTAACGGAAGGGATATTTAGATGACAATTTATAACTTTAACTTAGGAATTGGTTGGGCTAATAGTGGGGTTGAATATGCGCAAAGCTACCGGGCCAAGTTGCTTCGTGAGCTGGGCCAGGAAGCCAAGTTCATTTTTACTGACTTGATTTTAAGCGAAAACATTGAGCACCTGACCGCTAATCTAGGCTTAAAGGATGAAGAGGTTATCTGGCTTTATTCGTATTTTACGGACGTTAAAATTAGTCCCACTACCTATACTTTAGCCGACTTAAAGGCTAGTTTGGGGCAAGAGGTGGTGAAGGAAGTCAGAAATGGCAAGGCAGTCTACCTTTACTTGGCCCCTAAAAATAGCTGGGTGGCGGCTTACCTTAAAAATAGCCAAAGTGACTTGGTTGAACGGGCGGAGTTTGTTTCCAATAACTGCCTTTACCGTAAGGACTATTACACTTATACGCGCCTATTTAGCGAATACTATACCCCCCGCGATAACCGGGCTTATGTCTACCAACGACGTTTTTTCAATGAAGACGGTAGCGTGGCTTACGAAGAAATTATGGACGGAGACAGTCCCCAAATGTTTCGTTTCCCGGATAAGATTCTCTACTCAAAGGCAGAATTTATTGACTACTTTGTTAGCAAGTTAGCCTTTAAAGCTGGAGACATTTTATTGCTAGACAGGTCTAAGGGCTTGGGTCAGCAAGTCTTTAGGAATAAGGGCGAAGCTAAGCTAGGGGTCATGGTTCACGCAGATCATTTTAGTGAACACTCGGTAGACGATGACTACATTTTATGGAATGATTACTATGACTATCAGTTTACCAATAGTGAAGCGGTGGACTTCTTTGTGGTGGCCACTGCGAGCCAACGCGACTTGTTGTTAAAGCAGTTTGCTAAGTATGAGTACAAGCAACCGAAAGTGGTGGTGATTCCAGTTGGCAGTGTGGATAAGCTCCGCCATCCTAAAGTGCCCCGGCAGCCGTTTGCCTTAATAACCGCCTCAAGGTTGGCACCCGAAAAGCATGTCGACTGGTTGGTTAACGCCTGCATTCGTGCCCACAAGGAAATTCCCGATTTAACCTTGGATATTTATGGTGAAGGCAGCGGCAAAGAGCAGTTAGAAAAGCTAATTGCAAATAACCAGGCCCAAAAGTATATCCGCTTAAAGGGCCACCAAGATTTAAAAGAGCAGTATGTTAACTACACGGCCTATATTACGGCTTCAACCACGGAAGGCTTTGGCTTGTCGTTACTCGAAGCGATTGCGTCGGGCTTACCGTTAATTGGTTTAGACGTCCGGTATGGGATGCAGACCTTTGTGGATAACGGTCAAAATGGGTACGTTTGTCCTTGGTCAGACTCTATGGGAGCCCCTAGGATTGTGGATAACTTAGCTTTTGCAATCACTGAGCTCTTCAAAGCCGATTTGAGCAAGTTTAGGGAACATTCCTACCACAAGGCGCAACCTTTTATGGAAGCTAACGTCCGAAAGGCCTGGGCGGAATTGATTGCTACGGAAGGGGGCTTAGGTCATGCTTAATTTGTTTGCTAATTATAATGAGCAAGCTGAGTTGCTCTACCATTCCCTCCAGGCTGCAGGTTACAGTCACCCGACCGTTGTTTTAGAGGATAATGGCTTTTTGCCTGCCGAAGTAGAGTCGCCTTATAAATACTTTGTTGAAGCGACTCAGCGTTCAACGACCGGCAAGCCTTGTTTCTTTAACCAGGTAAAGGTACCGGCCCTGTGGGAAATTAAGGGCGATGCCAAGGGAGCTGGGGTCTACTATTTGGATGAAAAGCGGGCTAATATCAACTATCACTACCCTAAGGATAGACGCTTAGTCGAAAGAGTTACTTGGTTGGACCGCCAAGGAAACGCGCGCTTTGTAGAGCACTATAATCAGGATGGGTGGATTTTTGCTAAGACGAGCTATAACCTCTTACACGAGGCAATCACCACGGCTTACTTTACCCAGAGTGGGCAAGAAGTAATTGTGGAAAACCACATTACCCATGATGTCACCTTGAATTTCCAAGGTAAAATCTATAACTTCCCCACTAAGTTAGACTTTGTGCTATACTACCTAAACTTTAGGCACTTTGAATTAGACCGAATTTTCTATAATTCTTTGGCCTTACCGTTCATGGTGGTTTTACGTTTACCTCAAAATGGGTCAGATGTCCTCTTTTGGCAGGAAGGCTTAGGCGACCAGGTTCCAGGCAACATGCAGTTGATTTTCAACAACCAAGCTAGGCGCACGAAGAAGATTGTGGTTACAAATGAAAAAGTCTATCAGAAGCTGCGGTCATTGGTCGGGCATAACCAGCGTAAATTAATTAAGTACTTACCTTATGTCTACCAAGTCTTTAGGCATAACCTCCTGCGACCGGTCAGCTTTACCTTAACTAATACCGATAATTTATTAAACTTTGAGGAACTGTTAAAGGCGGCCCCGGATATTACCTTCAACGTAGCGGCTTTGACTAACATGTCCAATAAATTATTAGACTTGCTTAAGTATCCCAACGTGATTTTATATCCGAATGCCAATCCGGCCCGGCTTAACCTCCTCTGGCAGGGGGCAGATATTTACCTCGACCTTAATGTGGGTGAGGAGGTCAATAATGCTAGTCGAAAGGCCTTCGAAAACAACATGTTAATCCTCGGGTTTGAAAATTCGGTCCACGACGACAAGCTGGTCGATCCAGAAAGTATCTATGCCACCCCAAACTACAAAGCACTGGGGAAAAAGTTAAATGAAATAGCTAATAAGCCTAACTTGATGAAGGACCTACTCCTTAAGCAGACTAAGGCTGCCCGGGCGGCTAACATTAGTAAATACAAAAATATTTTAGACTAGGCAAAACGCCTAAATTCCGGTGGAAAGCTGGAATTTAGGCGTTTTTTTGTTAGGGAAAAATAAGGTTGCCATTCAACTAAAAATGAAGGAAGCATGTAGAAATGGTACTAAAAATCTGTAGAAATGACATTGTGAATATTGAAACAAGTAACTATAATGAGGTTGAAAACGTTAACAAAGAGGGGTTTAGCATGAAGATTAAAGCTGCAGTTGTTCCTGAAGTTGGAGCACAATTTGAAATTAGAGATAACATCGATTTACATGAAGTTGGGCCAACCGACCTGCAAATTCACATGGTTGCTAGTGGGATTTGTCACTCTGATGAGGCCATCAGAAAAGGGGATGCCTCCTTGGGTTACCCGGTTATCTTGGGACACGAGGGTGCTGGGATTGTTGAAAAGGTTGGTTCTGAAGTAAAGAATTTTGAAGTGGGTGACCACGTTATCCTGTCATTTTATTCTGACGGGACCTGTGATAATTGTTTGAAGGGGATGCCAACAAAATGTCGTTCTTACGCCCAATACAATTTGTCTGGAGTAAGGGCCGACGGTGAAGATCATTTCCAAGAAAACGGCCAACATATTTCTGATATGTTTAACCAATCATCATTTACTACGACCACAGTGGTCGACCAACGTAATGCTGTTAAAATTGATAAGAGTTTTGATTTGCGGAAAGTTGGGCCGTTAGGCTGTGGTTATGTAACTGGATCTGGGACAGTGCTTAACACCCTCAAACCTAAGCCAGGAGACACAATTGCAGTTTTTGGGACCGGAGCTGTTGGCTTAGCTGCTATGATGGCTGGTCGCATTTCTGGCTGCATTAAAGTAATTGCGATTGACATTGTGCCAGAACGGCTTGAATTAGCAAAAGAGCTAGGGGCAACCCACACTATTAATAGTAAGCAAGAGGATGCTGTCGCTAAAATTAAGGAATTAACCGGAGGCTATGGGGTAGATTGGACGGTTGATACCACTGGGTTACCAGCCGTAATTAAGAACGCCATTGCTGCCTTAGCTCAAGGTGGAACTTGTGCTGCAATTGCCGTCACCCCTCACCTAATTGAACTTTCGACTTGGAATGACCTGTGCGTAGACGATAAGAAGGTGGTTGGTGTTAATATGGGTGACTCAATCCCTCAAATTGACATCCCACGCTTGCTTGAATTTTACAAGTTAGGCTGGTTTGATTTTGATAAGACTGAGAAGTTTTATGATTTTGAAGAAATTAATCAAGCTAACGCTGACTCCGTTTCAGGTAAGACCATTAAACCTGTCTTAATCATTGATAAGGATTATCGACCAGAAGCTTAAGTTAATAAAAATCATCCCCCGCCTAGTGGTTTGCAATCAGAAAACCGCTGGGCGGGGGTTTTGTTATTTAGATACTTTGTTACGGTTCATTAATTTTAAGAGCCATTGGATTTCGCGATACTCTGCGCTATTAGTTTGCTTGGCTTGTTCTAAGACATAGGCATCCTGGGTCAAATTATGATGTAGTTCGCCTAAAAATGATTTAGGGTCTACTTGAGCAGCCAGCATGTCTAAGGTCCGGTAGCGAATGGCGGTTAAAATATCCATATCGCTCTTTAAAATTTTAGGACCCTGGGTAATGTTGTTAGTTTGGTTGACGCGGTAGGTGTAATTATCTACTAGAAGACCTACGACTTTGTTGGCGCCTAAAAAGGTCCGCAAGGAATTGGGCCCATCTTCAAAGTAGAGGTTAGGGATGAAAGGATTTTGTAAGTAGA
>ENA-ORUR01000683-ORUR01000683.1-human-gut-metagenome-genome-assembly--contig:-NODE-683-length-10910-cov-58.0473_pt1 | contig 10910 bp, 12 predicted proteins | sample MGYA00242086_ERZ509223 | MGnify/ENA primary metagenome ERZ509223 (study PRJEB26280, sample SAMEA2338820) | human gut metagenome | biome: human gut; feature: human-associated habitat; material: faeces... | reverse complement strand
CTACAAAACACACCCAAACACCGGCGTGTCGAAAACACCACACACAACCAACCAAAACAACAACCAAAACCACCAGACCAACCAACCAACAACCCACAACACCAGCACATCGCACTTAGTCGCAGCTAAATCCGGTTGCCTTCATACCCATTGCCGCACTCCGAGCCAGATTTGCGTACCCCGACTATTCCCGATTCAATCAGTCAACGTCGTTTCGAGTGAACCATCCGACGGCGGTGTCCCAACTGCACATTTGAGTGACACACTTTCTTTCGAATGCGGAAGGTAATCAAGCACCCCATACCAAGTTCCGTCATCATGTTCCGATGCTTCTCCCCGCGTATTCATCGCCTCCTGGCATGCCAGGAAATCCTGTTTACCGATGCGGTATTTTTGCGGGTACAGATGCTGCAGTGTTGCCTGCGCCTGAACGTAATAGCTTTCCGGCGTATGGTCAAGCAAATCATTGACGGCTTCAGTCGCACCGTGCCAAGTACCTTCTTCGTAACTCACACTCGGCTTGGTGATTACAACTCGTTTCGGCATATCAAGATAGGGGACGTCCAGGAGGTGTCGGACGGCGGATGGCATGAACAAGACAGCACACAGGACGGTGACGATTGCGCCGAATCTCAACACCCAAATGCGAGCTCGAGTATAGATTTCAGGCTGTTTTCGCCATCGAAGCGCGACCAGGACAGTGATGGCGGCAAACCCAATTGGCGTAATGCCGAACATGATGCTTCGCACGAATCTGTTAACGAATACTGACGCAATCATCCACGCGATTGTGACGGTGACGGCTGCTGCAATCGGGATTTTGTAGGCGTTACGATTCTCGTCAGCGGCTTGTCTCTACTCGCGTTGTGCCGTCTGCTGCATCCGGGGAAATTCGATGCGGATCGGTTGGGAATCATCGTCAATCAAGGTATCAGCCGATTGGCGTTCTTGGTTAGAAACTTTGCCGTAGCCCGCTCTGCCAAACGACTCGTTCATCATGAACTCCTCCTCGAGTGATTTGTTCGTTTCCCTCGTGCTTCTCATACCTTTCTTGGTACACGGCATCGCACATGGGTGCGCATCCCATTTTCGGCCTGGACATGCCATTATCGGCAACTGTCTGTATCGGCGTGTCGCGGCGATACGATGATACTCAATCCGGTTGCGAACCACCGCACTCGGAAGTAACGATGGCGCTCCACAAAGAAGGGGCGCAGGCAAAGGAACTGCGAGAATACGGCAGACCAGAATCGGCCAACACAGAAGGGAAAGATGATGGTTCAGCACACAATCTGGCATTGGGGTAAGCCGGCAGATGTGTCCGCGCGGACGCTGCGAGACGCCATGTATGGGGAAGCTGTCGGCGATGCATTGGGTGTCCCATTCGAGTTCAGTGCTCGCGGTACTTTCACATGCACAGGCATGGCATGGGACCGCGCGAATGGAAGCGTCGAAGTCGGAGGTGGAGTTGGGGCTTGGCACCAGCCCGTCGGCACATGGAGCGATGACACTGGGATGGCCTTGGCAACCTGTGATTCGTTGCGAGAGCTCGGCAGAGTGGACGTTGCGGATATGCGTGACAAGTTCATACGGTGGCGCGACAGCCAGGACTACAACGTTGACCGGCGATTCGACATAGGCGGCGCTACAGCGAGCGCACTCGCGAGCGGGCACGGATTGGCGGGCGAGCGCGACAACGGCAACGGCTCGCTCATGCGCATCGTCCCGCTGGCGTTCACGGATGCCGGCGACGACGAAATCCGCTCAGTGAGCGCGATTACGCACGCTCATCCGATAAGTTGTGAAGCATGCGTCACGTATGTTCGGTATGCGCGGTTGCTGCGGGATGGCGTGTCGCCGCTCGAGGCATTGCATGACAAACGAGTCGCATACGGTTTGAGCGGAGTCGCTTCTAGAACCACCGCAGGAGTAGGGGCTGATGATTTGACGATCATCCCAAAACTGAATCGAAAGGACGTTGCATCCAGCGGATTTGTTATCGACACCTTGGCGGCTGCGATTTGGTGTCTGACCACCACCACGAGGTATGCGGATTGCGTGCTTGAAGCAGTCAATCTGGGAGAGGACACTGATACGACAGCCGCGGTGGCGGGTAGTCTTGCCGGAATCGTCTATGGTATGGGTGCGATTCCGGATGAATGGCTGCATCTGCTTCGTGGCAAGGATGTGATTGACCGTTGCACCAATCTTCCAGAAGACAACTGAACAGTGCGGATCGGCTTGCTTTACCGGCTGCGGCGGAGCTGGAATGGGGTTGGCGATTCCACCGGCATCAGGGTCGAGATATATATCGCGTTCCAGGATGTCACGCCGCGAAATCCACGCTGGCGTTCCAACGCTACCGGTCGAGATATCTAGCAGGTACCAGGATGTCACGGATATCCCCGACATCTCGAGAATCCCGGGTGTCTCAGGGCTCCCTGACATACCGGGCACCTCGGGTATCTCGGATGTCCCGGGCACCTTGGATATCTTGGATATCTCGGATAAGCACTTCCTGCCCTCGTTAGATCTCTTCGAGCTGTTGTGAAGACAGGATGACCACGTCTCGACGTTGCCTCGCGATGATACGTCGATCTTCCAGGTATCGAAGTTTACGCGACAGTGTTTCCGGCGTGGTACCCAGATATGACGCAAGTTCCTTCATCGTCATCGGTATTCGGACACGCCGCGAGCCACCGGCGCTTTTCGACAGGTCGAGCAGATACGACGCAAGACGTTCCTCGACTCGCCCCATCGTGAGAAACTGCGTCTGTTCTTCCACCTTCGCCATTTTGCTGGCGATGGTGGAGAGCAGTCGGATACTCAGCTGCGGATGCGCGTCCACAAGACGCATAAAATCCCGGCGCAGCAGGACGCACACCATGGTGTCGGCGAGCGCTTCCCCGTACAGGTTCTGGTTGCTGGCACCGAACAGCTGGCTCTCGCCTTCGTAGCCGCCTGGTTCAATCACTCTTAACAGTTGTTCACGACCATTGGAGGTGATTCTATAGACCTTCATGCTTCCCTTGGCCACGATACTCAATTGAGGATCGGAGTGCGGGGAGAAAACGATATCGCCCTTATGAAAGGTGCGGAACTTGGTACTCCGTTGAATATTCAGCTGGTCTTCACCGCTGAGGTCTTGAAATAGCGGTACCAGTTGCACACACAAGTCTTGAGGCATGATATCGTCTCCTTCCCTTCATCGTGTGAGCCACTGCCATGCAAGCTTCCTTGAGAACTGACAAGGATAACCTTCGACACGAAGCATCTTCGTGAGGCGGGTCCCATGCAATCATCTCACACGGTCGTTCTGCACACCATCCTCACGGGATGGACTGGCAGACCAGCCTGCGTGAAGGCCCGGACGATGCGCACAATCGTTCTGCAAAGCCGCCATCACGGGGCAGTCCTCACACTACCGTCCTTGCGAAACCAGCCTCATGGACCGGCATCGGAACATTTCAATACCGGACCATGAATGGCAGACCATCAATAGCAGGCCATGAATGCCGAACCGCGCTCACGAGACCACTCGCCTTGGACTCTTTACCGTACAGGCTTGTTTACCGCGCACGTCCCTCGTTCGCGGATTCACAGATGCGGTCCAGCATTCGCTGGAAGAGGTGAGGGTCGCCTTCCCTCGTCCGGGGATTGGCAGATGCGATTGTTCATTGGTCGGGCAAGGTTTTGTCCATCGTGCGGTTACCTTCCTTCGTTCGCGGATTCGTAGATGCGATGCGCTTCCTCGAGCATACGGTAAGTTGCCGCAAGCGTGGGGCAAGCATCATCTGGAATCGTGTAGCCATTGGTGAGATCCCTGATTCGCGTGAGCTCGTCGCCGATCTGGGGCTGCGCACCATTAGCCAACGCGATTCGATCCCGAATGGTTTCGTAACGCTTGCGTATCTCGAACACTTCAGGATGATGCGTTCCATGCGCGCGCGTGATGGCGAGCGTACCCAAGTCGAGTTGCTCTGCATGACCTACGAGATAGTCGGTGAATGCTGTCATAACTGTCCTTTCAAGTGGCTGAATTCATAGGTTCCGTGTGACTCATCCGATGGTGATGACGTGCATGCGTAATGGCACGGCAACGTCGAGCACCATACGTTTGTCGCTTATTACCGTTGTGCCGCGGTTCGAGTGGAAAGCACAGGATATCCGACCTTTTCGATGGCGTGTGCAACAGTTTGTGCATCGGTGAGATCCTCGTCAAACCGGAACGTCACTTTGCTGTTCGCAAACGAGACATGCACAGTATCCTGGTCGACTCCCGGCACGTTGCGTGCGGCAGCTTCGATCTTGAGCATGCACGACGGGCAGGTTAGCGTATCCAGTTTCAGTGTTGCGGTGTTCATCTTGGTATCTCCTTTCATGCCGGTGGTGTTCACCGACCGGTATCCCCGGCTGGCAGCCGGGACCATTGGTTATGCCACCACGGTATCGATAACGGACCGTGGCTGTCCTTGATAGGCATCAAGTTTTCTGATATTCCAGTGACGGGTTCCATGATTTCCGCCAGTCCGGTAACGCAGCAGTCGCATGCCGTTGAGAATGACCGCCAGCACACTCGCCTCGTGGACGAACATGCCCACGGCCATGGTGAGCCACGTGGTGAGCACCAGCCCGGACAGCAATAGCGCTACCGTACCCACTGCAATCGCAATGTTCTCGCGCATGTTGCGTACCGTATGCTTCGCCAGGCCGTACGCATGCGGCAGACGCGAGAAGTCGGAATCAGCGAGGACCACATCCGAGGTGTCAATAGCCACGTCGGCGCCATTTCCCATAGCGATGCCTACGTCCGCGAGCGCGAGAGACGGGCTGTCATTGATGCCGTCGCCGACAAACACCACACGGTGCCCATCGTCGCGCAAACCGGAAATGACCGCAGCCTTCTCATCGGGCAGCAAGCCACCGATTGCGCGGTCGAAACCGAGTTTCGCCGTCATGAGATCGACAGCACGTTGGTTGTCTCCTGAAAGCAACACGATGGTTTTCGCGCCGAGACGACGCAGCCGTGCGATGTCTTCCGCCACGCCTGGGCGCAGACGATCGCGGATCCCAAGCAGTAGACGGATACTGCCATCGACGGCCACAGCCACAAGCGAATCCCCCTGCATTTCAAGCTCACTGGCATCCTCACGCATACTGGAAGTGAGTGCTATGCCATCGGCTTCCAGAAAGCGCGGACTGCCGACGAGAATCCGATGATTGTCATGTACGGCGCTGATACCGCCGCCTGTCACGACCGACACTTCGTCCACCTGTGGGACAGGAATATCGCCGAAATGCCGCACGATGGCTTTGGCAAGCGGATGTTGAGACTGTGATTCAACCCCGACAAGGTACCGCACGACATCATCATGGGCTGGATCCGAACCAGCATCAAGAGCACTCGCATCGGGAACGGAAGAATCGCGAACGGAAGAATCGCGCGCCGCCACGTCTTTCGTTTCCTTGAAACCGCCAATATGCGCTCCGCCAGCCCCATTTCCCGTACCGCTTGCGACCGTCGTACCGTCATCGTCATAGCGTCTCACATCCGTCACCTGCGGCACGCCGACCGTAATCGTGCCGGTCTTATCGAACACAAACGTGTCGGCGGAACTCAACCGATGCGTCACCTCGCTACCTTTGATGAGTACGCCGTGGCGTGCGCCGTTGCCGATGCCCGCCATATTCGACACGGGCACGCCAATGACGAGCGCGCCGGGGCAGCCGAGCACAAGCATGGTGATCGCAAGATCGATACGACGCGTCACCAGGCCAACAATAACGGCGATAATGAGCACCGCCGGCGTGTAATACGTGGCGAAGCGGTCGATGAAGCGTTCCTCCTTGGATTTGGAGTCCTGCGCGTTTTCGACGAGCTCGATGATCCTGCCGAACGTGGTGTCCTCACCCACCATGTCGGCGCGGATGGTCAGCATGCCATCATCGAGCAGGGTGCCGGCGGAGGCGCTCGACCCCGCGGCCTTGTCAACCGGGATAGGCTCGCCGGTAATCGCGGATTCGTTGACGAGTCCAGTGCCCGACATCACGGTTCCATCGACGGGAATACGATCACCGGTCGTTACCTTGACAATGTCGCCGACATGCACATCGTCGACCGGAACGGTTTCGAAAGTGCCGTCGGCGCGGCGGACCGCGGCGGATTGCGGCGCCATATCGGTGAGAGCGCTGATTGCCGAGCGCGTCTGGTTCAACGTGTATCGCTCGATCTGTCCGCCGACGAGGAACAGGAATGTGACAATGGCTGATTCGTCCCAGCTGCCGATGAGGAAAGCGCCGAACACGGCGATGCTCACGAGCACGTCAATGGACATGACCCTGACGCGCAACGCCTGCACCGCCTGGATGAGGATCGGCAGCACGCCGATAATCGATGCGGCGATGAACGCCGCGGCGTAGGCCGGCTGCGAGTGTAGGGCGAAGCGCGCGACCAGGCCGGCGGCGATAAGCGCGCCGCTGATGATGGTGAGCTGCGGTTTGTGACGCAGGATGAAACTCTGCATGGGCGGGGACTCCTTTCGTGGTGTCTGTCGCGATGTCTGATGGTGCCCAAGATACGGGCGACGCGCCGGGAAAACATTGACCACCGTCAAGTTCGGGGAATTCCTTCGGGATGTTTTTGGAGGTGGCGGGGCGAGACGGGCGGGTGGAACGATGCGACGGCAGAAGACAAGCCATAGGAAGCGTTCGGGCGCCCTTTCGCGTCGGAAGTCTCTACCACCGCCTATGCAGACACCCGCGCGAGTCCGTTGACAAAAGAGCAAAACCGCATGATCCCGCGGTTTTCTGGCATCCATCATGTGTTCGATACACGTGCGAAAACCTATCCGCCGATTTGCGGGTCCCGCGGCGCGAGACGCCGACGCAATTGCAACGCTTTTGGTCCGTATACTCGCCCCACCCCCAGAAAAGGACCCCACAAACCGAGAAATACACCCCTGGAACTGTATCGAACACCCGGAGATGCAGCTACAGCTTCTCGATTTTGCTCATCAATTCGCTCATCTCCGATTCGAAATCGGTAAATCCCATCTCACGAACAACCACATCCCAATATCCAGATAGATCTTTCCGCAAATCGCGCACGAGAGAACTAACTCTTTGTAGAAACTCCTGATACCGTTTCTTGTCAACGACAAACATGAAGTCCTGAATCAATTGCCAGACCGAGGCATTCCTGTCGTGCGGATGGGCGCAATACAGACGCTCATCGTGTGCACAGATATTCCTGAACTGTCGCACCCGCTGGTAGATGGCATCAAGCCTCTTCACACTGATGGTCTTCTCCGGCAGCCGATGCCGATGGGAATCGGCATAGAGATTCTCGTAACTTTCCGCAATAGCACCGCGAACCTTAGCGGGAACGCATTGATAGAGCCAGAAAGTCTGACCGAGGGTCATGGCGTTGGTCAGAACCCACAGAGGAATCTCTCCATCATGCCTCTCTTGATAATGCAAGAGATACGACTGACAATCGGAACGATTCCGCCCCTCTTGTCGGTCATGCGCCGGTGGTTTGATAATCTTCCGGAGAATCTGAATCAGCGTCCCCGCACTTTCGCTTTTGTCCGCAGCATAATTGTCAGGGTTCAGATATGGATTGACTTCGTCACGATGCTCGGCGCTAAACCGATAAGCCACCACAGTTTTCAACGTGGCCTCAGCAAGCGTGGTGTATTCGAACACGAGATGCCGCAGCTTGCGATCGAACGAGAACAAACGATATATGTCATGGAAAGACGCGCCCCTCTTGTATCGGTCATCCCCGGCCTTGGCGCTCTCACCTTCATCAAGAAAAGGCCATTTATATCCATTGACGACGCTGTAATACCCCTCGCGCTCCAGAATCCATCGCGTACGTGTATCTACCAGTAGGCCGCGGCTCTCCAGACGATTAACCTGCTCGTCGAGTGTCAGGAATGGTTTATCCATTGGAATACGGCCCCCTCGGTATTTCGTATTTCTTCTAGACAATCTTCCTCGGCACCTCAGATGCCCTCTGATGCACTAAACCGCCTCCCACAAAAGCGAAAGGCGGTTTAGCGAACCGGGCGTTGCCCAGCTTCATCGCGCAGATTATTATGCCATATTCGCCCAAGAAAGTCAACTCAGGCATCGCCGAGCGGAGCCTATCATGTGAGACATGACTACGCACGGCACCCAATGAACGAAGGAACACCCATGAAGGCAGGAAACATCACCGGCTACTGGCCGCCCTGTGCTGACGAAACGGCACGCACGCACGGGTACCGCCCGGTCAGCGAATGCGATGCCGCCATCGCCGTGGGCGCCGCCGGCCCCTGTCACAGCGGCGAAAGCGGGCTCGTGGACTACGGAATCGTGGAGTGGGGCGACGACGACATCGTGTCGATCAACGGAAAGCGCACGCTGTCGGGGTATGTCTTCATGCTCGAGGACGCGATTTTCGGCTGCCCCAGGCTGCACCTGTGGAAAAGCGACGCGTCGGTGCAGCAGGGCGCGGACACGACGGTCGACGGCGTGTGGGGGTTGGAGATCGACCCCGAGGGGACAGAGATCATCCCCTATCGATCGATCAGCTCTATACGCGAGGATGCGCGCAGCCGCAACCTGATTCTCACCCTCGACGACGGTACCGAGCGCCCATTCCCCGTGACACCGTTCCCCTTCCTCTCGGGCCGCACCAAACGTCGCCATCAGCGCGCGGAGGAACTCGCCAAGCTCATCAACCAGCACCGGTAACCGCCGATGACTGGCGCGTCGACCGCCGCCGTACGCTCGACGCGCCCGTGCAGTGCAGATACGCCATTGGCTGTTTCCGGGTCTGCACGACACTCGCTTTACGGCGATTTTCCCTTCTCGCGTTCCCCAACGTAACATGCCCCGTGTCTGCTTTTTGGAAAAAGTGTTGTAATCGACACTTTTTTCCGGTAATAAATGTCGATGTTGACGCTTTTTCGAGTTAGAGCGGTAGCGCTACAGTGCGGGCGTCCAGAAAAGGACCGGTCGTATGGAACAAAGCATCACGTCAGACACGACAGCCGACATGTTCATGCGCGCGCCGGAATTCCATCGCGCTCTTGATGACCATCTTGCACGATTGCGATAAGCAAGCTCACTTCCCCCGGGTAGACGCCCGGCTGCATCGCGAACAGATACCGCCAATCGATGTCAGCCAACAGGTCCGGTACCGATGGCATTCACCTGTCGTGCAACACCGCAATCGCATGATGGTCAGATACTGACCCCACTCCACCAACGACGAACACTATCCTGCGGTTGTGAGACTCATACGTCACACGGCAAGACGATAGCCCAGCCAAGTATGTTGATCGCCACCGGTACATTGGCGCCTATGGGACCGGCCAGTCACACAGCAGACAGATAGCGTCCCCGGCAAGCTGCCAACAGACCGCATCCCGCCGCCGTGCAACGGACCAGTCACGCAACAGGCAGATAACCAAGCCGAGCAGAGCATGCGGCAACGGCATTCAGCCGCCGTGTGGCATGTCAGTCGTACAGCGGGCAGACAGCGTTCCCGGCAGGCGATCAACGAACTGTACCCCGCCGCGGTGCGACAAGCCACTCACACCGCGAACAGATAGCGGGCAGATAGCAGTGACATCGGCATCAACATCGATTGCACCGGGCGATTGTACTGAGCCGTAGTGCGACCAGCTGATCACGCCACACGCAGATACCTGCGTTACCACACGCACGACGGTTCCACACGCACGACGGTTCCACACGCACGACAGCTACCACACATACGGCACACGCGAAGCCCCGACACACATCGCGACACGAACAGCACGACACAACTAGCACGACACTGCGGGCAATTCCCCAAATTCCGCGACATTCCGCGGTATGCTAGCGAACGTACGTACCATCGCATAGGAACACGCGGGCCGTCAGACCGGTCCGGCGGTCGCAGAGCATGACGAAGGGAGAGCCAATGAACCGGCCGGTGCTGTACACCGACTTCGACGGGGGTGCTCAACGCGTTCCCTGACAAGGAAATCCAAGACAATGGCGGGGTCGGGCACACGCAATGGCTCGACGACAACGATCCACGTGCACAGCTCTATAGCACAGAACGCGCATTCGTGCTCACCGGCGATGACATCGTGCGCACCCCAATGCGGCTACTATCGCATCCGCTGGTCGCGCAACATCGCGCAGACCCTGCACCGACTCGCGTCCGAAGGCGATATCGAACTCAACTGGCTGACGACCTGGCAACCGTACTGCTCACGGATCCTCGACCCGCTGCTCGGTTGGGACCCGCACATCGAACTCACCGCCATCTGGTACGACCCCATCTCATACGAACGCCGGTATACCGGCAAACTGAGCACGGTATTCTCCCGAGTACGTTTCGCAACCACCCAAGCCAACCCATCGCCGGTCATCTGGCTGGATGACGAGGAGTGCTACGAGACCGCGGCGGACAGAATCCGCGCACTCTCCCCCAAAGCGCCCGTCCTCATGGTGCGGCCGGACGCCCGAATCGGAATCAGCCGCCGGCAGTGGCGCATCATCCAGAAATTCATCAGGAAGCCTGAGACATTCCCCGAACTGACACTCGACGAGGAACCGACCATCCGCAAGTATCCGGGGCATCTTGGATTCTGATTTCACCCCTCGGGCCAGCACATGAAGTGCAGTTCGCGGCCATTGGCGATATCTGCAGCACCTGTCGCAGGTTATCTCGCGCTGAGGGTTCGAGGGTTCGACGTGCCGGGTGACAACAGCAGCATCGTTGATTTTCCGCGGTGCATACGACCGGAAACAACCGGCGATCACCCACAACCGGACCGGCAAAGGCATCGCGTATTTTCTGGGATGTGACCTTGAAGTCAACGACCTCACGACGCTTATTCGCCTTAACCTCGATGCAACGAGCG
>ENA-ORUR01000681-ORUR01000681.1-human-gut-metagenome-genome-assembly--contig:-NODE-681-length-10930-cov-2.05857_pt1 | contig 10930 bp, 11 predicted proteins | sample MGYA00242086_ERZ509223 | MGnify/ENA primary metagenome ERZ509223 (study PRJEB26280, sample SAMEA2338820) | human gut metagenome | biome: human gut; feature: human-associated habitat; material: faeces... | reverse complement strand
TGGTTTTAAGGCCGGATATTTTTTCAAGGTCTCCGCTCTCATTAACGGAGCCCCCCGATAAGGTGGGAAGAGCTGGCGATTATCTTGCAAGACTTTAAGGTGATAGCGTCTGATTTCACTATCGGTCGAGTAAACGTCAATAATCTGAATATCCCCTCGCTCAAGCGCCTTATAGCGCAAGGCTGGCTCCATGGTTTTCACCTTTAAATTTAGCTGGTACTTACTTTGTAAGCCTTTGTTGCCGTCGGCCCTTTGACTAAACTCAAGGGTAAAACCGGCTATTGCAAAGGAACTAACCTTTTGTAAATCACTAATGGTCTGTAAATGGTATTTGGTAGCAAAATCTTGCTTAACCGCCAATGCATAAGTATTTTGATAGGCCATTGGTCTTAGGTAAACCAAGTCATCCTCTCGTTTAATTCCTAGCTTAGCCTGTTCATATACAAGCCGGGCGTTATTTGAAGATTTAGGAGGATTTTTTAACAAAGTTTTGGTAATCGTCCCAGTAAATTCCGGATAAAGATCAATTGCCCCTGACTTTAGCGCCTGGTATAAAAAGGCCGTTTTCCCTAAATTTTCCTTTAGTTCAACTTTAATGTCGGTTTGATTTTCTATTAACAGTTTATACATTTGAATCAATATGTTAGGCTCGGTCCCAAGCTTACCGGCAATTATTAAGGGTTGATTAAAACTTTTGTTCTTGATCTGAGGCAAAAAAGAACCGGCAGTTAAAATAACTAAGATAGTAACTATCAAGCTAATCTGGTTAATAACTAAACTAAAGCCAATCGCTAAGCCTGCGGATAAAATTGCTCCGATTAAAATTAGCTTATTATCTTGGCGATCAATCCCTAAAAGAATATAAGTTCCTAATCCCCCCGCCCCGATTAAGGCGGCTAGAGTAGCGGTCCCGATAATCATAATACCACTTGTCCGGACACCAGATAAAATCATAGGTAAAGCTAGCGGAAAGTCAACTTTCTTAAACTTTTGCCAGTTAGTTAGACCTAATGCAAGGGCTGCTTCCTCAAGGGTCGGGTCAATACTTCTGAGTCCGACCAAAGTATTTTGTAAAATCGGAAAGAGACCATATAAAACCAAGGCAACCAAGGCGGGGCCAAAGCCAATACCTAAAAAAGGAATTAATAGCCCCAAGATGGCTAGAGAAGGAATGGTTTGCAAAATACCTGTCAACTGTAATACAAACTCTGACAGCTTATTAAAGGGCCTAAGTACCACCGCTAATATAAGTGCTAACAAGCTTGCAAGCAAGAGGGCAGTTAATGATAATTGCATGTGCTCAAAAACTGCTTGGCCAATACTAGTCAATAGCTTTCCCCCCTTGCAAAAATTGGGTCACTAAGGAATTTTTAGGCTGCGCTAACAGTTCTGCCACTGGACCAAACTGTAATAATGTTCCCTCATAAATTAAGGCTAATCTATCCGCCAATAACTTTGCTTCAGCCATATCGTGGGTAACAAAAACAATCGTTAGCTGGTATTTCACCTGCAAACGTTTAATTAGTGCCTGTAACTGGCGACGATTTAGGGGATCAAGCGCACTAAAAGGTTCATCCATTAAAATCACTTTGGGTTTAGTAATCAAAGCTCGGACAATCCCCACTCGCTGCTGCTGACCTCCTGATAACTCGCTAGGATAACGCTCCAATAACTCAGGATTTAAATCAACTTTTAGCAGCCAGTCTTTAACTAAAGCTCGCCACTGACCTCTAGGAATCTTTTTTAACTCCAGCATTAACGCAATATTTTCAAAGACGGTCATATGCGGAAAAAGCGCAACCTCTTGTAAAACATAACCGGTGTTTAAGCGTAGTTGCTGTACAGATTGGTCTTCTAACGGACGATTATCCAATAAGATTTTACCTCTACTTGGCTCCACCAAGCGATTTAACATTTTTAGTAAAGTCGTCTTACCACTTCCACTAGGGCCAACTAAACAAATAAATTCACCTGTCTGAATCTTTAAGTTAATATCTTTTAAAACTACTTTATCTTGGTAACTTTTACCAATAGCTTGTAATTCAATCATCTACTTTATTTTCACCTACCTGCATCATTTTCCTCAACTTCTGGGTATAAAATTAATTAAGACTTTTGGTAACATAGGCTAAAAATATTCACGAACTTTGCTTATTAATATTTTTAGACGCACTCGGCATAGGGAAACACCAAAAGCTAGTACCATCTCTGCTGCTATTAGGAAAATCATCTTTCCCTCTTATAAGGTTAGGTAATCAGTTGCTAAGCCTTGCAAAAAGTACTCATCATGTTCAACCAAAATCATAGTGGGTTTAAACTTGGCCAGCAAGGCTTCTAACTGCATCCGGGCATAAATATCAATGTAATTTAAGGGCTCATCCCAAATATAGAGGTGAGCTGATTGACACAGACTGGCCGCGATTAAGACCTTCTTTTTTTGGCCCTCCGAAAAGTTAGTCATGTCTTTTGAAAACAGGTCTCGTTCAAAATCCAACTTCCGTAAGAGGGTAAAGAGCAAGGTCTCGTCTATTCCTAGCTGCTCGGCGTAAGTCTTAATTGGGCCCGCTAAGAAGCTAGCATCCTGAGGCAGGTAGGAAATTTTTAGTTGGGGCTTAACCGTTAAATTTCCCTGGTAAGGAATAGCTTGACCTAAAAAGAGCTTCAATAAGCTACTCTTACCACTCCCGTTAGCCCCTGTTAAGGCTAAGCGTTGCCCTTGCTTTAACTCAAAGCTAACCGCCTTACTTTTCCAACCATTGGAATAAGTAATCTGTAAATTCTCTGCCCAGGCCAGGCGCTGTTCGTGAAATGTTAGCGGGCTTAACTTTAGTTCTGAAATAGTCTCGAGATTATTCAGCAAGCCTTCCTTAGCGGCTAATTCCTTGGTCTGCCGTTTTTGCAAGCTCTTAGACCGTTGCATCATCTTCGCAGACTTATGACCAACATAGCCCTTGTCTAGCTTGGAACCCGAATTGGTCGTCCCATTTTTAGACCGTTCCACTTTATCAGACCAACTAGCAGATTGACGGGCCGCCGTCTTTAGGCGCTTGACCTCTTTTTTAAGACGGTCATTTTGAGCCAACTTATTGGCCTGGTCGTTTTCAAAGTTTTGTAACCAGGTCGAAAAATCTCCCTTAGTTAGGCTGATATCCGCCCGGTTAAGGGATAAAACGTGGTCAATACAAGCATCCAAGAAGTTACGGTCATGCGAAACCAGGATAAAGCCGGTTTTCTTTTTTAGATAGTTGGCCACCAACTTACGCCCGGCCACGTCTAGGTGATTGGTTGGTTCGTCAATCAATAAAAAGCAATCCGGCTTTAAAAATAAGCCCGCTAGCAGGACCTTAGTTTGCTGCCCCTTAGATAGGGTCGAAAATGGTAGCCACAAGCTATCAGCCTCCATCCCTAAATAAGACAGTTCCCTAACAACTTCCCATTCCTGGGCAGTGGGGGCAATTTCTTGTAAAAGCTCACCGACAAACCGATCCTCATCAACCACCGGGTAAGGAAAGTATTCAAACTTAAGTGAGCTAGTAATATTGCCCCGGTAGTCTAACTTACCTAACAGTAATTTTAAAAAGGTTGTTTTGCCCCGGCCATTTCTACCAACTAGGCCTAACTTCCAGCTACTATCTAGCTGTAAATTTAAGTCCGTAAAAACATTTTCACTGCCATTAGGGTAAGCAAAAGTTACATTATTAATTTGAATTATCGACATAAAATACCTCCGCATTTTAGGCGGTATCTGTCACCGCCAATTTACTTGAGTGTATTTTCCATCTTCATTAACTCCACCTTCTTTCTAGTCATTAGGCCAAAATAAGTCGTCTAAGCCTGAAAATTCACGATTGAACTAATTCCCGTCTTTATTATTTATAAATACTTAGATTCTATTTCTACAAAAATACTATAAAGTACATCTAATGCAATATCAAGTTTATTTTACATCAACGAAAAAACTTGCTTTTCGGCGTGCTGGTTAGCTAAACTAAGCTTAACTTACTTTAAAAGAGGTGCTGCTATGGCCTACTGCTACTTGCTACTCGCTATTTTCTTAGAATTAATTGCCACTAACTTTCTTAAACTGTCGGCCGGCTTTTCTAGGCTGGTGCCCACTATTATTACAGTCAGTGCTTACTGTGCTTGCTTTTACTTCTTCTCGCTTAGCCTAAGGGGAATTAAGCTAAGTATTGCCTACGCGACCTGGTCGGGCGTGGGAATTATCTTTGCTAGCTTACTTTCCTACTTTCTTTTTAAGGAAAGCCTTACTGGCTGGCAGCTACTGGGATTGGGACTAATTGTTTGCGGGACCATCATCGCCAACCTAACCGGCGGACATTAACTTAACTGAAAGGACTTGATTTAATGCCAACTACAACCCAAGCTAAAACCTACACTATCGGTCAGGTGGCAGCCATGTTTAATCTGTCTACCTACACCCTGCGCTACTACGATAAGGAAGGGTTGATTCCTAACTTAAAAAAAGACGCAGCAGGAAACCGGGCCTTCTCGGAAGAAAATCTCGCCACCATTAACATCATCGAATGTATAAAAAAAGCCGGGATGCCAATCAAGGACATTAAACAATTTATTGCTTGGTGTAATCAAGGGGACGCTAGCCTTAAGCAAAGACTGGCCATGTTTCAGCAGCTACGGCAAGACGTGTTAGGCCAACTGGCTCAGTTAGAAGAAACGCTGGCCACAATTGAATACAAGTGCGACTACTATCAACAAGCGGTCGCCGCCGGAACAGAAGCCTCCGTCAAAGCTAAAGCCCACAATACGGAAAACGTCCATGATTAAGTTTTTAGATTTAACTTTCCAAATTTTAATAAAAAGTGTAAGCTAAGAATAATACTATTTAAGGACGTGATTAAATGATTGGAACACTTACTAATACCTGCGCCATCCTAGTTGGAACTAGCATCGGCTGCCTGCTTCGCAGCGGCCTAAAGGAAAAATACCGCCAAGTCCTCTTTTTAGCAATGGGCTTAGCCGCTTTCGGGATTGGCTTAGAAAATCTAACCAACGCAATGCCCAAGAGTCACTATCACGTCCTCTTTATCGTTAGCCTCGCTATTGGGGCTTTGTTAGGAACCTGGTGGCAAATCGACAAAAAATTCAACGCACTTGTAACTAAGTACAGCCAATCTCAGGTCGGCCAGGGCCTAGCCACCGGGGTCTTGCTCTACTGCTTTGGGGCCTTATCAATCGTCGGGCCCGTTATGGCTGCGGTTAAGGCTGACTACACCATGTTGTTTACCAATGCCACCTTGGACTTTGTCACCTCGATTATCTTTGGGGCCAGTTTTGGTTGGGGGATGCTGCTAGGAGCGCCCGTCTTATTTTGCTGGCAGGGTAGCATTTACCTAATCGCTAAATTCCTTTCGGCCTCCTTCTTTAGTGGCCCACTTGTAACCGAGTTAACCATTATTGGGGGCTTTTTGATTACCGCCTCAGGTATCTCCCTCTTAAAACTGCGGGAAATCAAAACCCTTAACTTCTTACCGGCTTTATTTGTACCAGTCATCTTCTTTCTAGTTAAAGGCTGGTTGGGCTGGTAAAATAAGCGGGGCTAGTTTGCTAACGTTAGCAAACTAGCCCCGTTTTACTACTTAAATTAAGAATTATCTAGTCCCCCCTATATCAGCCTTATTATTTTAACAAAATTAATTTTATGTGAATATTTGATAAGAAAAATCTAAATTTGTTCTTTTTTTGAATTGATTCCGCCCGCTTTTGCGAATCATATATATGGAGGGGTATCTTTCTTCAAAAAAATTACGGAGGGTTTTTACATGAATCAATTTGACAACCAAGAACCAAACTGGGGTAACATCAACATCACCGACAAGGAAATGTTTAACCAGGTGATGCAACACGACGACTTGTGCCTACGCTTTTTACAAACGGTCTTTCCGTCAGCTAAACTAACAAAGCTAACCCCTGTTTCTGAATCTGAACGCCAGGAAGCCTTAGGGGCAGACAGCGACTTGTTAGACCTTTTAGTCTATGATCAAAACCAGTATTTATTTCACATCAGTCTCTTAGACCAACCTGTTAGCCCCGATGACATCGCAGACTTAGTCGTAGCCACTAGCAAGGCACTTGTCCCCTTTCACCAAAAATTCAAGTCCACTGCTAGCCAGGCTAGTGGTCTGTATAACATCATCGTCTACCCTTATCACTACCTAGATGACGATGAAGCCTTGCACCGCTTCCACGGCCTGTTTGTGCTTAAGAGCTTGCAAGTCGTCAACGTCAAAACCGTCTTAATTACTACCAGCGACCTGCCAGCTTAGACTAAAATAACAGCCAGACTAACAATTTGCTAGCCTGGCTGTTACTCTTCTCTTCCCAATGTAAATACCTAATTTAAACGCTCTTCTTCTTAGTTTTCTGGTCGCACAGTTCCTAAGCGCTTCTTGCTTTTCGGTGCAAATAAAATACTACCATCCGCTAATAACTTGGGCTTATATTCCTTGGCCACCTTAATATTGAAATCTTTCGGAACCGTTAAAACAGTGGAATTACCCACTTTACGTGTTTTAACAATCATAAATCCCTACCTACTCCTGTCTCTTATGCCTTGCCCCCTAAACATACCCTTTCCGTACGATTGTATTATTTATGTTAATAAAGTTCAACTATTTTCCCTCAATTTAATAAAAGTTTATTTGGGATGCTTGTCAGCATGCCTTAATAACTTCCACTTACTTGGAATCGGGGTAAATAAAATCTTGCCACCACTATTTTCTAATAACCTGGCGATAAACAGTTGGCCTACCGCTACCTTAAACTTTTTAGGGATGGTTACCACTACAGAGTTCCCTACTTTCCGCGCCTTCACTCTCACTTGACTCACCCTTTCTGTCAATCACCCAACAGTTGCGCGAACGTAAAACCCTACTTACTTTTGCGTCAAATCGTAGCTCTGAGCTAGTAAGTCTTTAATCTGTTCAGCTGCGATTTGCTTAAGCCTAATCGAAATCCAGGTTGCCTTATTCATGTGGTAGGCTGGTAAAAAGCCCGGCGTTTGCTTCAACAGCCCCACTAATTCAGGGTCTAGTTTGACATTTAGTAGCTCTTCGCTTCCCTGCCCACTTAAGCCCAGCTTCGCAGCCGGCACAGTCATCACAAGTGCAAACCACTTTCGGTTAGCTTGCTGACGAAAAACCGCATAGGTAGGAAATTTTTGCCACAAATATTCCGCTTGGACTTGATATTTTTGCTCAATATAGGCCAATAATTCTTTTTGTTCCATCCTGCCACCTCATGCTCATTTTATCACTTATTTTTATTAAAAGATAGTTTTTTGAGTATGCACAAAAATAGGCTGTCACCCCCGTGCCCTGGAATGACAGCCTTTAACCTTTTTAAATTTAGTCAGATAATTTATCTAAAGCTTGAGTAAAGTCGGCGATTAAATCGTCAGCATTTTCGATTCCAACCGAGATTCTAATTAAGTCAGGCGTAACCCCGGCCGCCTTTAGTTCCTCCTCGCTTAGTTGTGCGTGGGTGGTTGAAGCTGGGTGGATAATCAATGACTTAGCGTCGGCCACATTTGCTAGTAAGGAGAAGAGCCGTAAGTGATCGATTAGTTCCTGGCCAGCTTGCTTGCCCCCCGTTAACCCTAAGGTAAAAATTGAACCGACCCCTTTAGGGAAGTACTTTTGCGCAAGGGCATTGTACTTATTATCAGCTAACTCTGGGTAGTTAATCCAAGCCACTTCTGGCCGGCTTTGCAAGAAGGCAATCAATTTGCGGGTGTTTTCCACGTGGCGTTCTACCCGCAGCGACAGGGTTTCTAAGCCTTGTAACAGTAAAAATGAGTTGAAGGGACTGATGGCCGCCCCGGTATCACGGGCAACTTCTGCCCGAATCTTAGTGGTAAAGGCAGCTCCCTTGAGGTCGGCAAACTTCAAGCCTTCATAGTGTTCGTTTGGTTCCGTAAAACCAGGGTAGCGACCACTAGCTTGGTAATCAAAGTCACCCTTTTCCACAACCACGCCCCCCATCGTGGTCCCGTGGCCGCCAATAAACTTAGTGGCTGAATGAACCACCACGTCGGCCCCATGGTCTAGGGGCCGCACTAGGTAAGGTGTCCCAAAGGTGTTATCCACAATGAATAGCAGGCCGTGTTTGTGGGCGATTTCGCCCAGGGCTTCAAAGTCAACCAGGTTAATCCCGGGGTTACCGATGCTTTCTACGTAGATTGCCTTTGTCTTCTCATTAATCTTAGCCTCAAAGTTGGCTGGGTCGTCAGGGTCCACAAAGTGGGTAGTGATTCCCAGCCGCTTTAAGGTCACACTAAAGAGGTTGTAAGTTCCTCCGTATAAGGTGCTAGCAGCCACAATTTCATCTCCGCTTCCCGCAATGTTTAAAATGGCGTAGGTGATTGCTGCTGACCCAGAAGCAAGGGTAATCCCGGCAGTCCCGTTTTCTAAGGCGGCTACCCGCTTATCAACTACTTCGGTTGTGGGGTTAGTCAAACGAGTATAGATATTGCCTGGGTCTTTTAAGGCAAAGCGTTCTGCGGCTTGCTTGGCGTCCTTAAAGACGTAAGAAGTTGTTTGGTAAATCGGTACGGCCCGGGCACCTGTTTCATCTAAACCTTGGCCGGCGTGAACTTGTAGGGTTTCAAAGTGATCGTTAGTGGTGGTTACTTGTTTTTCAGTCATAATAAATCCTCATTTCTATCCGATTTTTTGAATTACTTGTAGCCAGTTAGTGTACAGACGCACACTGGTCTGCTGCCAACTGTTTACAATCTGACGTTGGCGGTAGTAATTTGAAGGTAGACTAATCTTTTTACCCAAGCGGACATCCCGCTGGTACTCGCCTGCTAGCGTTTCAGTCGCATACTCGGGGTGGCCGGTAATAAAGAGGTTCTTCAAATCACTCGTGGCTAATAAGAAGGCCTCCACTTCATTTGAGCTTGCCAAAAGCTGTAAGTCTTTAGGAAGCTTAGGGGGCAAATTCAAATCAGTGTGGCGTGACTGCGGCATTCGCAGTAGGCCTCCCGAACCGAAGCCCTTCAAAAAATGGTTAGTTTCTGCTTGAATCTTTGCTTGATAAATTCCAAAGAGTTTTGCCTTCCGGGCAGTCTTTTCAATCCCATACTGGACCTTTAAAGCGGCCTGGCTAGCCCAACATTCAAACAAGGCGTAGGTATTGGTTGCTTGCGCCCAAGCGACTAACCGACAAAAGTCATGCCAATAATCCACTTGTTCAAAGGCTAGGTGCTCAACCGGCGCGCCGGTAACAATTACGCCGGCAAAATTTTGTTTAAGGGCTTGGCTTAAAGGCAGGTAGGCTTGCTTAACCACCGGCCCATCACCATGGCGGAAATGATGACTGTCTGGGTAGGCAAAGGTTACCTGGCAATTAATTTTGGTTTTGGCTAGCAGCTTTAAAAACTGCAACTCCGTTTCTAGTTTGGTCGGCATTAGGTTGACAATTAGCAGTTCTAAGCCCGCTGCACTATTTTCCTGCCAAAGTTGCTTAGTTTTTGCAAGCCCATTTTTGCTGGTCACCGTCATCATCTCACATCCCTTCGTACTTTAAAGCCTTAACCCCAAACTTCCTTAGCAGTTGACACTACTAGCTTTAACTTAGCCCACTGGTCAGCTTCCGTTAACTTATTACCTGTTTCGGTTGAGGCAAACCCACACTGGGTACTAAGGGCCAGGTCAGCTAGGTCAACATACTGGCTCGCCTCTTTAATCCGGGCCTTTAGGTCAGCTGGCGCTTCTAACTGCGGTCTTTTGCTAGTAACTAGGCCTAAGACAACTCGCTTGCCAGCTGGAACGTATTTTAATGGTGCAAAGCCGCCGGCCCGTTCATCATCAAATTCGAGAAAATAGCCATCATAATCAGTGGCAAATAAGTCAGGGGCAATTTGATCATAGCCACCGCTGAAAAGCCAGCTAGAAGCGTGGTTGCCCCGACAAATGTGGGTAGTTACCGTTAGGTCACTTGGTTTGTTAGCTAAGGCTGCGTTAATAATTTGGCGGGAAATCTTGGTTGCTTCAACCGGGTCAATTCCCTTAGCCTTTAAGTCGGCCCGCTTATGTTCGTCAACTAAAAAGGCCCAGTTGGTATCGTCAAATTGCAAGTAACGACAGCCTAGTGCGTAAAAAGCTTGGATGGCATCCGAGTAGGTCTTGGCCAAGTCATGGTAAAAGTCACTAAGATCAGGGTAGACTTCACTTAGCTTTGAAGTCCCATCGTTAGCTAAGACTTCTTGGCGGTAAAGCATCGTTGGGGCAGGAATCGTCGCTTTGGCTAACACCTCCGGTCCGGCTACTTCCTTTAAGAAGCTAAAGTCCTTAAGGAAGGGGTGGTTGAAGTTAAAGGAGAGTTTATCAACCACGCGGACGTTGTAGGCTGGGGCGTTGGTTCCCTGGAACTGTTGGTTATAAGCCTGAGGGTGGTAGCCTTCAACCCCATTTAGGTTCTCTAAGAAATCTAAGGGCCAAAAGCTGCGCCGAAATTCTCCGTCGGTTACCGCCTGTAAGCCAACTTCTTTTTGCTTAGCCACTAGGTCAGTAATTAACTTATCTTCTAGGGCCCGCAAATCATTTTTACTTAGTTTGCCTTCCTTAAACTCTGCCCGGGCTTGCTTTAATTCCGCCGGTCTTAAAAATGATCCAACGATGTCGTAATGTGCTAAGTTTGTCATGTTAATTCCTCCTGTCTGGCTATAAAAAAACGCCCCTAGTAAACGAAAGTTTACTAGGGACGTGTCAATTTCAAATCCACGTGTTACCACCCGTCATTTAGTACCATTTCACAATGATACCCTCACTAAGTACACTAATGTAAGCTATACTCGTTCGCTATAACAGGCGACCCCTGTTGACCGCTCGCAAACAGCTCACGATCAAATTAGCTCCAAGACCATCTTCACTAAGCTTTCGTCACACCG
>ENA-ORUR01000680-ORUR01000680.1-human-gut-metagenome-genome-assembly--contig:-NODE-680-length-10936-cov-7.41752_pt1 | contig 10936 bp, 18 predicted proteins | sample MGYA00242086_ERZ509223 | MGnify/ENA primary metagenome ERZ509223 (study PRJEB26280, sample SAMEA2338820) | human gut metagenome | biome: human gut; feature: human-associated habitat; material: faeces... | reverse complement strand
ATAAAAATGCCTTAACCATGCGGGTTAAAGCACCATTGAACTTGTATGAAAGTTCTAAAAATGGAGATGGTGTCCATCTTAAACCCTTTTATATCAACGTTTTAAAGCTATTTGGTAGCAGTTTGGTAGCAGTTTTATAATTCTGCTAGTTTTGACACAATCAGACCATCGCTTTTGGCTTTAAATTCATCAATAAAGTATGAGTATTTCTTTAATGTTACCGTAATATCTGAATGCCCTAGTCGTTTGCTAATAGCGTAAATATCCACGCCTTTACTCAACAAATAGGCAACGTGAACATGACGCAGTGAATGAAAATGGAAACCTTGCTTTTCAATGCCTGCTGACTTCATAATAGAACGTAGACATTTATTTAATGCGTTTGACGTTGGTATAGTTTTAAAGCCGTTCATGAATACCATCGTTGAACCATTAGTCTTTAAATCTGCTAAGTAATTCAGTAATTGCCGATTAACTTTAATCGTTCGCATACTGTTTTTAGTTTTAGTAGCTTTAAAGGCTTTTTTATTTTCGTCCCAAGATTTATTAATTGAAATGGTGGAATGGAGAAAGTCAATATCTTTCCAAGTCAATGCTTGAATTTCGCTTTTTCGCATACCAGTATAAATGGCGGTGAGAATCATGTAACGGCTAGTGTTGAGGTGGTTTAATTTACCACTTACAGCCTTTATAAGCGTTTCTAGTTCTTTGATTGATAAATACTCAACATGGTATTCATTGTCGCTGTTAGCGTTAATTTTAGCGTTATGCGTGAAGTCTTTAGTGATAATATCATCATCAATGGCGTATTCGACACAAGACCGCATGGCACCATTGAGTTTAGATACGCTACTCATGGCGTGGTCTTCACCATACCAGTTTATAAATAACTGGTAGTCCGACCGTCTGACATCCGCTAAGCGAGTATCTTTGAAATAGTCTTTAATAATGTTGGTAAACATTTTATAACGATAAATCGAACTATCAGAAAGACCAATTGCTTTATAAGTTTTTCTCCAACGTTCGTAGTAATCGACAAAAGAAATATCAGCAAGATTAGCGTTCCGCTGGTCTAATTCTTTTTCTAAATCATTACCAGCTTGAAGTGCTTCACGTTTTAATTTAAACAGCCCCGCACTTTTGGCGTGGCGTTTACCGTCTTTGTCGTAGTAAGTAGCATAACCGTAATAACCCTTTTTAACTTTCTTTGTATAACTCATAATTCATCATTCCTTTACATTCGCACAGCTTGCAGGGCGTGAGAATTTGTAATTGAATGATTAGGTTGATAAGGGAACCACCCCTAAACAGGCGATATTTTCCACGTAGAGCGTTTTTAAATCAGATCATGAACAATTTATCGAAACATAGGTAAAATGACTTAAAAAAAGACACATTTAATTAGTTTATTATCTTCCGTTGTTATACATAGCATTACCAGTCTGACCGTGAGCAAGAATATCAGCATCACTATTAGGCATACCAGCATCCGCCAAACCTTGACGGCTTGCATCAGCATCAATCCAATAACCATTGTCCCCGTAAATACGACCGTGAATTAAACCATCAGCGCCAACAGACGCACGGGCGTTGCGTTCCAAAGTTGAACTACCATCAGTAGTTGAATTGGCTTGTGATTGTTGTTGACCATTACTAGATTGTGTTTGCTGTTGGTTACTCTGCTGACTAGACGCACTCACAGCGGATGAACTGTTGGAATGTTTACTTTTGTTAACCTTTTTCTTTGAACGTTTAACTTTCTTGTGATGCTTTTTAACCACCTTTGAGCTAGTTTGCTTTGAGGTGGTGTTTTTCTTTTGGCTAGAATTACCGCAAGCGGTCAATGACAGACCAGCAAGGACAACCGCACAGAGTAGACTAATCTTTTTCATTGGCTTCACGCTTTTCTTGAACATAGAGGACTAGACGCAAAATTAAATTCAGACCAGTTAGAAAGATTAGCAATCTATCAAAACCTAAACCATCTTTTTTCATAAATGAACCTCCCAATAGCTTTTAACGTCAATCACGTTTGGACGTACATCCGCTTTTAACGGCTTTTACCCTTGTGAAACTTAGTATTGATTATGGATGTTCATTGCTACATCAACCAATGGATTTAAGTTAATAGGAATTCCAAAAGTTTCACAAAAAAGAATAGGATTATCAAAACTAAGATCGTATTTATTGCAATAATTTAATAATAAATTGATAGCCGTTAAATTAGTTTTATATTCCGTCTTGTTGTGAATGGTTGATGATGAATAGTAATTAATTCCCTTATCGTGATTAATTAAATGACTGAGTTCATGAACCAAGATAAACGGGATTTCTGGCTTATTTGACCAGTTCATATTTAAAACTATTTTTCTATGCTTAGCGCTTGCGCATGATGGAGCGGATGGACTTAGTTCATTAGTTAGCGTTGTAGAAATGCCTCTATCAAAGGCAAAATTAACAAAGTAAGTTAAAACATCATCAGCATTCATAATCATTTACCATTCATTAACCGTTTAATAATTGCCTTATCTTCGTCAGACAAAGGTTTGCCTTGATAGGTAAAAAGAACATCATCATCATCAAGATCGGCTGTTTTTTGTGATGGCTGATTTTCTTTTTTGGTTGGCGTTTCATCGCCCCTTACAAGGTAATCAAGAGAAACGCCGTAGAAATCAGCGAGAATCTTTAAAATTTCAGCATTTGGAAGCCGTTTGCCGGTTTCGTATTGGCTTATGGTACTAATCCCTAATCCTAATTTTTTGCCTACATACATCATAGATAAACCCTTTTGATGCCTTAGGTTTCTTAATCGTTCGCTTAAAGACATTCAAATCACCTTCCCCCAATTATTTGTATTAATCATATAACTATTTTCACAAAATGAGAATAGTTTATATTGACTTTCTCAAAATGAGCAAATATAATATTTCTCAAATGAGAAAAAGAGGTGAAAAAACCATGTTATTAACTAATCAGCAAGTAACTGCTATTAAACGCAAACGGGGCGAACTCAATTTGTCTACCGTAGCGTTAGGGCGTGAACTCGGTTTAAGTCGCTGGACGCTAGACAATATTTTTAAGCGTAACCATCGAAAGGTTACACCAGCTACTTATAAAAAAATTAGCGACTGGTTAATTAACGAGTATGCAACTACTGACCAAGAAGAAAGCAAATTAGTAGCAACTCAAGACAAATAAAAAAGCACCCGTAGAGCGGATGCACAAAGTGAGGTGGTTTAAATGGACGTTAGCGTACAGATACCAGATAGGATTTTAGCGGATGCAATTAATGAGAAACTTAAAACTTTTAAACCCGTTGATTCGTTTCCCGAAGTAATGGATAAGATCACAACAGCAAAGTTTTTACATTGTAGCCGTGTAACATTGGACGAATGGATAAAGAAAGAAAATCTACCAGTATGCAAAATTGGCAATAACTATCGGTTCGTGAAAACTGATTTAGTTAGTTGGTTGAAGTCACACAGTAATTAAAAGAAAGTCACAGCTTGCAGGGCGTGAGGATAGAAAAATGTTTAGTCAAATTGAAACAGACATTAACAACTTAATAGATTTTAAATTAGCTAAACCATCCGCTGTTTTGTTGTTTGCTGGTCTTTGTGGATTGGCGTACGCATTAGGCGGATGGGTTGGTGCAGTTGCTTTATTAGTAACTGAATTACACAGATATTGGAGGGCTTGCAATGAATAAAAAGCTAGATCAAGACGCAGAAACGTTATTAAAGTTCTTACCAACTGGAATGGAGCGACCCCGACCATTAAAGGAATTAGTTAATTTAACGGGCTGGAATAGTCGCAAGGTTCGCCTAACGATTAATCGTTTGATCGTGGAATATAAACAACCAATTGGCGCAATTTATGAGGTTCCACACAATGGATATTTCATTATTGCGGATGATAACGAACGAGCAAAGGCGCTTGCTCCGTTACTGTCACAAATTGGCGAAATGAATAAACGGATTAACACCATTTCAACAGCAGAATTAGGGAAGTAAAGAATATGGATGCAAATAAAAAAAGCCGTCAAATGCTTACTAATTACCACACCAGAAGCATTTAACAGCACATAAAGAATAAGTATTAACGGTTATAAAACAACCGCTTTCTTATTCTAACATAAATTATTTTTGTGAAACAATCGTGAAACAGTGGAGGAATAAGACAATGGAAAAATTTAATCTTAATCAAGTTGAAGATACAAACATTACCCTTGAAACAGTTCTGGGGCTGGCACAAACGGTCAATGACTTAGTGTCGGACAACATAGCTTTGTTGACTGACTACCCCAGCCAAGATGGTGGAGAAAAGTACCAAGCAAACCGCCTGGCAACTAAATTAACGGCGCTATCGGCTGCTACCATTCAAGCTACGGTAAAGGCACAAGGCCAGGTAAATACGGCCGTGAAGTCGCTTATGGAAGCTGGTGACCAGCAATGACTAATAACTTTGATAGGCTTATGGCCAATAACACAACCACGAAGGGCCTAATTTCATCACTTATGGACTATCACGAGCGGCTTCATGAATGCCTGATTCCGTGCTTGAAAGACGATTACAGCCATAGCGATTTATACAATTTAATGGTAACGATTGAGAACCAGGACGAGATAATCAGTGCGCTACATGAACGCCTAGAGTATATAAACAATAGCAATCATGAAGCCTTGCAACAACTGTTTAATCAATCACTCAAGGATGGTGACAACTCATGCAATTAGTTACCCTTACCACCCCAGACAACGGCAAAGAGCCAACCAGTATTGCAAATAAGTTGTTTGTTGATGGTCAATTACATTACAGCAAATTAAAGGGGATGAAATAGCATTGAATAAATTACAGAGCGCAATTAAATACGCTAATTCAGGTTACTCAGTCCTACCAATGAACGGCAAGCGACCATTAATTAAATTTAAAAATCATCCGCCTTTGTCGGCTGACCAGATTAAACATTACTGGAGTAGATGGACGGATGCCAATGTTGCATTACGAACCGTTGATTTTTTTGTGGTGGATATTGATACGAAGCAAGGACACCATGCTGACGGGATAAGTAGCGCCAAACAGTTAGTTAAAGATGGTTATTTAACCCCGACACTGGAACAACGCACAGCAAGCGGGGGAAGACAGTTATTTTACAAGAAACCGCAGGGCGTGGAATTAAAACAGGTTATCGGTTTAAGAACTGGTATAGATATTAAAGCCCGTATTAATAACTATGTTTTAGTACCACCATCAACCACGAGCAAAGGAGCTTATCAATGGATTGATAACGGAGAACGGATGCAAGCACCGCCCAAAAAGTTAATTGATTTAATTCAATCATCCGGTAAAAAGCCAACCATTAAGCACCCTAATTTTGAATATAACCCAAGCAAAAAATGGACGGGGATAGTTTTAGACAACCTAGTAGCAGGCGCACCAGAGGGGCAGAGAAACGATTATATGACCCGTCTATGTGGTCAAATGGTACACGCTGGGGCGGATGATAATACAGTATGGCAATTAATGCAGTTTGCTAACACCTATAACACACCACCGCTAGGAACAAATGAGTTAGAAAAGATACTAACTAGCATTATTAGAGAGGAGCTGAATAAGGTTTGAAACAACGGGCATTAGCAGTTAATAATCAAGCGTCGCAAGGTTTACAGGCGCTATTTAGAGAACATGAAGAAACCAAGAAGCGAACAGGTCAACCGACCGAAATTAAAAGCAATCATGATTTAATCATGACATTAAAAGTGGATGGTGACCAATGGAGAAATGAGCATATTGAGATTTATAAAAATGGTAAAGAAAAGGTATACCATCCGACACCCCGACAGGTTGCTGATATTTTAGAAAGACGATTACACTATGGGGTTATTGCTGAAACCGAAGCCGAAGCCGAAAAAGGGCGAGTCGCTTTTTATGATTATGATAGTGGACTGTATAACACCAGCGAACGTAAATTAAAGCGTCTAGCGTTATCAGTAGAAAGAAATTTAACTAGCCGTCAGCAAAACGAAGTTATTAACTATTTATTCTTAGATAGTTCCTTATTATCTGAAATTAAAGACAAGAATTTAGTCCCAGTTGGTAACGGGATTTTTAACCGTACAAGCAAAGAACTATTACCATATTCGCCCAACTTAGTTTTTACGCATAAAATTCTAACTAACTATAACCCTAATGCTATTGAACCGACATTTAACGGTTGGTCAGTCAGTAAATGGTTTAAACAGATCGCGGACGGTGACCATAATAAAGAACTATTGTTATGGCAAATTATTACCGCAACTGTTAATCCTAATCTAACGGCGGATGTTGCGGTATTTCTCGTAGACGATCAGCAAGGACGAACAGGAAAAAGTACGTTTGAGCGGATGCTGGAGAACTTAGTAGGTGCAGGGAACTATGGTTCACTTAAATTAAAAGAGTTTGAGCAAGATTTTAAACTTGCAACCGCAACTGGTAAAGCCTTATTAATTGGTGACGACAATAACCCTAATGATTACAACAAGACCAGCGAGAACTTTAAAAGCGTTGCAACTGGTGAAAATGTATTGATAAACCCTAAAGGAATAGCTCCGTTTAACTATCGTTTTAATAATTTTATTGTGCAATCAATGAATGGCTTGCCACGATTTAGCGACACGTCAGACGCATTATTCAGACGGTTTAGGGTAGTGGTATTCAACCACCAATACAAAGCGACATCCGCTAATCAGCGCATTAAAAACGAATATATTAAAGATCGTCGTTTGTTGGAGTTTATTCTAAAAAAGGCGCTGAAATACGATATTGATAGTCTAATAGACACCAAAGAGAGCCAACGCATTATTCAAGATATGAAACTAGATAATGATGTTGTTGATTACTTTATTCAAAATTATTTAGGTGAAGTCCAAAGCAAACGGGTTCCAGTATCATTTTTATTTAAGTTGTTTTTATCGTGCATGGCATACGAAAACAATCCGCAAAAGATGAAACAGAATACTTTTACTAGACAAGCAAAACCACTTATGAAAAAACAGGGCTGGGAATATTCGAGGAACAATCTTGCACCACTTGACCAGTGGAATGTAAAGGATATGAAACTGTTAGAAAAATACGACATTCATTATCAATTTAATGTAGAGATTGAACCGCATAAATACCAACCACTTTTTGAAAACCGACAAACCACTCAAGATCCCAACAATAGCAAAAAATAATGTTGGTTGTGTAAAAACTTTTACATCAATGAATATCAACCATAAAACAACAAAACAACAAACCAACAATAGATATTTATATATTAATTAGTATGTTTTCCTTTATATATATAGAATATGGCGTTTTGTGTGTTGGTTGTCGGTAGAATGGTGGAATCCGTTGAGTGACAAGGGATTCAGCGAACAACATACTAAAAAATAAAGGTTGTTGGAATGTTGGGTGTTGGTTGAATGATTTTTAAAATTCAAAGACCACAAGGGACGAGGGTTTTAAATGAGTGACAATAAAATCATTTCACTGGTAGCTACAATTGAGTGCTATCAAAAGTCACAAAATACGGATGACGTTCCTAAGAACCTTACCGAAGTATGGAAGTTTTTACGCAACAAGAAATATATTGATAAACATGGTTACAGGATTGATAGGTAATAAAAAAGCGATGGCAAAAGCCACCGCACAGGAAGTTTATTGATGTAAATATATTTTACCATATGAAAGGATGATTATAATGGATTATCAATTAACACTGGAGCAAATTAATACATATGCAGATAAGGCGGGGCAACTTTACCAGCAACTAGCAAAAAAGATTGAAAACAATCATGAAACGTACCTTGACCCAACTTTACAAGATGAAAATGATACTAATCAATACGCTGGACAAATTGCGACAATTTTTCATGATGCACAAGATTATTTAAATCATCAAGTTGGAGAACAGGAACGGGAAATTAATGCACGTTATCATGGAGACGTGACCGCTGACCAATTGGCAGAAATTAATCAACTCAAAAAGTATAATTTATCAGAGGATGAATTAAAGGGGTATCTTGATAAATACCAGAATAATTTAGCATTATTAAAAGCCTTTGAAAGTATTGTTAAAGGCAAGGGTTGGAAAATTAATGGTCTAACGTATGACAATGAAATGGATATGCTTCACTATTTTGAAAAGCAAATGCAGATTATTGTTGATGGTATCGCACACGGTAGCAGCCAAACGGCTGTACCACTAGAAAGCAAGATAGCAGGACGGTTACTTGATACTCGTATTAAGGAATGGTCAACAAAAGTAGACGCACCGTATACAATTGAAAGAGCAAACTAAGTAAAAGAAAGGGCTGTTGATTACAGCCCTTTTGTTAAATGATGAACTTTGATGATTTTTTGATGGGAGTTGAATTAATGACACAGGACAAAATGACACCCAAAAAGATTAAGTTGCTAGACGCCCTTTTTAGGCGTCAAACAAAAAGCTGGAGGTAATAATATGAGTTGGTATCGTGGTAGATGGATAACTAGCAAACGTTCATTAATGGACTGGATGGCAGAAAGCAAGAAAGACTATTATTTCAGAGTACGCAACAAAGACAAGGCGGATGCAAGTGTAATTAATTTTGTATTTAGCGACAAGGTTAAGAAAGATAGGCGCTTGTATTGTTCATCCGCTTTACTGTATCAAACGTATATAGAATATTGTCAGCAACAAAGCATAGCACCATTAAGCAACCGTCAATTTAAAAAGAACATGCAATTAATGGGCTTTGTCTACCAAAAACACCATCGTTTTTACGCTGGATATTACAGTAATAAGGTAACAACCGCATATAAAAACATTGGTTTAGTAAGCGACTAAATATTCCATTACTTTCACAATTATTAAAATCATGGTCAACGTTGACTTGATAGCATTTAGCTTGAAAATGGATTGTACAAAATTGGACACTATCGGAGAGTTTTGTAGTTGTTAGAATGTTAAGAAATGCTAAGATTGTTTGTAATTTCGTAGCTAGATTGATGGCGATAACGTGAAAATGTTCCATGCAATGGGAAATGATGGTAATTGCTACAATCGTTGATTTAACAGTAATTCTAATTTCCAATGGTTCCCAAATGTTCCGCTTGTGGGAATATTTGTAGTTAAATAGAGGTGATAAAACTTGATACTATTCTTTAATGGTTCGCTATGGTGGTTTCTTGCATTAATTGCAGTTGTAATCATCGGTTTACTGGTGATTAAGCACCATAAAAGATAGGAACATTAAGCGATAAAGGACGACAATCGTAGTCATTAAGTATTGTCAGTTGTTAAATGAACATGATTGTTGATATAAAAGCATTTTGGCGGATGAATAGGCGCAATTAAGCGCAAGATTCACCGCCTTTTTAGATGGTATTTTGTACAGTCAGAACCTGTAAAAACCTCACATTGTTAGCATATTCGTAGTTAATAAAACGTTGGTAAAAGTTGGTAATCATCCGCTGGTTGTCATTCATCATAAAATGCAAAAAACCGCACTATTAAGGCAATAGCACGGGTATAAAGTAAGGAATATTCTGTCTGCTTTCATATCGGTAAATAGTTCTATTCTTTTCCAGTGGAGAACTATATAATAATAGCTATGGTAATTAATGGGAAGTCATGAGCCTATTAATTACCTAGACAGTCTACAAACAGAACAAGCGACCAGCTTTCTACACTTAATCAAAGTAGACGAGGGGGCGGTTGCCGTGTTCTCGGTTTGTCTCTACTTGTTTAGGAGAACGCCTTGACTATTACGCTAACAATTACCAGCGTAAAAGTATTTAGCGGTGTAATTGCTGTTGTCGTAACTATGATAATAGCAATAAAAAAACGCCTTAAATAAGGCGCTTCGAGTAGACAAGTAGACTGTCGGGCGTTAAGGTCTCACACACCTTAGCGCCTTTTTCATTTATGATTATATATGTTAAATAGCGTTCAATCAAGTTAAATTAAGTCATAATTATACGTTTATGGACACTATTAAAACTAATTCAACGCACTAAAAAAGCCCCGTACCTAAAAGTACAGCGCTGAAAGTCAGACGAGAAACGGTATACGCTATTGAGTTCGCAAGATAAGTAATACTTATTATTTGCCATAACAATGACACGTTATCCATTTACATGGTCTTGTTTGTAAGCATTGTATCATAAACAAAAAAGTCACCATGATTGGTGACTTCCGTTGATAAATAAGCAAGTCTATTATAGCACCAACAAAAAAAGGCACCAGTCGACGACTAGCACCGCTTAACCATCAAGAATTTAACTGATGAAACCCTAATTTTTATTATAGCAAACATCCGCTTGACGGGTGGTTACTATAACTTAGTCTTTTTGCATATTTTACAGGTACTAAAAAAGAGGTGTGTTTTATGAAACCATATCATGCAATTAAACAGTTTTTCAAAAATGATTACTACCATATCTATTTACGTTCTGGAGTATGGCTTACTGATGCGAAAGTAGCAAGGCGGGGTAATCAAGAATGTTTGAAATGCTACCGTGCAATCAATCAAGCAATCAGCGGATGCAGTACCAACAGTCAGCAGATACTTAAATACCGTTATCAGCAAAGGTTAAAAGTAAAAGAGGTTACAAGCAAGATTAATCTAAGTCAAAGTGGCTTCTATAAGCGCAACCGACAAGCATTACAAGAATTTACGAACCAATTAAATATAGTTGCACCCGACTTATTAGATGCAATTCAAAACGAATACAACTGATTTTGGTAGCAGTTGGTAGCAGAAATAAAAAAGCTACCCCTTGAAAAGGTAGCAATCACGCCCTGCAACAAGATTTTATTTTGGTAGCAGTTTGGTAGCAGAAGTTGCGTAAAATGGTGTTTTTACATGTTTAGTGAAAAATAAAAATGCCTTAACCATGCGGGTTAAAGCACCATTGAACTTGTATGAAA
>ENA-ORUR01000679-ORUR01000679.1-human-gut-metagenome-genome-assembly--contig:-NODE-679-length-10938-cov-59.3644_pt1 | contig 10938 bp, 9 predicted proteins | sample MGYA00242086_ERZ509223 | MGnify/ENA primary metagenome ERZ509223 (study PRJEB26280, sample SAMEA2338820) | human gut metagenome | biome: human gut; feature: human-associated habitat; material: faeces... | reverse complement strand
GCAAACACGCTGAAGGCGGGCCAGTCGAAACCGGTCCGCCTTCATTGTTAGGAGTTCAGAGGAAGAATTTCAGCCCTTGACTGCGCCAGCAATCACACCCTTCACGATGTACTTCTGGCAGATCAAGTAGAAGATGATGATCGGCAGGATGGCCAACACCAAGCAGCCCATCATCGCGCCCATATCGACTGAACCATATCCGCCCTTGAGGTACTGCACGGCAATCGACATGGTCTTGTACTTGTTGAGGTCGAGGGTCAGGTACGGAAGCAGGTAGTCGTTCCAGATCCACATGGTCTCAAGGATGGCCACGGAGATGATGGACGGCCGCATGATCGGCACCACGATGTTGAAGAAGATGCGCGGCACGGATGCACCGTCGAGCATTGCAGACTCCTCAAGCTCCTGCGGGATGCCCTTGACCACGCCGGTGAAGATGAACACCGCCAGGCCTGCACCGAAGCCCAGGTATACGACCCACAGACCCCACGGGGTGTTGAGGCTCAGCATATCGGCGAGCTTCGAGAGGGTGAACATCACCATCTGGAACGGCACGATCATGTTGAACAGGAACAGCGTGTACAGCAGACGCGCAGCCCAATTGTCCACACGGACAATCCACCATGCGCACATGGAGCAGCACAGCAGAATCAGCGCGACGGCGCCGACCGTGATGAACACGGTCCAGCCGAAGCTGCCGATGAGGTTCGTGCGCTCGATGCCGATGGCGTAGTTCTCCCATCCCGCGAAGGACTCCTTGTTGGGCAGGGAGAACGCGTTCTTGGAGATGTACACCTTCTTCTTGAAGGAGTTGATGAACACCAGGACGATCGGGTAGATCCACACCAAGCTGAGGACGGTGAAGAAAATCGTCCAAGCCCATGGATGATGGACGCGCTCCGAGGCGTCGATTTCCTTTTCGTCGTTCATGCCTCAACCTCCTTGCTGGAAGTCAGGCGGTTCTGGATCAGGGCCACAACCGCCACGATGATGAAGAACACCACAGCCTTCGCCTGACCGACGCCTTCGAAGCCGATGCGGCCGTAGAAGGTGCGGTAGATGTTGAGCGCCACGAGTTCAGAGGTGTTGGACGGGGCGCCGTTGGTGAGCGCGAGGTTCTGATCGTACATCTTGAAGCCGTTGGTGATGGTCAGGAAGGTGCACACGGTGATGCTCGGCATCATGAGCGGGATGATGACGTTGAACAGACGCTGGCGCCCATTAGCACCGTCAACCTCGGCTGCCTCGATGACATCGGTAGGCAGGGACTGCAAACCGGCGACGTAGATGATCATCATGTAGCCTATTTGCTGCCAGCACAGGAGCATGACCATACCCCAGAAGCCGTATGTCGACGAGTATGTGATGGACCTTGCCCAGTGAGCGAGCACGCCGTTGAGCAGCAGCAACCACACATAGCCCAGGATGATGCCGCCGATCAGATTCGGCATGAAGAACACGGACCTGAAGACGTTGGTGCCCTTGAAGGCCTTGGTGAGCATGTACGCGATGGCGAACGCCACAACGTTGATGATGATGGTGGTCACGATGGTGAATGCCGTCGTGTACCCCATTGCATGCCAGAATTCCTTGTCCTGAAGCGCCACGCGGTAATTACGCAGACCCACGACATGGGCATCGGTGACCGTCGTGAATTTGCAGAAGCTCAAGTAGACGCCCAAGATGAACGGCACAAGGAAGCCGATGATGAACGCCGCGAAGGTTGGCAACGCGAACAGCGCCCACCAGCGGCGAATGGACTTGCCGGCCATGGTGATCATCTTGCTCTCTCCTCTCTATCTCTCTCGCCGTCACCTCGTAGTGACAACGCTTGCAAAACTAACCTATCCAGCTCGTGGGCGAGCTACTTCGACCCACTCCGCGAGCCAACAATCATTATGGTACGCGCGTTCCGAGAAAAATACAAACGTTTTCATTTCGGCGTGGCGCTTTACACTTAACCGCTTAAGTGTCTGTAATATAAGACATTCACCAATATTATATTCCAACACTGCTATACTGAGATTATTGATTTTTTCGGGAAATGATTGCAACCGAATGCAAAATGCACGCCGAGGCGGAACCATTTCCGCCGCGAACCGCAAGATATGAAGGAGCCCACTACGACCGCTACAATCCAAGACGTCGCCAACCGTGCGAAGGTGTCCATCTCCACGGTTTCGCGCTCATTCACCCGCCCCGACCTCGTATCCCCGAAGACGCGTGCGAAGGTGCTGTCCATCGCCGACGAACTGAACTTCTCCATATCCCGTTCAGCAGCGGCACTGAAAACCGGCCAATCGTTGCGCATCGCACTGCTGGTCAGCAACCACATCAGCAACTGGTTCGCCGCGTCCGTCATCGAAGGGCTCAACGCCGAGTTCTCCGCCACCGGCTACGATTTGTCCATCATCCAGATTGAAAGTCGCGAGCAGCGCAAGGAATTCTTCGACACTCTGCCCGTGCGCCGGAACGCCGACGCCGTAGTCATCGCATCCTTCGACATCGACAAAGACGAAATCGACCGGCTGAGCAGCATCGACGTGCCAATCATCGGCGTGAATTCCGTGTTGCAAGACGGCTTTTCAGCAACCGTCAACATCGATGACCATCAGGGGTCGATTCTGGCCGCGCGGCATTTGATCCAGCTTGGGCATCGCAGGATTCTGTATATCCGCACGAACCCGGCGCAATCCCTGCATTTCAGCGTGCAGCAGCGTATCGAATCCTTCCTCGGATACTGTCGGGAACAAGACATCGAGCCATCGGTCATCACCGCCGAAGAAGGCACCTACCGCATCGACAATCTCATCACCCAGATTCTGAGTCTGCCGCAGATGCCCACGGCCATCGCGTGCCAGGAGGACGGCATTGCGATTCCGCTGATTTTCCAGCTGGAACGCAACGGATTCTCCGTCCCGTCGGATATCTCGGTGATCGGCTACGACGACAGCACCTACGCGCACGATGTCGGACTGACGACCATCCGCCAGCTTCCCATCGATATGGCGCGGGCCGCCGCACGCAAGACGCTCAAGCTCATCGAGGGCGAGACCGTGGACAAGCCCAACGAGCTGTTCCCGGCGCACCTCGTGGTCCGTTCCTCGACCTCACGAGTGGAAGAACACTGAACCAACCCCACACAGGTTCTAACAAGATTTACGCAAGTTTCGAGTACGAAAACCGGTTATGCCAAAGGCTCCTAGGCATAACCGGTTTTCTATTGCAGCCGATTCGCACGAGCCAGATACGTGCTTTCACGCCGTAGCCACAGCGCACCCGAGTGGATACCTCACAAACTAGCGACGCCCAGACCCAGACCCGCGTAGACAGTTTGTAAGACGACAGCCCGGCACGTCGACACTCATACCAACCGCAACCGCCCGCGACCCACACCACGCCCCAGATACCCCACATAAAGAATGACCCCCACCGCGATCACGGTGAGGGTCATTCCAACCATCAAACAAAGAAGAAAGGAGAAAAACAGGGAGGGCCGGCCGGAAACCAACCGGCCCTCAGATTATCGGGAATCAGCCTTCGTGAGCCGCGGCGTACTCCTTAGCCCAGCCATCCACGAACGCGGTCTTCACAGCGTCCCAGTTGCCGGTGCCCTGAGCGTACTCGAGGAGCGCGTTGCCGAGACCGTTCTTCCACTGCTCGGAAGGCATGAAGGCGAAGTCCCAAGCGACCTGGGTCTTGCCGGACTTCTGATCGTCAACAGCGGCCTGGGTCAGCGGGTTGGTGATCTTCACGCTGTCGAAGGACTTGAACGGAGTGGTCAGGCCCATCTTGTCGCTGATGGAGTTGATGCCGGTCTTCGAGGTGATGACCCACTTGAGGAAGGCAGCGGTGGCCTTCTGGTCAGCCTCGGAAGCCTTGGAGTTGATGCACCAGTAGTTCTCGGAACCGGTGACCAAGCCCTCGTTCTTGTCATCAACACCGAAGTAGATCGGCAGCATGCTGACATCGTCGGCCTTCATGCCGGCCTTCTGCAGGTCGGACCAAGCCCAAGTGCCGTTCTGGTAGAAGGCTGCCTCGCCGAGCGCGAACTCGGAGTTCGCGTCGTCACCGGTCTTGGAGCTCAGCTGCTTCGGATCGGTAGTGGAGTCCTTGAGATACATGTCGAACACGTTCTTGTACTCCGGCAGATAGGTGCCCTTGATGGTGGCCGGCTCGGTGGTCACCTTGTCCTTCTCGAACTCGTAGTAGAGCGGAAGGTTGGCCAGATGGGTCTTGAAGCGCCAGTCGGAGCTGGAATCGAAGCCTGCGGAGGTGAAGGCGCCCTTGATGCCCAGCTCGCTCTTGCGGGCCTGCATGTCGTCGGCGACGGCCTTCAGCGTATCGAAGGAGTTGATGTCGTCGATGGACTTGGCCTTCGCACCGTCAAGGCCGAAGTACTTGTTCAGGATGCTCTTGTTGTAGATGAGGCCATAGGTCTCCATGGCATACGGCACGCCGACGACCTTGTTGCCGTCCTTGAGGGCGACCTTCTTGTTCACGAGCTGCTTGTACGGCTCGGTGTTGGACATGTCAGCGGTGTAATCCTTCCAGTTGGCATAGCCGACAGGGCCGTTGACTTGGAACAGGGTCGGGGCGTTGCTCTTCGCCATTTCGCTCTTGAGCTGCTGCTCATAGGTGCCGGACGCTGCAGTGGACACGGTGACCTCGACACCGGTCTCCTTGGTGTATTCCTTGGCGAGGGCCTTCCACTGGTCTGCGGCTTCCGGCTTGAAGTTCAGGTAGTAGACCTTGCCCTTGCCGTTGTCGCTGCTGCTGGAGCTGCCGCAGCCTGCGAAGGCGCCAACCGACATGGCTGCCACTGCTGCGATGGCGATCGCTGACTTGACTGTACGATTCATCATCGAACCTTTCTCTTCCGCTGTCGTTCCGATATTGCTCGGAAGTCGGCACTTACGTCGTGCCGTTCTGTTTTCGACGTTTCCTATTATGCACGTTCCCCCGGATTTTTGCAAACGATGGCAAGAAAAGTTGTCGGCGTGTCGTGTCTTTCAGCGGACAAAGCGAGCACAAATGGCTTGTTTCAAGGGATTTGCAGAGTTGCACAACATGCAACCGTTTGCTGACACGGCGTTTCTTCTTTGTCCCCTGTCTGAACTGCAATCAACGACGGGCATCAGGCATCATGATGCAGGTTTAACCACCGGGCTGAGCGCCCCGCGACCCCGGCAAACCAGCAGCCCCTGTGCCACTGACTGTCTCGGCAACCTTGAACGGACGAAGCAGCGTCTGCCGCCCGGGCAGAGTTAGCAGTTCCAGTGCACAATCACATGGTCGCCATGATACTGGCCCAACACGCAATAATGCGCCGTGTCAAGCCGAAGCAGCCTGCCGTCGTGCGGATCCACACCCAGCCATTGCGTGGTCAAAATGCGCAGAATATGCGCGTGGGCGACAAGCAATACATCATGCCCGTCATCCAACGCAGCCGAGACCTGCCGAATGACACCGCGCGTACGCTCCGCCGCCTCCGCTAGGGTCTCACCCTCACCGTTGTGCACGGGCACCTGCTCGCCCCCAGGCAATGTGGCGGTCCAGTCGCCGGCGAGTTCCATGCTGACCCGGCTCGGGCCGTCCCGCCACACATCCCATGCGAAACCACTCGCCTCACTGATTTGTTGCCGGGTATGGCCCTCCGCCCTGCCGTAATCCCACTCGGCAAGCCCGTCAAGCACTGTGGCCTGCGGATACCCGGCGAGCGCCGCGGTCTGCCGTGCCCTGCGCAACGGGCTGACGAATACGTGGTCCGGTGCGAATCCTTGCGGGAACGCCTGCAACAGCCGCGCACCGGCCTGCCGCGCCTGATCCTGCCCTGTTGGTGTCAGGGGGATATCGGTGCGTCCGGTGTGCTGCCCCGACACGCTCCACACAGTCTGCCCGTGGCGGAGCAGAATGAGATGACCTTGTTTCGTGGCGTCGTCGCCAGGGAGATGAATTGCAGTCATAGGGGCATTGTACCGCTCAAATGGCCGGATGTCAGGGAAATACCGGAAAACATAAATCGGCATGGCTTTCGGCATGGGACGCGATGCGCAGACCCATGTCCGAGGCCTTTTGCGATGGCTATATTCCCCGCGTCATTGCCACATTGGACGATGGGGATGGCATATCATGAACATATGAGCACAGGCAACGAATCGACCGGACGAGACACGGCCAAGGCAGCTCCAACGTCAGACGGCGCAGGCCACTCGGACCATGCCGTCAATGCGGCCAATGCCACCGGTGCAGGCGGCGTCAATGTGGATGCCATCATCGCGCGTCTGCAAACGGTGGACAATGCGATCGCCGCGTTGAAAGACCGCCGTGAGCGCGACCCCGAAACGCTCGGCGACAAAATCCTGCTGTTCGCACTGCCGACCATTGCCGGTATCGTGGTCGGGCGCATCATGCAATCAGTATGGACAGGCATCGAACGTCGAAGCATCGCCGGTGGAAACACGAAAGCCACGACAAGCCTGTTCGCGAGCTTGTCACGTACCGCGATATCCGCAGCGGTCGCGGCAATAACCAACCAATTGTCCAGCATGGCGGCGCAGTCCATTGTCGCTCGCCATCATCGCTGACGTACAGAAGGTTGGGGCGCGGCGCGTTCGCCAGCACCGCGCAATCAACGTGCAGGTTAGCGTGCGTTCAGCACCGCTATACGTACGCCAGCACGTAATCAACGCCACGGCGTAAATCGACTGCGTCGCAATCATCAGACAGCGCACGCAGACATACCAGCGCCACGACACCTCATTTCTGCAGTTCCTTGCAGATATCTTCACGGAGAGCAAAAGTCACCGGGCAGCCGTGACCTGAGCCTGAGACAATAGCTGTATGAGTACGACTATTTCTTCAAAGCCAGCCGTCGACGCCCTGCTCGAGCGTCGCTCAATCCGTAAATTCAAGCCGGAGGCGATTGACCCCGACACCGTGGACGCGTTGGAATCCGCAGCCCAGCATGCCGCGTCAAGCCAGTTCCTCAACGATTGGTCGGTTATCCGCGTAACCGACCCCGAGCTGAAGAGCAAGCTTGCGCGTATCGGGCATCAGGAGTACATCGCCACCGCCCCGCTGCTGTACGTGTTCATCCTTGACGAGCACCGCAACGCGATGATTGCGCAGGCCAAAGGCGTGGACGTCTCCCCCGAGCGCTTTGCCCTGCGGTACGGATATCGGTTCTCGCAGGCCCAGAACGACGCCGTTCTCGCCTTGCACGCCATGGAAACCGCCGCAAACTCGATGGGGCTGGGGTGTGTGATCCTAGGTTCGATCCTCAATGACATCCCCGAGCTGATCGCCGCGCTGAAGCTGCCGGAATACACGTTCCCGGTGCTTGGACTGGCCATCGGCAAGCCCGATCAGGAGCCGGCGTCCAAACCCCGCATGCCTCGCTCCATGCAGTTCTTCGACAACGCGTACCCTGCGGATGATACGCCAATCAAGGACCTCAAGGCATTCGACGCGGAAGTCCACCAATACTACGATTTGCGCAATACTTCGCGGCCCGTGGATGCGTTCAGCGACCAAATCGCCAGCATCGCCGAGGACGAATCGGCGCTTGATCGCGGGCTGTGCGACGCGCAAGCACAAGGATTCGACCTCTCGCGCTGAACCCTCGCACTGGGCCGTCCTGCTGAGTCGTCCTGCCGTTCATCGCATACAACGATTGAAGGCCGTAGACATCGGTTCCCTAATGTCTACGGCCTTCATAGTATGCACGGTCAGCACGGCGAATCACCGTCTGCGAGGTTTATACCCGCGTTTGCGCGAGTGGGGCTTGCGCGGCCCGTCCATATGGGGAACCGCGTCACGCAACGATGTGTCATGATGCGTCAAATGCCAACTGCCGCAATACTCGCACCGATACACCCACAGCTCGGCGCCACGTTCGCGCCAGCTCTGATCGGCCGCGCGCAACGCCTGCGCTTTATCGTGGTACATAATCTTGTTCGATTCAGTGCACCGTTTTGGAGTGAAGTAATGCATAATACAGCCGAGTGTACGTCGTTTCGCTGAAGAAACACAAGAATACAACGCACGGGAACGTACAGGGGTGCAGACAATGCCGGGCGGCCGGGGACAACAATCCACCGGCCGCCCGGAGCGTCAACTGAGAGCGCCCTCGCGTTTCATATATCTGAACGCATGAACCATGCACAGGCACGCGCAAATCACGACAATCGTGAGGAAGATGTAGCCGTGGTGGGCGCCGGCAACAGTCGCCGCCAGGTACGTGGCGGTTCCCGGCTCGCCATGCCCCGCCTGGGCGGAAGCGAGGAAGACGGACAGAATCGTCGTACTCACCGCGCCCGCAAGCTGCTGGAAGGTGCTGAACAGGGCGTTGCCGTCGGCTTTCAACTGGGCGTCCACCTGGTTGAGGCCGCTGGTCATGGTATTGGCGAATGCCATGGAGAAGCCGACCATGAACACGAAGTAGAAGATACCCAACTCCACTGCCGTGGAGGACCCGTTGACGAACACGGAGAACAGCAGCACACCGATCAACGTGACGGCAAGGGCAGCGGAAATCGGTTTGACCGGCCCCTGGCGGTCAAGCAGCGAACCGGACACCGGGGCAAGCATAGCGCCGAACAACGCACCCGGAAGCACGAGAACACCCGAAACCAAGGCAGAAATGCCATACCCGAGCTGCGCAGAGTTCGGAATGACAAAGCTGAAACCGATCATGGAAATCTGCAGCAGTACATATGCAAGCAGATGCCAGCGGAACGGTACGCTGCGCAACACACCGAGCCTGACCAGCGGAGAGAACGAACGGCGTGACAGTTGGGCGAATACCACGAGCGCCACCACACTGACAATCAGCAACACCACGGCTAACACCGCGGTCTTCCCGGCGCCCGAAGCTCCTTGGCTGAATGCGGTGATCGCGGAGCCGCCCTCGTCAATCGCGAATACGAACGCCACGAAGCCCACCGCCATGAGCAACACGTGCAACGGGTTGAGATGCGCGTCAACCGTAGGCGACCCCTGCTGGATATTGGCGAGGCCCAATCCAAGGGCGATGAGCAGGAACGGCAGAAGAATCACGAAAATCCACCGCCAAGGCATGTATGTGCCGACCAATCCGCCGACCGTCGGACCGAGCGCCGGCGCCGTCGCCACAACCAGGCTGCCGACACCCATCAGCTGACCGATACGCGATTTTGGCGCCTGATCAAGAATGATATTGAACATCAACGGCAGGGCGATACCCGTACCACCGCCTTGGAGAATGCGGGCGAGCATCAGCATCGGGAAATTCAGCGTACATGCGCCGACAATGCACCCGACAATGCATAGCACGATGGCAATCAGGAAGATCCGCTTCACAGGAAGCTTGCGCTTGAGATATGACGACAACGGCACCACAAGCGAAACCACCAGCAAATACCCGGTGGTCAGCCATTGGACCGTGGACGTGCTGATATGGAACTCCCCCATCAGAATCGGGAACAGCACATTCATCAAGGTTTCAGTGAGAATGCCGATGAACGCCATGATTCCTGTCGCCAAAATCGAAAGAATCAAGGTCCGCGGAATCGGTTCTGGTTGTGTGATATGGGTATTCTCGGCAGACATGATCGGGGCGGCATCGTGGGATTGCTGCTCTGCGGCATCACGGTTTTGCTGTTGTTCAGTCATGCATAGTAAGGCTGTCCCCAGCTTTCCTTTCTTGGTCTGGACGGCGCAACCGCCAGGCGAGTTTGAACAGATCGTGCGTTCGCGCGACAAGAACATGACGGACAAGCCGTCTGCACTTTCCGTTGACATGCACGCTGCGTTACCATCATATGGACGGCCTTGGGAAGGATCCTCATCTACCAGTATAGCGAGGGAGCCGGGATACTCTTGGGTGGTGCCTGTTCACTTTCAGACGAGATTGCCATTCGCCGCCAGCAGAAACGCGTCAACCTCACCGTTCCCACAGCTAGGCGTGCTTGACTGGAATCGGCAGATACGCGAGGCGATGCCGTATGTGCCATCGTGCCACGTATCAGCATCCGGGGCCTTGCCGGCAAGACCTGCGCGGATGATAGTAAGCAGACATCAGTCACCATCATCAGGAGGCATCATGCGAGTCACGTCATGCACCGACACATTTACCCTATCGAACGGGACGGCAATCCCATGCATCGGTTACGGGACGTTCGAGACACCGGCCGACGAGGCACGTACCGCGGTGCGCGAAGCCTTGGAAACCGGGTATCGACACATCGACACCGCGGCGGTGTACGGCAATCAGGAGGCAGTAGGTGAAGGGATCCGCGATAGTGGAATACCTCGCGACCAGCTGTTTGTGACGAGCAAACTGTGGAACACCGAGCGTGGCTACGAGAACACCCTGAAAGCGTGCGAACAGACGCTCAACGAACTCGAGGTTGATTACCTGGATCTGTATCTTATCCATTGGCCGGCGAATCGCAAGCAGTTCGGGGATCGGGCACAGGAGCTCAATGCGGAGACCTGGAGGGCTTTCGAAGAGCTGTATAAGAGTGGACGCGTGAAGGCAATCGGATTGTCGAATTTCCTGCCCCATCATATTGCATCGTTGATCCCGTCGGCTGCCATCACGCCGATGGTCGACCAGCTGGAAGTGCATCCGGGTTGGCCTCAAACAACTGCTGTGAAGTACTGTCATGATCACGGTATTCAAGTCGAGGCGTGGGGACCATTCGGCCACAAGGATGTGCTCACGAACCAGACGCTTGTGTCAATCGGCGAAAAGTATGGGAAAAGCAGTGCTCAGGTTTGCGTACGCTGGGCATTGCAGCATGATGTGTTGTCGCTTCCGAAGTCAGTGCATATGAATCGGATGCGGTCAAATATAGATGTGTTCGATTTCGAATTGAGGGATGAAGACATGCAGGTGATTGATGAACTGCGCGGTATCGGCGGCGCATGTAGTGATCCTGATGCTGTGGACTT